>WNGD01006418.1_pt1 | contig 11810 bp, 6 predicted proteins | sample 5400671 | NCBI WGS metagenome assembly WNGD01 (sample SAMN13153369, study PRJNA577476) | soil metagenome | isolation source: 40 cm soil or saprolite under grassland replicate 2 | place: USA:California | collected 2016-06-15
ACCCCGGCGACAGGACCCGCCGGCCTACCGGCATCGCGGCCCCGCAAACAGGGCCCGCGGGCCACCCGCATGGTCCTACCAGTGCACGCCTTTCATCAGGTGCGCAAACGCAACCGCCTCGGTGGAGGGGGCCTTGTCCGGCGCCTCCTCCGCCTTGCCCTTGGCGGCCTGCGACTCGGGGAACAAGTTGTAGGCCTGATTGAGGATTTTGTCGCTCACGGTTGGAGCGACCGCGTAGAGCAGCTCGCCGAAGGTGCCGAGGCGCGTCGCCACCTTCTTCGGCCGCTCGACCATCGCCCTGGCGAGCATCTCGGCCGCCTCCTCGGGGGTGATCGCCGGGAAGACGTCGTACATCCGCGTCGGCGCGATCATCGGCGTGCGCACCAACGGCATGTGGATGGTGGTGATGTGGACGCCGTCGTCGAGGACCTCGGAGGCGATCACCCGGCCGAACGCGTCGAGTGCGGCCTTCGAGGCGACGTAGGCCGAGAAGCGCGGCGGGTTCGTCTGCGTCCCGATCGTGCTGACGTTGACGATGTGGCCGGACTTGCGCGCCTGCATCGCCGGCAGCAGGGCGAGGATGAGCCGCACCGCGCCGAAGTAGTTGAGCTGGATCGTCCGCTCGTAGTCGTGGAAGCGGTCGTAGGCCAGCTCGACCGAGCGGCGGATCGAGCGCCCCGCGTTGTTGACGAGGATGTCGACGTGGCCGTGGTAGGCGAGCACCTCCGCGGCCATCCGCTCGACGTCGTCTGTGTCGGACATGTCGCAGCGGTGGATGTGGGCTACGCCCCCCGCCGCCTCGATCTCGGCCTTCGTCTCCTCGAGCTTCTCCAGCGAGCGCGCCACCAGCAGCACCGTCGCCCCCGCGTCGGCGACCTTGACCGCCGTCGCCCTGCCGATCCCCGAGGAGGCGCCGGTGATCAGCACCACCTTGCCGCGCACCGCCGCCGAGAGCGTGCGGTCCTTGAACAGGTCGGGGTCGAGGTTGCGCTCCCAGTAGTCCCATACCCGGTCGGCGTAGGACTCCAGCGGCGGCGCCTCGATGCCGGACCCCTCCAGCGCCGCCTGCGCGTTGGCCGAGTCGAAATGGGTCGGGTAGTTGACGTAGGTGAGCACGGCGGGCGGGATGCCCAGCTCGTTCAACGCCAGCTTGGCGGCTCGCTTCGCCGGTGGGAACAGCTTCAGCCCGGCGCCCACCAGCGACGTCGCCGGATCGGTGACCTCCTGGCCTAGTCGCAGCCCGGCCTGCGGGGCGTCGGCCGCCCGTGCGAAGAGGTTGATCGCCTCGCCGGCGCTCTTCGGCGCCGGGTCGGTCAGGTGGAAGGCCTGTCCGTCCAGCCCGGGCTGGTGGGCGATGTGGTCGATCGCCGCGGCGACGAAGTCGACCGGGACGATGTTGATCTCGCCACCCTCTATCCCCAGCATCGGCAGCCAGGTCGGCAGCACCCGCCGCAGCCGCTGGAGCAGCTTGAAGAAGTAGTAGGGGCCGTCGATCTTGTCGATCTCGCCGCTGCGCGAGTCGCCGACGACGATCCCCGGCCGGTAGATCCGCCACGGCCGGCCGCACTCCTCTCGCACCACCCGCTCGGACTCGTGCTTGGTTCGGAAGTAGGGGTGGGTGTCGAGCCGTTCGGCCTGCTCGAACATGTCCTCCCGCCACTCGCCCTCGTAGAGCCCCGCCGCGGCGATCGAGCTGACTTGGTGGAAGCAGCCCGCCTCGATCGCCCCGGCCAGTTCGACGGCGTGCCTCGTGCCCTCGACGTTGGCGATCTCCTGGGCCTCGGCGCCGGCGGCCATGTCGTAGACCGCCGCCAGGTGGAAGAAGTGGTCGATGTCGCCGCGCAGGGTGAGCAGGTCCTCCTCGGAGACGCCCAGCCCCGGCTGGGAGAGGTCGCCCGCGATCGGCACGATCCGGGCGCCGTCGGCGCCCCAGGCGGTGCGCAGCTGCTCGAGCCGCCCCCTCGAGCCGGCCCGCACCAGCGCGTAGATCGTGCCCTCGCGCTGCAAGAGTCGCTGCACGAGGTTGCGGCCGATGAAGCCGGTGGCTCCGGTGACGAAGTAGTTCACCGCTGTTTCATACACTCAATCGAGAGATGGCGCAAACGGCGACCGTGCAGATCCAGATGCCCGAAATGGGCGAGTCGGTCACCGAGGGGATAGTGCTCGAATGGCACGTCGCCGAGGGCGACTTCGTCGAGGAGGGCGACACCGTCGTCGAGGTCTCAACCGACAAGGTCGACGCCGAGGTGCCGGCACCGACGGCGGGGACGATCACGAAGTTGATCGCGCAGGTCGACGAGGAGGTTCCCGTGGGTTCCCCCCTGGCCGAGATGGAACCCGGCGAAAACGGTGCTTCCAGCGAGGGCTCCAGCCCCCCGGCCGCGGGTCCTGTCGCCGCAGGGGACCCACCGCCCCCTGCGGTAGCTGAAGCTTCCTCGGGGGCGGTCCCCCCTGCGGCGCCACCCGCGGACGAGGCGGTAGAGCCCCGCGGCGGGACCGACGGAGGCGACGGAGTTCGGGCCACCCCAGTGGCGCGACGAGTAGCTGCGGAGCGGGGAATAGATCTCGGCGCCGTAAACGGATCAGGCAGCGGGGGGAAGGTCACCAAGGAGGACGTGCTGGCGGTGGGGAACGGCGATGGGGCTGCGCCGGCCGCGTCGAGGGCGCCGGCCGCTGCGGCCCCTGCCGGCGAGGCGAAGCCGTTGCGGGGGCCGGCGGCGATGCTGGCGGCGGCTATGGACGAGAGCCGCGCGGTTCCCACCGCCACCTCGTTCCGCACGATCGCCGTCGACACGCTCGACGCCAAGCGCAGGGCGCTAAACGGGGTGCTCAACGAGCGCGGGATGAAGGTCTCCTTCACCCACCTGGTCGCCTGGGCGATCGTCCAGGCGGCTGAGGAGTGGCCGGTGATGACGCGCGTCTTCGAGCAGCGCGACGGCAAGCCGTTCGCGATCGAGGGCGGCCCGGTCAACCTCGGCATCGCCGTGGACATCGAGCGCAAAGACGGCTCCCACAGCCTCCTGGTCCCCGCGATCAAGGGCGCCGAGGGGCTCGACTTCGCCGCCTTCCACTCCTACTACGAGGATCTGATCACCAAGACGCGGGAGAGCAAGCTCAGCGCCGACGACTTCCAGGGCGTCAACATCACGCTCACCAACCCGGGCGGGATCGGCACCGTCGCCTCGGTGCCGCGCCTGATGAGCGGCCAGAGCGCGATCGTCGCCACGGGGGCGATCGCCTACCCGCCCGAGTGGGTCCACGCGACGCCCGAGCGCCTGCGCCAGCTCGGCGTCTCGAAGACGATGACGCTGACCTCGACCTACGACCACCGCGTCATCCAGGGGGCCGAGTCGGGCGCCTTCCTGCGCCGCATCGAGCAGCTGCTGGAGGGGGAGGACGGCTTCTACGAGGCGCTCGCCGCCGACCTCGGGGTCGAGCCCGCGCCGATCTCCGCCGCCCACCCCGCGGCGGCCTCCGCCCCCCCACTCGGCGCCGCCCCGCCGGCCACCACCCCGGCCCAGCCCGACGAAGAGCTGTTGCAGGGGGTCCAGGCCGCGACCTCGCTGCTCAAGGGCTACCGCACCCACGGCCACCTCGCTGCCCGGCTCGATCCGCTCGGCAGCGAGCCCAAGGGCGACCCCGCGATCCAGCCGGAGAACCTCAACCTGACTCCGGAGCTGATGGCGAAGATCCCCGCCTCGATCCTCCGCATCGGAGTCCCCGGCGAGACGCTTCTGGAGGCGCTGCCGCGCATGCGCGAGGCCTACTGCGGCACGATCGCCTACCAGTTCGAGCACCTCTCCTCCCACCAGCAGCGCACCTGGCTGCGGGAGATGGTCGAGACCGGCGCCCACCGCCAGCCCCTCTCCGACGACGAGAAACGGCGCCTGCTGGGACGCCTAATCGACGTCTTCGAGTTCGAGCGCTTCGTCGAGAAAGCATACCTGGGACAGAAGATCTTCACGATCGAGGGTCTCGACGCGATCGTGCCGATGCTCGACGAGCTGGTCACGCTCGCCTATCGCGGCGGGGCCGAGGAGGTCGTCTTCGGGATGGCCCACCGCGGGCGGCTCAGCGTCCTCGCCCACAACCTCGGCCGCTCGGTCGAGTCGATCCTCGCCGAGTTCGAGGGGTCGAAGCAGATCGAGGCGGTGAAGGCGGTGGCCGCGATCCCCCACGGCGGCACCGGCGACGTCAAGTACCACTACGGCCACCAGGGGACCTACGAGACGAGCGAGGGAGAGAAGATCGACGTCCGCCTCTACCCGAACCCCAGCCACCTCGAGTTCGTCGACCCGGTGGTGGTCGGCGCGGCGCGCTTCCTCCAGTCCGAGTTCGACGGGCCGCGCATCGGCCACGACCCGAAGATCGCCGTCCCCGTCCTCCTGCACGGCGACGCGGCCTTCCCGGGGCAGGGGGTGGTCGCCGAGACCCTCAACCTGCAGGCGCTGAGGGGCTACACCACCGGCGGCACCGTCCACATCATCCAGAACAACCAGGTGGGGTTCACCACCGACCCCGAGGACGCCCGCTCCACCCCCTACGCCGCCGACATGGCGAAGGGGTTCAACGTCCCGATCGTCCACGTCAACGCCGACGACGTCGAGGCCTGCTCGGCGGCGGTCCGCCTGGCGATGGCCTACCGCGAGCGCTGGGGCCGCGACGTCGTGATCGACGTGATCGGCTACCGCCGCTTCGGCCACAACGAGACCGACGAGCCCGCATACACGCAGCCGCTGGTCGCCGCCAAGATCAAGGCGCATCCACCGGTGTCCGAGATCTACGCCGGGAAGCTGGTCGGCGAGAAGGTCGTCTCTCGCGAGGACGTCGAGCGCGCCTCGAAGGCCCGCCACGCCGAGATGTCGGCGGCGCTGAAAGACCTGCGCGCGAAGATGGAGCTGGGCGAGTACGAAGACCCGACCGTGACCACGTCGACGACCGGCGAGCTCGACCGCAGCGCCAGCCCTCCGGTGGAAACGGCCGTCCCGCTGGAGAAGCTGCGGACGCTGAACGAGGAGCTGATCCGGGTCCCGGAGAGCTTCACCCTCCACCGCAAGCTGCGCAAACCGCTTTCGCGGCGGATCGAGGCGCTGGAGGAGGGCGGCGTCGAATTCGGCCACGCGGAGGCGCTTGCCTTCGCCTCGCTGCTGACCGACGGCGTCCACATCCGCCTCACCGGGCAGGACACCGAGCGCGGCACCTTCTCCCACCGCCACCTCGTCCTCCACGACGAGAAGACCGGGCTCGAGTACTGCCCGATGCAGAACCTGGAAGGCGCCAAGGCCCCCTTCGAGCTCTACAACAGCCCGCTCTCGGAGATCGCCTGCCTCGGCTTCGAGTACGGCTACTCGGCGGCGGACCCCGAGGCGCTGGTCATCTGGGAGGCGCAGTACGGCGACTTCGCCAACGCCGGCCAGGTGATCGTCGACACCTTCATCGTCTCCGGCGAGGCCAAGTGGGGGCAGACCAGCCGGCTGACCCTGCTCCTGCCGCACGGTTACGAGGGCTCGGGCCCGGAGCACTCGAGCGCCCGCATCGAGCGCTTCCTGGCGCTTGCCGCGGAGGGCAACATCCGCATCGCCAACCCGACGACCGCCGCCCAGTACTTCCACCTGCTGCGTCGCCAGGCGCTGATCCGCAAGCCGCGCCCGTTGATCGTCTTCAGCCCCAAGGGATTGCTGCGGCTCGACCGGGCCGCCGCGTCACCCGAGGAGCTGACAACCGGGCACTTCCACTTCATCCTCGATGACCCGCGCGCCGGGGACCGTCGCGAGAAGGTGGAGCGGCTGGTGCTCTGCACCGGCAAGGTGTACTTCGACATGGACACCAGCGAGCGGCGCGAGGAGGCCGAGAACGTGGCGATCGCCCGGGTCGAGCTCATCTACCCGTTCGCCAAGGACCAGCTGGCAAAGCTGATTGCCGACTACCCGAACCTGAAGGAGATCGTCTGGGTGCAGGAGGAGCCGCGAAACATGGGCTGCTGGAAGGTGATGTCCCGCCGCATGCCCGACGTCCTCCCCGAGGGTGTGGAGCTCGGCTACGTCGGCCGCCCGACCCGCGCCAGCCCGGGCGAGGGCTACTCGGTCTCCCACGCCCGCGAGCAGGACCGGGTCGTCCTCACGGCCTTGACGCCAAACGCCTAGAGGCGCGCGGGTGGCGTTGGTCAAGGCCGTGAGTCCTCTCGAGAAGCCAGTTCCGGGACCGTTGTTTGTTTGGGTCAAGAGGTTTTCGTGGGTGGAGCTGATGATCTTCTCCGCGTTGATCGTCTTCTGGCTGGTGCCAGGGTTTGAGGTGGAGACCATGGTCTTTGGCTGGGCGCACGGCCTCGGTTTCGTCGCCCTATGCGTGCTGATCTGGGTGGCCTGCGGGAGGCGGGAGGCGCCCTACACGCTGCTGGCGGCGACGCTCACACCCGTGGGGCCGGTGGGCAGTGTGATCGGGATCGAGCTGATCGAGCGCAGGGGCTGGGGCGTCGGCCCTACCCGGAAGAGAATGGCCGAAACATCCTAAACAAGGTCAAATCGGCTTGACCTAGCCTGATCGAGGCGGTATAGGTAGGAGCCGACTGTTCCTCTGGGCAGTCCCGTCCAGGGAACGGCCGCGTCGGCATCTTTCCCTGGCTACCGACGCGCAGGTGCAGTGAGGGTCGCGCGGACCCCCCTGCCTCCCGCGGCCCCGCTGCGCCGCTCCTTGCGGTAGAAACCGCGCCGCTACCTTTTCGGATCTTTCAAATTCCTCAGTACCGTCTGGAGAATACCACCGTTCTGAAAGTACGTGATCTCGTTTGGGGTATCGAGACGGACTATGGCGGTGAATGCGATCGGGTCGCCGCTGGCAGGGCGAGCCGTCACCTCAACCGTCGTCGCCTCACCCTCTTCCAAATCGCCCACGTCTATGACCTCTTCCCCGGTGAGGCCGAGGGAGTCGATGCTCTCGCCCTCCGGAAACTGGAGGGGTAGGACGCCCATGCCGATCAGGTTGGAGCGGTGGATGCGCTCGAAGCTCTCGGCGATCACGGCGCGGACGCCGAGCAGCTTCGTGCCCTTGGCGGCCCAGTCGCGCGAGGAGCCCGAGCCGTACTCCTTGCCGGCAAGGACGACCAGCGGCACGCCCTCCTCTGCGTAGGCCGTCGCCGCCGCGAAGATCGTCGTCTCCTCGCCGTCGGGGAAATGGCGGGTGAAGCCGCCGGCCCTCTCGACCAGGCGGTTGCGGAGGCGGATGTTGGCGAAGGTGCCGCGAATCATCACCTCGTGGTTGCCGCGCCGGGAGCCGTACGAGTTGAAGTCGCGCGGCTCGACGCCCTGCTCGATCAGCCATTCCCCGGCGGGGCTCGCCACCTTGATCGCGCCGGCGGGCGAGATGTGGTCGGTGGTGATCGAGTCGCCGAGCAGCGCCAGCACCCGGGCGCCCTCGATCGGCGCCACGCCGGGCGGCTCGGCGGGCATCTCCTCGAAGAAGCTGGGTCGCCGCACGTAGGTCGAGTCCGGCCAGGTGTAGCGGTCGCCCTCGGGGACCTCGACCGCGTTCCAGCTCTCGTCGCCCCTCATCACCTCGCCGTAGTTGCGGGTGAACATCTCCGAGGCGATCGAGCGCCCAACCACCTCCTTCACCTCGGCGGCGTCGGGCCAGACGTCGCGCAGGTAGACCGGCTCGCCGCCGGAGCCCTCCCCGAGCGGCTCGCTGAGCAGGTCGAGGTCCATCCTGCCGGCCAGCGCGTAGGCGACGACCAGCGGCGGCGAGGCGAGGTAGTTCGCCTTCACGTCCTGGTTGATCCGCCCCTCGAAGTTGCGGTTGCCGGAGAGCACGGCGCAGACCGCCAGGTCCTTCTCCTCGACCGCCGCCGAGATCTCGGGCGGCAGCGGCCCGGAGTTGCCGATGCAGGTCGTGCAGCCGTAGCCGACCAGGTTGAACTGGAGCTCGTCGAGGTATTTCGTCAGGCCGGCCTTCGCCAGGTACTCGGTGACCACGGTCGAGCCGGGCGCCAGCGAGGTCTTCACCCAGGGCCTGCGCTTCAGCCCGCGCTCGACCGCGTTCCGCGCCAAGAGGCCGGCCCCCACCATTACGCTCGGGTTGGAGGTGTTGGTGCAGCTGGTGATCGCGGCAATCACGACGCGGCCGTGGTCGAGCGCGAAGCTCGTGCCGTCCTCCAGCGTCACCTCGATCGCGTCCTCGCTGCCGCGCCCGATCGTCGCCAGCGGCCCGCCGCTCAGCGCGGGGCGGGGTTTCCCGCGCTCGTCGTCGTGGTCCTCGGCCGGCGGGTCGGAGGCCGGGAACGACTCGGCGATCGCCTCGTCGCGCCCGTTGCCCATCTGGGTCGCAGCCTTGGGGTCGAACTCCTCCATCGCCTCCAGGAAGGCCTGCTTCGCCTGCGCCAGCGGCACCCGGTCCTGCGGGCGCTTCGGCCCGGCGATGCTCGGCTCGACCTCGTCGAGGCTCAGCTCCAGCGTCTCGGAGAAGACCGGGTCGGGCGAGCCGGGCTCGTGGAACATCCCCTGCTCGCGCGCGTAGGCGTCGACCAGCTCGAGCGTCTCGGTCGGCCGCCCGGTCAGCTCCAGGTAGCGCAGCGTCTCGGCGTCGACGGGGAAGATCGCGCAGGTCGAGCCGAACTCCGGCGACATGTTGCCGATCGTCGCCCGGTCGGCCAGCCCCAGCATCGCTAGGCCGGCGCCGAAGAACTCGACGAACTTGGAGACGACGCCGCGCTCGCGCAGCATCTCGGTCACGGTCAGCACCAGGTCGGTGGCGGTGGCGCCCTCGCGCAGCTCGCCGTCGAGCTTGAAGCCGACCGCCTGGGGCAGCAGCATCGAGATCGGCTGCCCCAGCATCGCCGCCTCGGCCTCGATCCCGCCGACGCCCCAGCCGAGCACGCCCAGCCCGTTGACCATCGTCGTGTGCGAGTCGGTGCCGACCAGGGTGTCGGGGTAGGCCTGAAGCGTGCCGCTGCGCTCGCTGCCGTAGACGACTTTCGCGATGTGCTCGAGGTTGACCTGGTGGCAAATCCCGGTCGCCGGGGGCACGACGCTGAAGTTGTCGAACGCCTCGCGTCCCCACTTGAGGAAGGCGTAGCGCTCGCGGTTGCGCTCGAACTCGCGCTCCGCGTTGACGGCGAAGGCGCGGGCGTTGCCGAAGGCGTCGACCTGGACCGAGTGGTCGATCACCAGGTCGACGTCGACCAGCGGGTTTATCGCCTCGGGGTCGCCGCCGATCTCCGCCATCGCGTCGCGCATCGCGGCCAGGTCGACGACCGCCGGCACGCCGGTGAAGTCCTGCATCAGCACCCGCGCCGGCTGGAAGGGGATCTCGGCGCTCGGCTCAGCCGCCGGGTCCCAGCCGGCGATCGCCTCGACGTCGGCGGCCGTCACCGAGCGCCCGTCCTCGAGCCGCAGCACGTTCTCCAGCAGGACCTTGATCGAGTAGGGCAGCCGCGCCACGTCGAAGCGTCCGCGGAGGGCGTCGAGACGGAAAATCTCGTAGGACCGCCCACCGACCTCTAGGGAGCCACGCGCGCCGAAGGAATCGCTACTCATGAGTTTCATCCTAGGGAGGGCGGGGTGCCCCTCGTCCGGACAAGTGCCGGTCTAATTAGACCGGCACTTTGAGTATCCGCCCGTTCGAGGGGCACCCCGCCCTCCTTCGCACGACGCATCCGACATTGACCCCACCCCGCTGTGGTGAATGTCGGATGCGCGGCAGCTCGGCGTTTTCGGTTCAGCGCTTGCTTTGGGGATGGCCGGAGGCGACGGCCTCCGCCGTCTTCTGGCCAGTCGAGCCGCTCTGGGCGCGGACCGCGATGCCGGGACTGGCCAGCGCGAAGTGGGCCAGCGCCCGCTGCGAGAGTGGCGCCACGGTCAGCTCGACCTTGTCGCGCTCGATCGCCTTGACGACCGCGTCGCCCACCTGCTCGGGCGTGCCCGTGCCCATCCCCGGCGGCGGCTTCGCGCCGGAGTCGGCGAACATCCCCGCCTCGCGGATGAAGCCGGGTGAGACCAGGGAAACGCCGATTCCCTTCGGCCCGAGGTCCGCGCGCAGAGCCAGGGCGAAGCCGCGCAGGCCGAACTTGGTCGCGTTGTAGATCGAGCTGCGCGGGCTCGCCGCCTTGCCCGAGAGCGAGGCGACGAAGACGAGGTGGCCGGAGCCGCGCTCGAGCATTGCCGGGTAGAGCGCTCGCGCCATCAGCATCGGCGCCTCCAGGTTGACCCGCAGCGCCCGCATCACCTCCTCGGGCGAGAAGTCCGCAAGCAGGCCCGCTCCCGGCAGACCCGCGTTGGCGACGAGGACGTCGACCTCGCCGCCGTCGGCGGCGAGGTTCTCCGCCGCGCCGGGCTCGGCCAGGTCCGCCGGCAGGACGCGGTGGCCCTCGCCCGGCAGCTCCGCCGCCAGCGCCTCGAGCGCCTCGGCCTTGCGGGCGCTGAGGACGACACTCGCACCGCGGGCGGCCAGCGCCTCGGCAATCGCCCGACCGAGCCCGCCCGTGGCTCCGGTCAGCAGCGCTGTACGGCCCGCAAGTTCCATCCCGCCGCGCAAGCTAGCACCCGGCCTGTCGAAAGGAATCTGGGATGCAAGTGCGAAAGGCCACAAAATGTTTGTTTTTCATGAGCGGACGGCCGGCCGATCGTCTACACTGCCGCCGTTCCGAACAACCGAGACGCCGAATCCCGCGCGCATGGAGGCGCCGCGGGAGCGGGGGAACCACGTTTTCGGGGCTAACCCACCCGGTCCGGGTGGGGGCGCAGGCTCCTTTCGCGCTAGCCCGACAGCTAACCCCGTAGGCCGACTAAGGAGATCGGTTTGCCTACGAACACCAAAAAAAATCTCAGGGCAGGGGTAGCGACAGCGGGGGTTCTGGCGCTTCTGGCGCTGGCCCCGGCTGGCGCGTCCGCCGATTGCGGCGGTGGCGGCGTCTCGCCCGCCGAAACCGACATCTGCACGCCGACCGCGAAAGCACGGCTGCTGTCCAACGGGATGCTGATCCCGCCCAAGTCCGCCCCGGCCCGCGTCAAGGCCGTGATCGAAGCGGCCAACAGGATCCGCACCAAGCCCTACGTCTGGGGCGGCGGCCACGGCCGCTGGTGGGACCGTGGCTACGACTGCTCGGGCTCGGTCAGCTACGCGCTGCACGGCGGCGAATTCCTCGAAAGCCCCCTTCCCTCGGGCCCGATGGAGCACTGGGGCCTGGCCGGCGAAGGGCGCTGGATCACCGTCTACGCCAACGCGGGCCACGCCTACGCGGTGATCGCCGGTGTCCGTACATAGCCCGCCACCCCGCGGGTTACTGAGGGCACGACCGATCTCGTTGTCCGCCGGGCCGTCTTCGCCCGCCAGTACGCCTGCCTGGCCAAAGAGATCGCGCGGGTTTGTCCTTGACCTCCTGAACCACTCGGATAACGTCTTTGTGTAGCCGCTCCACCTGACATCCGCTTGGCCAACCTCACCAAGCGCTATGGCGAGGTGGTCGCTGTTGCGGGAATCGACCTGGAGATCGAGCCGGGCGAGTTCTTCACGCTGCTGGGACCGTCGGGCTCCGGCAAGACGACGACGCTGCGGATGATCGCCGGCTTCGAGATCCCGAGCGCCGGGACGATCGAGCTGGCGGGAGAGGACGTCAGCGGCGTCCCACCCTACGACCGGGCGGTCAACACGGTCTTCCAGGACTACGCCCTCTTCCCCCACATGACGGTCGCCGAGAACGTCGCCTACGGGCTGCGGGTCGCCCGCGTATCGAAGGCGGAGCGCGCCCGCCGCCGCGACGAGGCGCTGGAGATGGTGCGCCTGCCCGGCTACGGCGACCGCAAGCCTGGCGAGCTCTCCGG
>WNGD01005904.1_pt1 | contig 11809 bp, 8 predicted proteins | sample 5400671 | NCBI WGS metagenome assembly WNGD01 (sample SAMN13153369, study PRJNA577476) | soil metagenome | isolation source: 40 cm soil or saprolite under grassland replicate 2 | place: USA:California | collected 2016-06-15
CGGGGATCTCTCTCGAGCCAGCGAACGAGCGTTCCGTCTGGCCCGGCGACTGCGATGCGATCGAGCGTGTAGAGGCTGCGTGCGAGCGTGACGACCGGGCTCCAGGCACCGCGTTGGTACGTGGCGACGCGGACACGCCACTCATTGGCAACCGCGACGTGCCACGCCGCGATGACACGGTCGCCACGGCCGGCGGAGAGCACGATGTTCCCGAAACCGTCTCCATTCTCGAGAGTGACGGGACCTCGCAAGACACCATGGGACGTCAGGACCGCGACCCTGACGGTTCGGCTGGGGTCGGTTTCGTCGATCCACGCCACGACCGTCGTACCCCCTGGCGTGATGACGACATGTGGTGACCAGATCGGCCCTCTCTGCCGGTCGAGCGTGGCAACTCGCCATCGACCGTCCGCGTGCGTTGCGATCCGCAGCATCTGCTTGTAATCGCGCCACTCCGTGAAGACGACCGCGACGCGACCGTGGTCGTCGACGGCGGCGGCAGTGGCGTCCGAGTCGCCGTTCGGCGCTGACAGGACCGCGGCGCGGCGGCTCCTCCCGTGCGACGTTCGGAGCAGTGCGCGGACGCGCGCGCGGCGGCCGTCGAAGGTCAGCCACGCGGAGACGACCGCGTTCGTATCGCGATCGGATGCGAGAGTGGGCTCGGGGTCAGGCTGGTGCGCGACGGCGACGTCACCGAGCGCTCGCAGAGGGTGGAGCTTCGGCGTCACGCGGTAGACCTGTGCTCGTCCGAGCCGTACGGGGCGCACCCCCGTCGCCCGTGCGACGATCCGCCGCCAGTGCGACGCACCTGACGGCATGACCACGACGGCAGCTACGCGATCCGCGATCAGAAACGCGCGCAGGCGCGCGGCCCCGAGAGCAGGCCCCGCCAGCCTCGGCATGACGTCCTCGACGAGGCCGCTGATGGTCGGGGCTCCGGCGAGTCTCGCGGGCACGAACGGGGTTGCCGGCACGGCCAGCCGAAAGCGCATCCCCGCCGCTGCCTGCCAGTAGCTCGCAGCGGTGCGATCCCCTGTGGGCAGAACCAAGACCGTCGATCCCGGGGTGATGACGCGGGTCCACGCGCGGTCGTCGACGAACCCGACCGGTACGTGTCGCGTCGACCAGCCGAAAGCGTCGGAGATGCTCCATGCGCCTGGAAGGCGATCAGCCGGCCAGAAGTTCGGAACGAGGGACACTCCGACGAGGACACCGACGGCCAACTGAAGAGTGTGCCTACGCAGTCGCGCGAGCCAGAGCGCACAGAGGCACGCGGCCGCCAGCGCTGTGAACAGGGACATTCGCGCGGGCAGGGCGTCACGGAGGACGGGAAGCCGGGAAACCGCAAAGGGGAGACTGATGAGTGGCCGACCTTCGACCGTCAGTGTGGGTCCAAAGGAGAGCAGAAGGCCTGCCAGCAGCAGTCCGCCGGCGATCCAGGCTCCGCGTCGCCACTCGGCTCGCACGGCAAGCACAGCGACGACGAGCAGCGGGATGCCCAAGTAGCCGTTCTGCTCTCCGACGTTGCTGACGAAGTGCTTAGAGACGGCACGGGCGGCGGCGAGCTTGCCTGCGAGCAGCGTCGGGGTCGGGATCGCGACGTTCAAGACATCGATCGAGAAGTTGGCGGGGGAGTACCGGAGCGGTGCGTGCTGACCGGAGAGCGCGAGCACGGCGATCGGCACGATGATCGGTAGGCAGGCCGCGTACGCCATGCCGACGAGAGCACTAACGCGCAGAATCGCCGGCCGCCACCTCCTGCCGAGGAGCGCAATCGCCAGGCCGACTGCAAGCAGGAACGTCAGGTCGACGAAGAGCTCGAACGACGAGCCGAGTTGCACGATCAGCAACAGGGCGAAGCCGACGACGAAGCGGCGCCCGCTCGTGCGACCCCGGACGTAGCGGACGACGAGCAGCGCGAGCAGCGGTACTGGAAACACGAACGTGAGGTCCAGATGCTGCGAGAGCATGTGCCCGAGCATGTACGGAGACAGGCCGAACAAGAGGCCCCCGACGAGGGACGGGGCAAGCCGATCCGTTAGCTCACGACAAAGCAGGTAGGCGGCACCCGTCGCGAGCACGACGGAGAGGAGGATCAGGGCGTTGTAGGCGACCAGCGGCCCGGCGGTGAGCGTGAGCGGAGCTGCCAACAGTGCCGGCACGGGAATGGTCGTCATCCAGAGTGTGGAGAAACCTTCGGGCGGCCAGAGCAGGTGCGTGTGCAGCAGGTCGACGTGGTGACCGACGGCCCATGGCCACCACTCGAGCGACCAGGTCATGACCTGGAAATCGGACGCCGGATTGAGGCCGACAGCCGCGCTCGACGGATGGACTAGCACCCCTGGGCCCACGAGTACGCAGACGACAAGCGCGGCGAGCGCGCAGCTGATGCCGAGTCCGGCGCGCGCCCGGTCGAAGTGTGCCTGCCGGTGCATCCACAGGCTCACCGACACCGCAACACTATTGCAGGCAACGGTTCAGGCGGCTTGGATCTCCGTTAGGCGACTAGATTTGCGCACGGTGCGACCTTCCCCCGTCGTGCGCACGCTCGGTCAAGCCGCGGCCGTTCTCGTCCTGCTGGTGGGGCTCGCCTTCGGTGTCCAGGCCGCGCTCCTGAACGTGCCGTCGAACGCACAGCTCGTCGCAGTCGACGCGCTGAAGGCGCTCGCGCGGTACCACGTCATGGGCAGTACCGAACAGCTAAGCGCGCGGCCGCGGCGCAGTCTCTGCTTCGAGAATCGCGTGCTCGATAGGAAAACCGATTCCTTCGTGCTCGGTTCGTTCGTCCTCGTCGGCAAGCGCCAGCGCTATTACGACCTCGGTCACGGCGTCCACTTCAGCGGCGCGGGCGTGCTGAAGTACAAGGTCGCGCGGAATAGATTCCTGCTCGCCGGGTGTCCCGAGTTCCTGGCCGAGCGACTCGGCACCCTTCTCCTCCAATGGCGGCAGATCCGCGTCACGGACGTCTGGACCGACGGGGTTGCAGCGTTTCGCATCCATTTCGGCCGCCCCGATCTCGGCGTCGAGCTCTACGTGGAACGCCCCAGCCTCCGGCCGCTCGGCCTTGCGCTGGGGCCCGGGGCGTTTGCCCCGCGCAGCGACCTCGAACCGACTCGCTTCGGGAACCAGGCCGAGCTGATCGAGCAGCTCGTTCCCACGGCGCTGCGGAGCCGGCTCCGCCGTGGCTGAGCGCGTGTCACCGGCGGTCGAGACCGCGACGCAGACGTCCGGGTGGTCATCCTGGTTGGCCGAGCGACGATCGATCTTCATCTGGTGGGTGGGCGCGCGCGCTCTTGTCCTCGGGACTGCGCTCGTCATCCACGCCATCGGTCGCCCTTACGGTTACTACTCGGCCACGGTGCTGGCGAAGCCTTTCGGCGTCCTCGCGGTGTGGGACGGAATCTGGTACCGGCGAGTGGCCGTTCACGGCTACCTCTTCGTCCCCGCGCACCAAAGCGACACGGCCTTCTTCCCGCTCTACCCGGTCCTGCTGCGCATCGTTCACCTGACTGGGATGCCGCTCGATGCGGCCGGGCTTCTGCTCTCGAACCTTCTTCTGCTCGGCGCGCTCCTCGTCCTCTACGAGCTCGGGCTCGGGCTCCTACCGGCCGCAGACGCGCGCAGGGCGGTGATCTTCGCCGCAGTCTTCCCGACCAGCTACGTGTTCTCGATGATCTACCCCGAGAGCCTCGTGCTCGGGTGCATGGCGTTGGCGACGCTGCTGGCCGTTCGCGGTCGCTGGCTCGGCTGCAGCCTCGTCGCCGCCGCAGCCGCGCTCGCGCGCCCGGAAGGGGCCCTGCTGGTGCTACCGCTCGCCGCGATCGCGGTCGATCGCTGGCGCACGCTCTCCCCGGACGCGAGAGGGCGGGCCGTCGCTGCTGTCCTCGCCCCTCCCGCGGCGCTCCTGTCGTTCCTGCTCTATCTCGGCTGGGCAGTGCAGGACCCCTTTGCGTGGAACGAGACCCAGCAAGCGTGGGGACGCTCCTTCAACGCAACCGGGTTCTTCCTTTCGATCCGCCGGCTCTTCACGGGGTTGGGGAAGAACCATTGGGGGCTCCGCGACGCACTCTTCTGCGTCGCCTTCCTCGTCCTCCTGGCCGTCGCGGCCCGGGCGAAGATCGCGTGGCCGGGGAGGCGACGGTGGCCATGGATCGTCTTCGGCCTCGCAATCGTCTTACTTCCGCTCGCGAGTGGATCGATGGAATCGGACGCGCGCTTCGGCCTCCTCGCCCTGCCGATCTACTGGGGACTGGCGGTGGCTGCGCGACGCCGCTGGGTGGAGCGCGGTCTGCTCGCGTTTTCAGCAGTCCTGCTTCTGGGCGCAACGGCGACGATCCCGCTCATCTTCCCTGAGGCGCCGCCTGCGGTGCCGTCATCAGGACGCCGGGCTCGGCCCGGCGTCCGTCTGAAATGACCGATCCGGTGCGATCGAGCTCACCTCGAAACCGTCTCCAAGCGCGATGCGGAGATGCGTAAGGGACGGTTATGACGGGCGCGGCACGGCAAGCGCGGCGTAGATCTGCACCATCGCCGCCTGCTCGAGCAGCTTCGCCGACCGTGACCCGTCGAAGTGGAAGAGCCCGGTCGACTGATCGCGCAGCCGGTCCCACACGGCGTCCGCGTAGTCCTGAAGTGCGTCGCGGTAGCGCGCGTTTCCGTCGACGGATTCGAGCGCGAGGAGGTTGCGGAACCAGATAGCGAGGAAGAACGCCGGCTCGCGCCCGCCGGGTGTCCGGTCGATGTAGGCGAGCGAGGAGTCCGCGAGCGCCTCGGCTCGCTCCAAGGCGCCCTTGTCGCCGGTCAACCGGTACAGGAGGACGTCCGCCCCGATTGCGGTGCCCTGGTTGTAGCTCCAATGAGTCTCGTCGCGCGTGCCGTAGGGCGCTACGTGATCCCAGAGCAACCCATCGGGCGCGAGCATGCACGTTGTCACCCAGCCGAGCATTCGTTGCGCCCAAGCGAGTTGGGTTGGATCGTGTGTGCGCGCGTACAGCTCGAGCCCGAGTAGCGCGCCGGTAGCGGTGGTGACGGTGTTGCGGTCCCTGTTCCCAGGCGCCGTCGTCCAGAAGACACCTCCCGGACACGCGTGCGTCACGTCGGCGTCCCAGGCCGAGACGACGAGCTTGAAGAGGCGCTCGGCCCTGGCGAGCGCCTGCGGTGCTGATCGGACGTCGTACCAGCGCAACAACTCGAGTGCGATCCACTCGTTGTCGTCGTAGTAGATGTCGCCCTTCGGGCCCATCACCGACGCGAAGGCGCCATCCGTCCGGAGGTAACCCCCAAGGCCCGAGACACGACGTGCTGCTTCCGGCACGTAGAGTCGCCCGCGGCCCGGAACTCTCGTCATGGCGAGCGTCGCTGCGAGCGCCTGCGAGTACGGCCACGCGCGCGCCGTCCCGCCTCGGGCGGATTCCTCGCGATAGACCCCCTGAGCCCGGTCGAGGAACGTGTGCTGCATCGCCCAGTAGGAGACCGCCGCGCGGTAGGTATTGCGGTCGGCGCCGGCAGGGTTCGCCGAGCACGCGAACGCGACGAGGAGCGTGCAGAGGCCGAGCGTGATCCCGTGGGGGGTCAAGACAATTTTCGCGTGCCAGCCAACCTGACCTGATCCTAGGTCACGTCGCCCGACGCATTCGCACTGGCCCGATGCCGCTCAGAAGTCGATCCCGCGGCGAGCGGGGACGCCCTGGTCGTAGATGTGACGGAGCTTGACCATCTCGGTGGCCGTATCGGCAACCGCGAGGAGCGCGTCCGGCGCATCACGGCCAGTGGCGACGATGTTGACGTGGGCCGGTCGGTCTCGAATGGCGGTGACGACCTTGCTGGCGTCAATCCAGCCCCAGTTCATCGGATACGTGATTTCGTCGAGCACGATCAGCTCGTACGAACCACTCGAGATCGCCGCCATCGCGAACTCCCAAGCCGCAGCCGCTCGACCTTCGCTCTTGTCGAGATCCTGGCTCTCCCAGGTGAAGCCGTCGCCGCCCTTGATCCACTCGACGCCGAGACGCCGGCTGACTTTTTCCTCGCCGACCTTCCACCTGTCGGACTTGACGAACTGAATGACACACACGCGCCAGTCACGAGCGACGGCGCGCATGACGACGCCGAACGCCGCTGTCGACTTGCCCTTGCCCTCGCCCGTGTTGACGAGCACCAGCGACCGGGGACGCCCGCCTTGCTCGACTCATCCGACGCCTGCCTCTCTCAGCAAGAGACCGACATCGAGGTGCTCCTCGACAGCGTCGGCCAAATCGTCGAAGACAACCTCGAGGTTCCTCTCCGGCGCACGACCGACCAGCGCGGCGACGACGGCGGCGTTCTCGAAAAGGCCGTGCACAGAGACTCCGAGCACGGCCCCGGCCACGAAACCGCGGCGGGCCGAAAGCGCCGAGACGACCGGTCCGGTTGCAACGGACTCGCCGTAGCGGATCTCGTAGCCGGAAACCGTCTGTCCGCTCAGCGACGACCAGGGCGCAAGGAGAGCGGCGAAGCGCGCCTCGACGGCGGCTGCAAGCTTCGTCGCTGTGAACGTCGTCTCGAGCGGTAGCAGCCCAAGGCCCTTGGCGTTGCCGTCGACCCCGCCGCGATCAACCATGCTCGTGCCGAGCATCTGCATCCCGCCGCAGATACCGAGCACCGGCAAACCGGCTGCGGCGCGTGCGAGGACGCCTCGGTCGAGGTTTCGCCGACGCAGCCAGTTGAGATCGGAGACGACGTGTTTCGACCCTGGAAGCACGACGAGATCGGCGTCGAGGTCCTCCAGGCGAGTCGCCCAACGAAGTTGCGCGACCTGTTCGAGCGGCTTGAATTCGTCGAGGTTCGACGCCGTCGGATAACGGACAACGGCTACCCGAAATCCGCGGCCAGTCGAACTCGAGGGATCCGCCGCGCCGTCCTCATCGGGAAGGCCGTGCTCGAGCCAGGGAATGACGCCGAGCGTCTCGACCCCGGTGAGGGCCGCGAGCCGTCGTGGAGCGGGCGGCAGGAGCGCCGTGTCGCCGCGGAACTTGTTGAGGACGAAGCCGCGCACCAGCGCCCGCTCTGCTGCAGGGAGCAACGACCAGGTTCCATAGAGATGCGCGAAGGCGCCCCCACGGTCGATGTCCGCGACGAGCACGACCTGCGCTCCCGCTGCGGACGCCGTCCGCATATTGGCGAGATCGCTTCCGCGGAGGTTGATCTCGGCCGGGCTACCGGCACCCTCGATCAACACCAGCTCGTGCTCGGCCATGAGCCCGGACAACGCTCGGGAGATCGGCGGCCATAACTTGGCTGACCGTGCCCGCCACACCTGGCGGCTCAGCTCGAGATCCGGACGGCCGAGCACGACAACCTGGCTTTGGTCGTCTCCCTCCGGCTTGACGAGCACCGGATTCATGCGGACATCGGGTTCGATGCCCGCGGCGAGAGCCTGGAGATATTGAGCGACGCCGATCTCGCCACCGGACACAACACGCGCGTTGTTCGACATGTTCTGCGCCTTGAATGGGACGACGTCGACGCCGCGTCGAGCAAACGCCCGTGCGAACGCGGTCGTCACCAAGCTCTTCCCTGCCGAGCTCGATACTCCCTGGATCATGATTGCGGCCAGTCGGCAAACCTCCGTCGTCCGGAGGTCGCTAGCTCGGCGGCGAACCGCACGAACCGCCCCTCCGCCGAGGGCGTCGTTCGTCGGCATGAACCAGGCGACCTGGCTCGGCCCGAAGGCCTCACAGTTGCGGTGGGGCAGCGCCGGTTTTCACCGGACTTCGCTGATCCATGTCGGCGGGATATGTGCCGGCGACGGAAGGCTACCGCGCGCGCCGGTGAGATGCTAGTGAAGCAGCAATCCTGATGGTCGCGACGTACGGCTAACCGTATTTCGCCGGACGGCGCCGTCAGGCAGGCTGACATCGTGAAGGGCGGCTACGCCATCAGGCTGCGCGGTGTTGTGAAGCGCTTGGACGCGACTAGCGTGCGACTTGTCTACCGGTAGTCGCGAAGTCACCGCGGACGCCGCCCGGCGTTTCCTTGTCGCACGCCACCTGCTCGCGCCGGCACGTTCTCTCGACGGAGGACCCGATGCGGTTCTGGAAGTCTTTCGCCGCCTCGGGTCGGTCCAGTTCGACCCGCTGGCCGTCGCGGGCCGGAGCCACGACCTCGTGCTGCACGCACGGGTCGCCGACTACGACCCCAGCTGGTGCGACCGGCTCTACGACCGCCGCGAGATCTTCGAGGCGTACAACAAGGGTCTCTCCCTTGTACCGACGAGCGAGTTCGCGTGGTTCCGTGGGTTCTTGAGCCTCAACGCGCCGCGAACCCTCGCCGAAAACGGCGACGTGGCCGAGCGGGTGCTCGAGCGGATCCGCGTGGACGGTCCGCTGTCGGCGCTCGACTTCGAGCGCGAGCGCGGGACGACGACCGACTGGTTCGGGATGTCGACAAACGCCGTACGCGCCGTGCTCGAGGCGTATGCCGTCACGGGCGTGCTCGGCCTCGCGCGGCGCGACGGGAACCGCAGGTACTACGACCTGCTCGAACGGCTGCTACCCGCCGACGTGCTCGCCCGCAAACTTCCGCTGCAGGGACAACTCCGACACAAGCTCCTGTCGCGCTACCGCGCGCACGGTCTGCTCGGTGTCGGCGGTGCCGGAGATGTCTTCGGTGGTCTCGGGCCCGCGAAGCCGGACCCGCGGTGGCCCGGGTACCCAGGACGGAACGCTCTGCGAGAAGAGCTCATCGAACGCGGAGACCTCGTTTCCGTCGAGGTGGAGGGCGTCCGCGGAAAACGGTTTGTCGTCAGTGAGGACGTCAAACTGCTGGAAGCGCCGCCGAACCCGCCGCCTTCCGTCGCGTTCGTTCCGCCGTTCGACCCAATCGTCTGGGATCGCCGCCTCCTCGGGAGCCTGTTCGAGTTCGAGTACGTCTGGGAACTCTTCGTCCCACCGGCCAAGCGCCGTTGGGGCTGGTACGTGCTGCCGATCCTTTTCCGGGATCGCTTCGTCGGCCGGATCGAGCCGCGTATCGACGGGGCCGCGGCTCGCGTGGAGGTGCTGGATGTCTGGTGGGAGGATGGGTTCTCGCCTCGCCGCGTTGACGGGTTCGTCGACACGATGCGCGACGCGCTGCGCGCGTACCTCGGCTTCGCGGACGCCGACAGGCTGGCGTGGGCGCCGCACCTCGGCACCGAGAAGCGGCTGTTCCTGAGTCAGCCGTAACTTCTCTCCGGCGTTAGTCCGGGTACTCGTCCTTCCGCCACGTGCGGGGCTCGGCGGGTTGGGCTTTCGGCGTTCGCTCGAGCAGGAAGCCGTAGTACGGCGCGACGAACGGGTCGGGCGCCATCACCGTGTAGGTGTGGTAGACGGTCCCGTTCTCGCGCGCGAAGGCTATCCACCCCGGCCCCTCGCGCAGCCCGTCCTTGAGCTCGGCCCCGATTTGGCCTGACCACTCCTGGAGCCACTCGGGCGGGTTGTCGATCATCTCCTTGACCGCAGGAATCTGCTGCGCCTGCTCCTCGGTCAACGCAAGGCCGAAGTCGAAGGCGAAGTCGCTGTTGTAGGTGGAGACGTAGGGGAACTGCCAGCCCATCCGCCGTTTGTAGGCAGTCAGCCGCTCGATCGGCGCCCGCGAGAAGCAGAGCAGCGTCACGTCGCGATGGTTCAGGTGGACGAGCGAGCCGTCGAGCCCATCGCCCAAGCTGGTGCAGCCGGGGCAGGCACCCAGCGTGTAGTCAGGGCCGAACATGATGTTGTAGGCGAGCAGCTGCGACCGCCCGTCGAAGAGCTCGGCGAGGGTCCTCTTGCCGTCCTCGGTGTCGAACTCGTACTCCTTGTCGACCGCGACCCAGGGGAGCTCGAGACGCTTGCTCTTGATCTCCTCGTTTCGCTCCCCCTGCTCGGCCTCGAGCTTGGCGAGCTCCTCCCGTGCCGTCTGCCATTCCTCGCGGGTTCCAATCTTGTGTTCAGACATCTCAGCTCCTTCCGTCGGACTCCAGCGCTCCCGCGCGGGCCGAATCCATCCGTCGGATCGGACGCTACCGGGATCTACGAAATCGAGGTGCCAGGCGCCCCAACTGGTCCGAGGAACGCAATCCTGACGAGTAGCGACGTCCCCTCCCAGCAGGGCTATCGATCTCGACGGTGCCGCCAAGAGCTTCGACGCGATCTCTGACCCCGATGAGCCCCGATCCGTGGCCGAGGACTGCTCCTCCGACTCCGTCATCGGGAATCGTGAGCTCGATGCCGGCATCCTCCGGTTCGAGGTCGAGATTTACGACGGTCGCGCGCGCGTGCTTGGTCGCGTTCGTCAACGCCTCCGAGGCGATGTAGTAGGCCGCCACTTCGACGTGCTTCGGCAGCCGGACGTCGACTCAGACGTCGAGCTCGACCGGGATCGACGAGCGGCGCGCGAGTGCCTTCAACGCCGGCGCGAGTCCGCCCTCGGCCAAGCTTGCCGGATGGAGCCCCAGCGCGATCTCGCGGAGCTCATTCACCACGGTCGTCAGCCCTTCAACGACATGGGACAGCTCGGCCCGATGCTCGTGGAACTCTTCCGGCACCGCCTCCTGCGCCGCGCGTAGCTCGAGCGCGAGCGAAACGAGCCGTTGCTGCGCGCCATCGTGCAGGTCGCGCTCGATCCGCCGGCGCGTCGCATCCGCCGTGGCGACGATCCGCGCGCGCGAGGCTTCAAGCTCCGCCCGACCCTCGGCATTCGCAATCGCAGTGGCCAGCACTGCGTGAATTTGTCGAGGCGGACCTCCGTCTGTCCGGGCAGCGGCTCCGGCTCACGCGAGCCGGCCTCCTGGGCGACGGTCGCGAATACTTCAGTTGCTGAGCCACCACCGGCGACGAGAGTCGCCACCCGCCGTAGCGCCGCCGGCTCCTCTGCTAGCCGTCCCGGCTCGCGCGGTCATCCGCGCGCGGCTCCTCGTACCGGCGGCTCGTGCCCATTGCTTCAAAGTACCCATCGGGCATCCTCGCTCATCGACCGAGGCATCGCCCCGCGGCGACCTTCCCCGATACCGATGTGCGAACCTCACAACCGACCCTGATCGAAGTTCACACCCTCATCGACGGCGGACAGACGTCGCTGGACGTCGCGCGGAAGATCGCGACGTTTCTTGACGGCGCACGCGAGACGCTGGAGCTCGCGCTCTACGACGTCAAGCTGCACGACGGCGAGACGGCGGATCTCGTCCGGGACGCGTTGGTCGGTGCGCACGAACGGGGAGTGCACGTGCGGCTCGTCTACAACGTGGACGAGGTCGACGAGCGTCCGCCCGTGCCGCCTCCCCCGATCACCGAGCCCGACCTGATCGAGTCGTTGCCCTTCGAGACGGCGGCCGTGCCGGGTTGGCCGGATCTGATGCACCACAAGTACGTCGTGCGCGACCGCGATGCGGTCTGGAGCGGCTCGACGAACTGGACCGACGACTCGTGGACACGCGAGGAGAATGTCATCGTCGTCGTCAAGTCGACGGGCGTTGCCATCCGCTTCCAGGACGATTTCGCGCAACTGTGGAAGAAGCGGAAGGTCGAAGCGTCGGGGAGAGTGGCAACGGATCCGATCCCCGTCGGTGACTCCCCGGTACGCACGTGGTTCGCGCCGAAGCGGGGCGAGAAGCTCGCCCACCGAATCGCGGATGCGATCGGTGGGGCCGAGCGCCGCGTGCGAGTTGCGTCGCCGGTGATCTCGTCAGCGCCGATCTTGGGGACGTTGGCCGAGGTGGCCGCGGACGGCAAGGTCGACCTGGCCGGCGTCGTCGACGCGACGCAGATCGAAGAGGTGCTCGAGCAATGGCGTCGGAACGGGAACATGGCCGGGGAGG
>WNGD01017790.1_pt1 | contig 11806 bp, 14 predicted proteins | sample 5400671 | NCBI WGS metagenome assembly WNGD01 (sample SAMN13153369, study PRJNA577476) | soil metagenome | isolation source: 40 cm soil or saprolite under grassland replicate 2 | place: USA:California | collected 2016-06-15
AGTTCGCGAAGCAGCAGCAGGAGGAGGGCAAGGACCGCTTCGCGGCCGCCGTCGAGGCGAGCCGGCTCCGCCTCCGGCCGATCCTGATGACCTCGTTCGCGTTCATCCTGGGCGTGCTGCCGCTCGCGCGCGCGACCGGACCCGGCGCCGAGATGCGCCAGGCGCTCGGCACGGCAGTGTTCAGCGGCATGCTCGGCGTCACGCTCTTCGGCCTCTTCCTGACGCCCGTGTTCTACGTGGTTCTCCGGCGCTCATCGGCCGGTCGGATCGTCGCGCGCGAGGGGGCGTCCGAGAGCGACGCGCCGGGCCTGTCGCCCGGGACGGGTGGAGAACTCCGGCGTGGGTAGCGCGGGGCCCCGCGGCTGCCGCACGCGCCTCTCGGTCGTCGTGGTGCTGCCGCTCCTCGCGGCCTGCGCGCTCGGGCCGAGATACCGGCGGCCAGCCGTCCCCACGCCCGAGACGACGCGTGGCGAGCACGGTCCGGGGGATGCCGCCTCGCTCGCAGACTCGCCGTGGTGGGCGATCTTCGGCGATCCCCCCCTGCAGGCGCTCGTCGAGGAGGCGCTCCGCGGCAGCCACGATCTGCGGGCCGCGGCGGCGCGCGTCGAGCAAGCGCGCAACCAGATCGCCATCGCGCGTGCCGACATGTTTCCGCAGGTGAGCTATCAGGGCCAGGCGGTCCGCGAGCGCACCTTCGTGCCCGGCAGCCCGGGGAACGCGACCTTCAACTCCTTCCTCGGCACCTTCAACCTCGCCTGGGAGATCGACGTCTGGGGCCGGATCCGGCGGGCCACCGAGTCCGCGCGCGCCGACTACCTCGCCGCCGAGGCGGCGCGGCGTGGCGTGCTGCTCACCCTGGTGAGCGACGTGGCGCAAGCCTACTTCGAGCTGCTCGAGCTCGACCGCGAGCTCGAGATCACGCACAGCACGACGCTCACGTTTCAGGACACCGTCAACCTCTTCCGGCGGCGCTACGTCGGCGGGATCGGCACGCTGCTCGAAGTGTCGCGCGCGACGGCGGCGCTCACCCAGGCGCGGGCGGGCATCCCGGAGCTCGAGCGCCAGATCGTCGTCAAGGAGAACCAGCTCTCCACCCTCCTCGGACGGCCGCCCAGCGACATCGCGCACGGCACGCTGCCCGAAGGCGAGTCAACCGCCCCCGAGACGCCCGTCGGTCTGCCGTCCCAGCTCCTCGAGCGCCGCCCCGACATCCAGCAGGCGGAGCAGGCGCTCGTGGCGGCGAACGCCGATGTCGGCGTCGCCGTGGCGAACTTCTTCCCGCGCCTCGGCCTCACCAGCCTGTACGGCGGCCAGAGCAGCGAGCTCGAGAACGTGGTGAAGAGCGCCGGCAACGTGTGGGCCATCGGCGGCTCGCTCGCCGGTCCGCTCTTCCAGGGTGGACGGCTGCTCGCGAGCTATCGGGCGAGCTCGGCCGCGTGGGAAGAAGCCGTCGAGCGCTACGAGCAAGCCACGCTGCAAGCGTTCGCCGAAGTGTCGAACGCCCTCGTCGCGCGGCAGAAGCTCAAGGGCGTGCACGCCGAGCGCGCCGAGACGGTAACGGCGCTCCAGACGTCGGTCGCGCTTTCGCTCCAGCGCTACAATGACGGCATCGCGAATTACTTCGAGGTCCTCGAGGCCGAGCAGCAGCTCTTTCCGGCCGAGCTCGACCTCGCCCGCACACAGCGCGACGAGCTGGTGGCGGTCGTTAGCCTCTACCGTGCGCTCGGGGGCGGGTGGCGACTCGCCGTGCCCGACTGGAGTGCCGTCCCGGACAGGCCGGCGGCCGGCGAGATGCCTCGAGCCCCCGCGGGTGACTGAACGCCGGCATGATCGCGGGACGTGCCGCAAAGGATCGATGAAGGACTGGTGATCGGGGAACATTCATACCGCTTCCACGCCGTTCCGCGGTCGAGGTTGACCGCCTCGTCGTCGCCGGCGTAGCGTCGCGAGTCACGATGCCTCCACCGAAGCGTCCGCTGATCGAAGCCCGCCGGGACCAGATGTTCCCCACCCTCGAGCCGGCGGAGGTCGACCGGCTGCGGCGGTTCGGGGAGCCCCGGTCGTATCGCGCGGGCGACGCCCTCGTGAAGGTCGGCGAGGTCGGTCACGGGCTGACGGTCGTCCTCGCGGGCGAGGTCGCCATCACTCGGCGCGACGAGCTCGGTCGTCGGGAGGCGATCGTCACTCACGGCCCCGGCGCGTTCATGGGCGAGCTGGCCCAGCTGTCCGGGCGCCCGGCCCTGGTCGACGCCTTCGCCGAGGGGCCCGTCGAAGCGCTCGTCATTCCGCCGGAGAAGCTCCGCGCGCTGCTCGTGGCGGAGGCGGAGCTCGGTGAGGAGGTCATGCGCGCGCTGATCCTCCGCCGCGTCGGCTTGATCGAAACCGGGGCCGGGCCGGTCATCATCGGCCGCGCGGATGACGGCGATGTGCTCCGGCTCGACAACTTCCTCCGACGGAACGGACACCCGCACCACCAGCTCGACCCGGATACCGACGCCGACGCGCGCGCGCTGCTCGAGCGCTTCCACGTCCACCCAGAGCACCTGCCGATCGTCCTCTGCCCCGGCGGGGAGCTGCTCCGGAATCCCGGCGAGGTGCAGCTCGCCCGCTGCCTCGGCCTCGTCGGACTGCTCGATCCCGCGAAGGTCTACGATGTCGCGATCGTGGGCGCGGGACCGGCCGGGCTCGCCGCGGCCGTCTATGCGGCGTCGGAAGGTCTCTCGGTGTTGGTTCTCGACTGCCGCTCCTTCGGCGGCCAGGCGGGCGCGTCGGCGCGGATCGAGAACTATCTCGGCTTTCCGACGGGCATCAGCGGCATGGCCCTCATGGCGCGCGCGTACAACCAGGCGCAGAAGTTCGGCGTGGAGATGGCGATTCCGGCCGAGGCCGGGAACCTTCAACGGGCTGGCGCGGGGGCGGTCGAGCACCGGTTCGTCCTCGGCCTCTCGGACGGGGAACGGGTCAGCGCACGCGCCGTCGTCATCGCCGGCGGCGCCCGCTACCGCCGCCTGGACGTGAGGAACCTGGACGAGTTCGAGAGCACGAGCGTGCACTACTGGGCCTCGCCGGTCGAGGCGCGGCTCTGCGCCGGGCAGGAGGTAGCCCTGGTGGGCGGCGGCAATTCGGCGGGCCAGGCGGTCGTCTACCTCGCGAGTCAGGTCGCGAAGGTCTGGCTCCTGGTGCGCGGAGCGAGCCTCGGCGCCAGCATGTCGCGCTATCTCGTCGACCGCATCAGCGGCCTGCCGAACGTCGAAGTGGTGACGCACGCAGAGGTCAGCGGGCTCGACGGGCATGACGGCGCTCTCGAGGCGATCCGCTGGCGCCGCTCGGGCGAGGAGGTGCGCCGGCGGATCCAGCACCTCTTCCTCTTCATCGGCGCCGATCCGAACACCGATTGGCTGTCCGGCTCCGACGTCGCGCTCGACGACAAGGGGTTCGTGCGCACCGGTCCGGATGCCGGCGTCGGTCGCCAACCACTGGAGACCAGCCGGAGCGGCGTGTTCGCCATCGGCGACGTCCGGTCGGGTTCGGTGAAACGAGTCGCGGCCGCGGTGGGGGAGGGGGCGCAGGTCGTCCCGACGTTGCATGCCTTCCTGGCCGGGGCGGGGCGCGCGCCCGCCGTCGCGAAATATTGAGGAGGTCTCATGCCGGCTGAGTGCACCCATTTGGAGTCGATCCACGACGTGACGCCCAGCGCGCGCGGCTGCGAGGAGTGCCTGCAGACGCATTCCAGATGGGTGCACCTGAGGCTCTGCCGGACCTGCGGCCATGTCGGCTGCTGCGACGACTCGCCGAACCGACACGCCACGAAGCACTTCCACGCGAGCCGCCACCCCATCATCGAGGGGTACGATCCTCCGGAGAGGTGGGGCTGGTGCTACATCGACGAAGTGCTTTTCGACCTGTCCGACCGCGCCACGCCTCAGCTCGGTCCGATCCCCCGCTACGTTTGAGCCCCCCATCGGAAGGTATACTGCTATTCTCGCCGGCGTGCCGACCCAGGAGGAGAGGTCCGAGGCAACGCGCGGGAAGCTCCTCGCCGTGGCGCGAAGGCTCTTTCGCGCCCGCGGCTACGCGCGGACGTTCATCGAGGACATCGCCGCCCGCGCGGGCGTCACCAAGGGCGCCTTCTACCACCATTTCCCCGACAAGAAGGCGATCTTCCTCGCCGTTTTCCACGAGACGGAGCAAGCGCTCATGGAAGCGTCGGCGGCCGGCGCCTGCGGACCCGACGCGTGGAGTCGGTTCCGGGCTGGCTGTCGAGCGTTCCTCGAGGCCTCGATGGACCCTGGCGTGCAGCGGATCATTCTCCGCGACGGGCCGGTCGTGCTCGGCTGGGAGGCGTGGCGCGAGATCGACGCGCGGTACAGCCTCGGGCTCATCGAGGGTGGGCTCCAGCAGGCCATGGCCGAGGGCCGGGTCTCGGGATCGCTCAAGCCCCTCGCCCATCTGCTGTTCGGAGCGCTGTGCGAGGGGGCGATGATGGTGTCGCGGGCGGCGAAGCCGCGCGCGGCGCTCGCCGAGGTCAGGGGGCAGGTCGACGCGCTGCTCGCGGCGATCGAGACGCGGCTGGAAGGGCGTCGGAGCCATGCGAACGAGGGATAGACCAGCAGCGCTACCGCGAGATCCTGATCGAGCTCAAATGAGCCGCCCGCGCCGCCCACCTCTCGGCCGCGCCGCCCCCAGGCTCGCGGCCCAGGGACCGCCGACGGCACCGCCGGGCGCCGTGACGTCAACCAAACCGCGGGCAAAGACGTCTACAGGTCATGAGTCGCAGCGCCATGGGGATGCTCGGGGGGCACGGCCAGGGAGGTCTGCTGGTGTCGGAGAGCACCGAAACCCTGCCCGAGGGAGGAGCGCACACGACGTCCGTCACCGAGCGCGTCGGCCGCGACGAGACGGATGCCGGGGGCGCGCGCCTGGAACCCGAGGTCGTGCTGCCGGCGCAGGTCCCCGATCGTCGGGCCACCATGCTGCAGCCGGAGAAACGTCTGATGCTCGCGGTTCTCGAGGACGCCACCGCGACTCTTCTCAGGTATCCGCTCCCTCGCCAGGCGCGAAAGCGACGGGCGCTGAGAGAGGCAGAGGAGTGGCTCGACTCGACCGACACCGAATCGCCCTTCGCATTCATTCGGATATGTGAGGCGCTCGGCCTGGATGCGCAGTGGCTTCGGACCGGTCTGGCGCGCGCCCGGGAAGCGGGGGAGGGCGAGCGCGGGAAGTATCGGACACCTCCGGTTCGTCGTATGGCCGGTACGAGGCACAGAATCAGCGGGCGTCGATTCGGCTGACGAACGGGTCCCCAGCCCGAGCCGTCAAGCCGCCACGGCGTCGGCACCCGTCGTCGACATCGTGAGCTCGAACCAGAAGGTGCTGCCTCTGCCCGGCTGACTCTCCAGGCCCATGTGTCCGCCCATCAGCGTCACGAGCTGGCGGCAGATCGCCAGGCCGAGCCCGGTGCCTCCGTAGACGCGGGTGGTGCTGTCGTCGCCTTGCGCGAAGCTCTCGAAGAGCCCCGCCTGTCGTTCCGGCGGGATCCCGATGCCCGTGTCCATGACGCTCACGCGGACCACGACGTGCGAGGACGCTCGCCGCAGCACCCGGGCCTCGACGGTGATCGCCCCCCGGTCGGTGAACTTGACCGCGTTGCCGACCAGGTTGACGAGCGTCTGGCGCACGCGCACGGGGTCGCCCTTCACCTGTGCGGGCACGTCCGGCTCGATCACGCAGGTGAGCGACAGCCCTTTCGCCCTGGCCGCAGGGACGAGCAGGCCGGCGGCCTCCACGAGCGTGCGCCGGAGGTCCATGTCGACGGCCTCGATGGTCAGCTTGCCGGCTTCGATCTTGGAGGCGTCGAGGATGTCGTTGATGATGGCGAGCAGCCCGATCGCCGCCGCGCGAACGCGCTCGAGGTTCGCGCGCTGCTCCGACCCGAGGTCCGTGTCGAGCACCATGTCGGTCATACCGATGATCACGTTCATCGGCGTGCGGACCTCGTGGCTCATGTTGGCCAGGAACATCGACTTGGCGCGGGTCGAGGCGAGCGCCTGGTCGCGCGCCCGGGCGAGCTCGTGGACGTAGCGTGCGCGCTCCTCCTCCGCGCGCTTGCGCTCGCCGATGTCCCGCCAGTTGACCACGATGCCGCCGACGGCGGGATGATCGAGGAGGTTGGTGAACATTCGACCGAGACAGCGTGGCCGTCGAGGGCGCGGCCGAACGCGGCCGTGACGGCCCGCAGATCCTCCGGATGGACGTAGCGCGAGGCCCTCGCGCCGAGCAGGTCCTCGGCGCGATGGCCGAGCCGCCGTTCGATCGATGGGCTCTCGTAGCGGATCACGCCTTCGGCGTCGAGAATCGTGATGACGTCGGAGCCGCGCTCGATGAGCGAGCGGAAGCGCTCCTCGTTGCGGCGCACCGCAGCCTCGGCCGCGTCCCGCTCGCGCCGGTAGCGCGCGAGCTGATGCGCGATGTAGACGGACACCAGGAAGGCCACGCCGAGCCCGGCGGCCATGTGCGGGCTGGTGCCCGCGAGCGTGCCATGCACCGCGTAGTCGCCGAGCGCGATGGCGAGCACCGCGACGGTCACCGACGCGAGCTGAGGCCATGGCCCCCACGGGAGCGTCGTGGCGGTGGCGAAGGCGATCGCCAGGTCGGTGATGGGCTGGGTCGCCATCCCCCCGCGGAGGCTCCCCGCGATGGCGGAGGTGACGTAGATGCCGCTCACGAACGCGACCGTCGACGCCACGCGCAGCCGCTCGCTCATGCGGACCCGCAGCGCGAGCGAGGCGGCGCCGATGAGCGCGAGCTGCACGACCCGCACGAGCAGCATCGAGCGCAGGCCATGCTGCACGAGCTTCAGATCGGCGAGCGTGAACGCCGCGATGGCGACGAGGACGACCCAGAGGCCGACGCGGGCGCGTGCCGAGAGCGCCTCGCGATCCGTCTCGCGGATGTCCGGCCCGCCGTCCCGTCGGGCCGCCGAATCCATGCCGAGCGTCATCTTCTCGCCGCACCGCGCCCCCGAGCAGGCCCGTGAGGCGGGCGCCACGCCAACGGATGTGAGGCAGCAAGGGGCGTGCCGCGGAGGGCCTCGGCGGGCGGCGTCGTCGACCCCCGCCCGCCTCCTCCGTTGCGCCCGGCCCGGGCATTGGATTATGAGCGGCGCGACCTGTTGAAACGTCTGACCGGTCCCCGGCATCTCAGCGGGAGGTCCGATGACGCCACTCAGGCAGGCAGAGTGGACCCCGACGCTGGTAACGATCGTGTGGCCGCCGTGTTCGACGCGGCGCCGTTCGCTGCGTGCGGGGGAGATCCAGATCGCCGTGTGGCGGCGTAGGCACGATCGACGGGCCTCGTTCGCGGCTGATGGGCAGCCCGAATGGTGATCGACACGGCAACCAAGGAGGAGCGAATGCGAGCGAACAAAGGGATGCTGATCGCGAGCGCGGCGGCGAGCCTGATCATGGCGGGCGCGCTGACGGCGCGCGCGGACCAGGGCAAGACGGGCGGCGACATGGTGAACTGCGCCGGCGTCAACGCCTGCAAGGGGCAGGGCAGCTGCGCCACCGCCGAGAACTCGTGCGCGGGCAAGAACGGGTGCAAGGGCAAGGGCGTCGTCGAGATGTCGGCGGCCGACTGCGCCAAGAAGGGCGGCAAGGTCGCCGAGAAGCCGAAGAAGTAAATCGATCGGGAAGCGGGGGCGGGCGCTCGCCCGTCCCCGCTCCGTCCATCGTGCCCGAGTCCTTTCCATACCTGGGTCACGGGGTCGGTCTTCGCACCACGCACTTCCCGCGCGTCCTCGACGGCACGGCGCACGCGGATTGGTTCGAGGCGATCTCCGAGAACTTCATGATCCGCGGCGGCCGGCCGCTCGCGGTGCTCGAGCGCGTGCGCGCCGAGGCGCCACTCGTGCTGCACGGCGTGTCGCTGTCGATCGGCTCGACCGATCCCCTGAACGAGCGCTACCTGGGCGAGCTCGCCGCGCTGGCCCGGCGCTTCGAGCCCGCCTGGGTCTCGGACCACCTGTGCTGGGGAAGCTTCGGGGGGTACTACGTGCACGACCTGCTGCCGTTGCCCTGGACCGAAGAGGCGCTGGCCGTCGTCGTCGAGCGGATCGCGCGGGTGCAGGAGCGCCTCGGGCGGCGCATCCTGGTCGAGAACGTCTCGAGCTACGTCACCTTCACGCACTCGACCATGCCCGAGTGGGAGTTCCTCGCCGCCGTCGCGGAGCGCGCCGACTGCGGCCTCCTGCTCGACGTGAACAACGTCTACGTGAGCGCCGTGAACCACGGCTTCTCGGCGGAGGCGTACCTGGACGGCGTCCCGCCCGCGCGCGTGGGGCAGATCCACCTGGCCGGGTACAGCGACAAGGGGACGCATCTCCTCGACACGCACGACGCGCCGGTCGCGCCCGCCGTGTGGCGGCTCTACCGCCACGCCGTGCGCCGCCTCGGGCGCGTCTCGACGCTCGTCGAGTGGGACGACCACATCCCCGCGCTGGAGGTCGTGCTCGCCGAGGCCGAGCGCGCGCGCGCGGCCGAGGCGGAGGTGCTGGGTGCCGACGCCCTCTCTGCGTGAGCTGCAGGGCGCCTTCTGGCGCTCGATCGCCCGGGAGCCGGGCGCCGCACCGGTCCCCGACCCGCTCCTCCTGGAGACCGTTCCGCCGACCCCGACGCTCGCACCCGCCGAGCGCGTGCACGTCTACGCCGGGATGTACCTCTGGCGCCTCGTGGACGCGCTGCGCGAGGACTTCCCCAAGCTCGCGACCGTCCTCGGTGACGACGGCTTCGCGGACCTGGCGCGCGGGTACATCCGAGCCCATCCCTCGACCGAGCCCTCGATCCGCCACCTCGGGCGCGCGCTACCGGACTTCCTTGCCGGGTACCAGCCCGCGTACCTGGCCGACCTCGCGCGCCTCGAGTGGACGCGGCTCCAGGTCTTCGACGCGCCCGATGCGACGCCGCTCACGGCCGCCGAGCTCCGCCGCGTCGCCGCGGCGGAGTGGCCAGACCTCCGCTTCACGCTCGTCCCGGCCTGCGCGCGCCTGGTGACCGCCTGGCCCGTGCATCGCCTGTGGGCCGACGCGGCCGCGCTCGCCCCCGCGCGCACGGCGCTTCGCATCTGGCGCGAGGGCTTCTTCGTCTACCAGACGGCGATGGACCCGGCCGAGGAAGCGGCGCTCGACCGCCTGGTCGCGGGCGAGCCCTTCGCGGCCGTCTGCGAGGGATTCGACGCGCCGGCCGAGGCCGCCGCGCTCCTCCTGCGCTGGATCGAGGACGAAATCATCGCCGCGGCCTGGTTTGGCGGCGGAGATCCGGCGACCCGGCCTCGCCCGTAAGGCGAGATGGTGAGCCCCGGCGTCGACCTCATCCGCCGCATGGCTGGGGGCGACCGCGAGGCCCTCGCGGCGTTCTACGATCTCTACGCCCCGCTCGCCTTCGGGCTCCTTCGCCGCATGCTGCGGGACGTGGAGGAGGCCGCCGAGGTGCTGCAGGAGGTCTTCTGGGAGCTCTGGCGCGCGGCCGGGGAGTACGACCCGCGGCGGGGTTCCCCCGAGGCGTGGGTGACGGTGCGGGCGCGGAGCCGGGGAATCGACCGGGTGCGCTCCGTTCGTAGAAGGGAAGAGATGCTCGTCGCCCCGCTCAGCGAAACCGCGGCCGCCGTGCCCGAGGCCATGGCCAATCCGGGCGCCCTGGTGGAGGAGCGGGAGATGGTGCGCGGGTTCTTGCGCGAGCTCCCCGCCGAGCAACGGGAGGCGATCGCGCTCGCGTACCTGCAGGGGATGACGCAGAGCGAGATCTCCGCGCACCTGGGTCTGCCGCTCGGCACCGTGAAGACCCGCATGCGGCTCGGCATGGAGCGGCTGCGCGGGATGGCGGGGTCGCGGACATGAGCGCGGCGCACGAGCCGTTCGACGAGCTGGTCGCCGGGCACGTCCTCGGCGCGCTCGAGGGCGACGACGCGCGCCGCTTCGCGGCCCATCGCGCCGGCGGCTGCGCCGAGTGCGAGCGCGCCATCGGCGAGTACCACGAGGCGCTCGCGCGCGCCGCCGCCGCCTTCCGCGAGGCGCCGCCGGCGCGCGTGCGGCACGCGCTCCTCCAGCGCGTCGGCGAGGCCCCCACCCGCCGCTCGCGCGCCGGCCAGGCGCTCGGGTGGGTGGCGAGCGTGGCGCTCGCCGCGAGCATCGCCGCCGTGGTGAGCGCGAGCTGGGTCCGCGCGCGCTACGAAGTGCGCCTCGATCAGCTGGCGAGCGAGGCGGCCGGGCTGCGGGCCGCGCTCGCCCAGCAGGTGCAGACGGTCTCCGATCTCCGCCGGCAGCTCGACGAGCAGGAGAAGACGCTCACGCTGGTGAAGGCGCAGGCGGCCGCGCAGGAGCGCACGCTCGCGCTGCTCGGCGATCCCGAGACGCGGCTCGTGTCGCTCGCGGGCCTGGCGCCGCACCCGCAGGCGCAGGGGCGGATCATCTGGAACGCGCGCGCCGGGGGGCTCCTGGTCGCGGCCGACCTGCCGCCCCCGCCCGCGGGCAAGATCTACGAGCTGTGGGCCATCGCGGGCGGCAAGCCGCTCCCGGCGGGCCTCTTCACGGTGGACGCCGAGGGGAAGGGCAGCCTCGCGGTCGCTCCACTCCCGGGCGTGGCGACGGTCGACGTCTTCGCCGTGACGCTCGAGCCCGCGGAGGGTGTCCAGTCCCCGACCGGCGCGATGTATCTCGCCTCCAAGAAGGCCTGAGCGCCGCTTGCCGCGGGGGATTGAACCGGGTCCCGGACGGCGGTCTAAGGGGGCTCCGAAGGGAGGGCTCGGCATGGGCGACTTCGTTTCCGACGTGGCCGCGATCCGCCGGCGCGCGCGCCAGCACATCGAGAAGGGGCCGGTGACGGACGGCTACAAAGCCGACCTGCCGCGCGTGATCGAGGTGCTGAACGGGGTGCTCGCCACCGAGATCGTGTGCGTGCTGCGCTACAAGCGGCACTACTTCACCGCCGACGGCATCAACGCCCAGCCCGTCGCGCAGGAGTTCCTGCAGCACGCCAACGAGGAGCAGCAGCACGCCGACTGGGTCGCGCAGCGCATCGTGCAGCTCGGCGGCTCGCCCAACCTGAACCCCGAGGGCCTCGCCGAGCGGAGCCACTCCCAGTACGACGAGAAGGCGTCGCTCCTCGACATGATCCGCGAGGACCTGGTCGCCGAGCGCATCGCGATCGAGTCCTACGCCGAGATCGCCCGCTGGCTCGGGAACGACGATCCCACCACGCGGGTGCTGATCGAGAACATCCTGAAGATGGAGGAGGAGCACGCCGACGACCTGCGCACGCTCCTCGCGACGCTCGCGCCGCGGAAGGGCCGGGCGGGTCGCAAGCGCGCGAAGGGCTGATGCCCGAACCCTTCCGCTACGACGTGTGGAGCGCGCTGCTCGCCGACATCGTGACGGCCGAGGGGAAGGTCGACTACGCCCGCCTCGCCGAGGACCGGGACCTCCTCGAGCGGGTGGTCGCGGAGCTGGGCGCGGCGAGCCCCGAGAGCGACCCCGCGCGCTTCCCGACCGAGGAGGACCGCCTCGCCTACTGGCTGAACGCCTACAACGCCTTCACGCTCCACGCCATCATCGCCGAGTACCCGATCACCTCGGTGTGGAAGACGCGCGACGGCCAGTTTTTCCAACGCCGCCGTCACGTGGCCGGCGGTCGCGCCGTCAGCCTCGACGACATCGAGCACGAGATCCTGCGCGGCCAGTTCGCCGAGCCGCGCATCCACTTCGCCATCAACTGCGGCTCGAACGGCTGCCCGCCGATGCGGCCCGCGGCGTACG
>WNGD01005908.1_pt1 | contig 11804 bp, 13 predicted proteins | sample 5400671 | NCBI WGS metagenome assembly WNGD01 (sample SAMN13153369, study PRJNA577476) | soil metagenome | isolation source: 40 cm soil or saprolite under grassland replicate 2 | place: USA:California | collected 2016-06-15
AAGGTCCAGAAAGCAGGCCCACGTTCGCCAATGAAGCTCTACATCGCAATCTTCCTCACCGCCGCCGTGGGAGTCGTCGCTCCGTCAGCGGCTTCCGCGCAGACTCCTGCTAGCTACCGCGCGCAACTTAACCGGCTGTGTCGCGGCTACACACCGAAGTTCAGAGCCGACGGGAGGGCGATGCAGAAGGCTGCCAAGGCGAAGGACTGGAAGGCCTATGGCTACGCCCTAGGTCACTTCTTCGCGCTCGCGCTTGCTCAGGACGCGCAGATTGAAAGAACCCCGGTCCCCGCAACGATGCGCACGGAAATGACGCCCATCCTGCGTCTGCTCAGGATCGCTGACAGCCACGCTCGACTTGCCCTCCGCAAAGCCGCTTTGGGAGACACCCGCGGAATGGTTGCCGAGGTTGACAAGGTGTTCAAGCTCGCCCGCCCTCTCAATCGTCGCCTTGACCGCGCGGGTCTACGCGACTGCGGCTCCAACCAGAGCTAAGCGATCCGAGTGTCAGCCTGGTACTCGAGACGCCCTTGAGTCTCTTTTACGCGGAGTCGCCCTTTGAAGCTATGAACCGCGTCCTACCCACTCCTCGCCGCCCTCGTAGAACTCCTTTTTCCAGAGCGGCACCTGTTTCTTGAGCGTGTCGATCGCGTCCTTGCATGCGGCTAGCGCGTCCTGGCGGTGTGGCGCCGAGACGGCCATGACGACGCTCGCTTCCCCGATCTCGACGCGACCCGTGCGATGGTGGATCGCGATCTCGCGGAGGTCGTACCGGCCCTTCAGTTCCCTTGCGATTTGAGCCATGACCTGTTCGGCCATCTCCTCGTAGGCCTCGTAGTCGAGATGTAGGACGGTGCGGCCGCGCGACTGCAGCCGGGTCGTGCCAATGAAGGTCGCAATCGCGCCCGCCTCGTCCGAGCGCACCTCGTCGACGACCGCGTCCAGTGAAAGCGGTTCCGTAGTGAGCCGGAACGCGCCGCCCGAGACGGGTGGAATCAGCGCAACCTCGTCGCCGTCTGCGAGCGTCCGATCGGACTCGGCGTACTCCTTGTTGACCGCGTAGAGCAGCCCTTCCGGTTCGTCGCCGAGATCGAGCGCGGACCAGACATCGGCGACCCGATCGACTCCGTCGAGCTCGCGCTCGCTCCAGCCGGCGCGCTCGCGCAGTCCGGCGAAGAGCTTGACGCGGACGCTCATGATCAGCAGCCTAGTAGCGGATGCGCGCGGCCTCTCCGAGCAGCAGTTCTGACAAAACGACTCGTCGGCCCAGCGATCCGGACGTTTCGAAGCGCGGCTGGAGACTGCCGCCACGACCGCTGGGGCCGATCGGGCGGTGGGTTGCGATCGTGATTCTCGCGGCGTTCGTCCTGAACTACTGGGTGGCGTCACGCTCGCTCTCCGAGCCGCCACGCATCGGCATCCCTTACAGCCCGCTGTTCCTGGACCAGGTACGCGAGGGCAACGTCGACCGCATCACCTCCAAGGGGACATCCCTTCAGGGACTGTTCAAGAGTCCCGTGCGCTATCCGCCAACCGGTAGTGGCTCTCGAAGCGCCAAACGATTCTCGACGCTCATTCCCACGTTCGCGGACACAACGGCACTGTCCAAGCTCCTCGAGGAGAACAACGTCGTCATCAACGCCGAGCCGCTCCAAACTGCTGCAGCCTGGTGGGAGACCCTCCTCTATGGCTTTGGCCCGACCATCCTGCTCATCGGTCTCTTCGTTCTGCTGATTAGGCGAGGAGGACGCTCGGCGCTCGGCTCCTTCGGTCGTTCTCGCGCACGCCGCTACGAGGCATCGTCCGAGCGCGTCACTTTCGACGACGTTGCGGGGATCGAAGAGGCGAAGGACGAGTTGACGGAGATCGTCGACTTTCTGAAGGACCCCGGTCGCTATGGGCGGCTGGGCGGGCGGATCCCGCGCGGCGTCTTGCTCAGCGGGCCACCAGGTACCGGCAAGACACTGCTGGCAAGGGCCGTCGCGGGCGAGGCGAACGTCCCGTTCTTCTCGATGTCCGCTTCCGAGTTCATCGAGGCGATCGTGGGCGTCGGCGCCTCACGCGTGCGCGACCTGTTCAAGAAGGCGAAGGACGCCTCGCCTGCGATCGTGTTCATCGACGAGCTCGATTCGATCGGCCGCTCGCGGTCGGCGGGTCAGGTTGGAGGTGGCGGTGGTGACGAGCGCGAGCAGACGCTGAACCAGATCCTCACGGAGATGGACGGCTTCGATCCCTCCACCGACGTCATCGTGATCGCGGCGACGAACCGGCCGGACATCCTCGATGCTGCGCTGCTTCGCCCGGGCCGGTTCGACCGGCACGTGGCGGTGCAGCCTCCCGACCGGGCGGGCCGTCAGCGGATCCTCGAGGTTCACACGCGCAGAGTTCCGCTCGAGGAGGACGTCGATCTCGACGGTCTCGCAGCAAGTACACCGGGAATGGTGGGTGCCGATCTCGCGAATCTCGTCAACGAGGCGGCCCTCCTCGCGGCGCGACGTGGGCACGAGTTGGTCAACGCGGCCGACTTCGGCGACGCGTTCGAGAGATTGCTGCTCGGGGCGGAGCGAAACATCGTCCTGAGCCTTCCAGATCGCGAGCGGACTGCCTACCACGAGGCGGGACACGCAATCGTCGGGATGATGAGCCCCGAAGCAGATCCGGTGAGAAAGGTGTCGATCATTCCCCGCGGTGTGGCGCTCGGGATCACGCTCTCTTCACCGGAAGAGGATCGGCACGCCTATGACGAGGACTATCTGCGGACTCTGATCAAGGTCGCCCTCGGCGGACGAGCCGCCGAAGAGCTCGTGTACGGAAAGCTGACGACGGGCGCCGAGTCGGACCTTCAGCGGCTCACCGGCATCGCGCGCCAGATGGTCGCTAGCTGGGGGATGAGCCCGGCGGTGGGACCCGTCACGGTGATGGCGGCGGACAGCCGTGGAGCGCTCCTTCCCGGAGCGGCTGCACCGTCGGAACAGACCCAGCAGCTCGTCGATCAGGAAGTGCGGCGTATCGTCGAGGAGGCCTATGAGGAGGTCCTGGCGCTGCTACGCGAGCATCGCTCCAAGCTGGACGATCTCGCCTTGGCGCTGCTCGATCGGGAGACGCTCGACGGGCCGGACGCGTACGCGGCTGCCGGTATCGAGCCGGTCCTTGCGGACGAGGATCTCCGCGACACGGCTCCAGCACCGGCCTGAAGCGCGCCTCGGAGGGGAGGCTGCTACTTTGTCGGGGTAATCAGGACGAGTACCGGTAGTGCTTTCAAGGCCCTTCCTCTACTTGTTCGTCATCGGCCAAGCAAGGGAGGAACCTACGTGGCAACCGGAACCGTCAAGTGGTTCAACGACGCCAAGGGATATGGCTTCATCGCCCCGGAGGACGGCGGCAAGGATCTCTTCGTGCACCACTCGAACATCGCCGGCGACGGCTTCAAGTCTCTGACCGAGGGTGCGAAGGTCGAGTACGAGTCGCGTGAAGGCCAGAAGGGTCCCGAGGCAATCAACGTCGTTCCTCAGTAGAGAGGACGCGTAGTCGCCGAGAAAGAACAGAAGATCGAGCTCGACGGCGAGGTCGTCGAGGCTTTGCGGAACGGTTATTTCCGGATTGCCCTCGACGGGGGCCACGAGACGCTCGGATACACGGCCGGGAAGATGCGGCGCTACCGCATCCGTATCTTCCCCGGCGACCGGGTGAAGATCGAGCTTTCGCCTTACGACCTCAACCGCGGTCGCATCGTCTACCGCTACAAGTAGGCCGCCCAGCCCACCCGCGTACGATTCGCCTGTGACCACCACCGGCGACGAGCGGCGCACCGACTCGGACATCGAGGTCAAGCCGGTTTACACTGCCGACGATGCGCCCGACGAGCTCGAGCCTCCGGGCGAGTTCCCGTTCACGCGCGGCCCTTACGCGGACATGTACCGGGGGCGTCCTTGGACGATCCGGCAGTACGCGGGCTTCGCTTCCGCGGAGGAGACGAACGAGCGCTTCCGCTACCTCCTCGCGCGCGGTCAGACGGGATTGTCGGTGGCGTTCGACCTGCCGACGCAGCTCGGCTATGACTCGGACGATCCGCGGGCCGCAGGGGAGGTCGGAAGAACCGGTGTGGCGATCGATTCCATCGCCGACATGGAGCTGCTGTTCGACCAGATCCCGCTTGCCGACGTCTCGACGTCTATGACGATCAACGCGCCGGCAGCCCTGCTTCTGTTGCTCTACGAGCTCGTCGCGGAGGAGCAGGGCGTCAGCGGGGACAAGCTGCGCGGCACGGTGCAGAACGACATCCTCAAGGAATACATCGCGCGCGGGAACTACATCTATCCGCCGCGCCCCTCGATGCGCATCACGACGGACCTGTTCGCGTACGCCGCCGACCGGATCCCGAAGTGGAACCCAATCTCCATTTCGGGGTACCACATTCGCGAGGCGGGCTCGACTGCTGTGCAGGAGCTCGCGTTCACCCTCGCCAACGGCGTGGCATATGTGGAGGCCGCGGTCGCAGCCGGTTTGTCTCCGGACGAGCTCGGTGAGCGTCTCTCCTTCTTCTTCAACGCCCACAATCACTTCTTCCAGGAGGTGGCGAAGTTCCGCGCCGCCCGGGGGCTGTGGGCGCGCATCATGAACGAGCGTTTCGGGGTAACGAATCCGAAGGCGCAGGCTTTGCGCTTCCATGCGCAGACAGGCGGCTCGACGCTGACAGCGCAGCAGCCGGAGAACAACATCGTTCGCGTCGCGATCCAGGCGTTGTCGGCGGTCGCCGGCGGCGCGCAGTCGATCCACACGAACGGGTACGACGAGGCTCTTGCGCTGCCGTCGGAGCGCGCGGCTCGAATTGCGCTTCGAACTCAGCAGCTCCTCGCGCACGAGGCGGGCGGCACGGACACCGCCGATCCGTTGGGCGGTTCGTACTTCATCGAGCGGCTCACGGACGAGCTCGAGGCGAAGGCCTGGGAGTTGATCCAGCGCATCGACGAGCTCGGTGGTGCAGTCGCAGCGGTCGAACAAGGCTTCGTGCAGGCCGAGATCGAGCAGGCCGCGTTCCGGTGGCAACAGGACGTCGAGTCCGGTGAGCGGGTGATCGTCGGCGTCAACAGCTTCACCGAGGGTGAGGAGGAGCCGATCGAGCTGCACCGACTCGATCCCGCAGCGGAGAAGCGGCAGCTCGAGCGCACCGCGCGCGTGCGGGCGGAACGAAACGCCGACGAGGCGGCGCGCACGGTCGAGGCCGTACGCGAGACCGCACGAGGCGAGGGAAATCTCATGGTGCCGATGCGCGAGGCGTTGCGCGCACGCGCGACCGTCGGGGAGATCTCGAATGCCCTCCGCGAGGAGTTCGGCACGTACGACGCGCAACGAATGTGAGCAGTATCGGCCTTGCCGAGCTCGTCCTGATCGTCGAGGACGTCCCCGTGTCGGCGCGCTTCTATGAGGACGTCGTCGGTCTGAAGCCCGAGACCGAAGCCTCCGACGAATGGGCGTGGTTCTGGGCCGGCGAGGAGGGCGCGCAGCAACGGGTCGCGCTGCATCGCGGCCCACTCCTGTTCGAGGAACATTCGCCCTTTCCCAAGGGACAGCGCTTCGGCCGGGTGCACTTCGCGTTCGAGGTTGCGAGGGAGGATCTGGGCATGGCCGTCGATCGCGTCCGCAGCGCGGGCGTCGAAGTGTACGGGCCCGTCGAGCTCGAGTGGATGGACGCACAGTCGTACTACTTCTACGACCCTGACGGCAACCTGCTCGAGTTCTGGTCGCCGCATCCTGGCGCCGCGCAGCGAGCCTGAACGACGAAGGCCCCGCCGAGGCAGGGCCTTCGTCGCCTGCGGGCGATGCAGTTCTAGATCGTCTTACCCGTCTGCTCCGGCGGGGCTGACGGCCCCGGTGAGAATAACCTCGAAGAGGTAGTTGTCGCCGTGCTGCTGGGTCCAGAACCAGCGCCAGCCTCCGTGGAAGATGTGCGGCGCCTTTGCCCCGAGGATTCCGTCGACGCCTGGGTCACCGTTCGAGATGTCCAGGCCGGTGATCTCGTTGTCACCGTCATTGTTGGGGAACGCACCAGGCGTCGATCCATCGATCGCAGCCGACGCGTCCCGACCCTGGGCGAGCCAACGGACCGGCTTGTTGCTCGAGTCGGAGTAGTCCAGGTTGACGTCGAATACGTAGGCGGCGTCGAAACCAGCGTTCACCCCCGCGACGTTCGCGCGCGTGTCGTTGCTCCGCTGTGTGTGAAGCAGGTCGCCGGCGTCCTCGACGAACGAGATCTTGCTGCTCGAGAGGAACGCGACATTGTCGAATCCGGTCTGGTTCTCGTTCGACAGGAAGAAGAGCGAGAGCTTTCCGGTGTTCGCAGTGGGACTCGACTGCGTCAGCTTCTGGACCGCTCCCCAACCGCCAGAGCCGCCGGCCCCGCTCGTCTTGGCGCCGTTCTCAGTGCTGAGGGCGTTCGTGTCGCCGGTTTCGTCGAAGAAGAACTGCTGGAAGTCCGAGCCTGGCCGGAACTGGCCGTTCTCGGGTCGCTTGAACGGCGTCGCCTGCGCGGCCTTCGCGAGCGTGTTCGCGTTGAACGGAGACTTCCCGTCGATAGCCGTGTCATGGATGGTGATCCATTTCGTGTCTAGCGAGTGGCCGTAGCTGTGAAGGAGGATCTGGTCGGGTGCATTGACCGCGGTCTGGGAGGTCTGCGTGATCGGCGCTCCGGCCTCGTTCAGGACCTGCAGCACTTGCAGCTTCCCGTTGTGGAGGTCGCCCGGCTCCTTCGGCACGTACCGATAGACGAAGCTGTTGGGGAGCTTGGAGACGGTCCCGGTCTTGTTGGCGCCGCCGATGTCCTCGACGATCCAGAGGTTGCCGGCGGAATCGTTCTGGACCCCTTCGTAGCCGCCGCGACCGAGAGCGCCCGAGACGTCCTCGACCTGCGATGGATAGTCCGCAGTCGCCGCATACGTCGGCTTCGACGGACTTTCCGTTGTGAAGATCAAGCGCTTGGCCCACGGGTCCCACGTCGAGCCGTCGATCACGTCGATGGGCTGTCCGTTGGTGTCCTGGTACGCGAGCAGCGTCACCCGGTGCTTGGCGTCCGCATCGAGGTTGACGCGCGTGATGTAGCCCTGCTTCTTACCGTCGACCGTTACAGCCAGCTCGTGACCCTGATAGACGAAATGCGCCCCGTAGTCGTATGAGGAATCGGGGCCTTTCAGGCCGTCCTTGAAGACGAGATAGGTGTTCTTGTCCGGCTCTGTCTTCTGCGCTTCCTGCGCAGGCTTCCCGCCGGTCGGCACCATCTGCGGCCTGGTCGCATCGTCGCTCGCGGGGACGTTGTTCTCGTACCCGTAGTCGGTGATGATCCCGCTCGGATTCTCGAGGCGCGTGCCGCCCTGCGCCCAGATGACCTGCTGGATCTCCTTCGAAAGCTTCGGAGCCGGCGCATAGCCGTCGGCCTTCAAGTTCGGTTGAGCCACATTCGAGAGCTCCGGGTTGTCGGGCAGTGCCGCAGCGCCGACCGCAACGAAGAGCACGACTCCGAGAATCGCTCCACCGCAGACGACGAGCGCACGCGTTTTGAGCAGTCCGCTCAAGGTTGTCCTCCCCTGATCGTTTTTCGCCGGCCTTGCGCCGACCCGCGGACGAACCTAGGTCTCGGCAGACCCCAGGTGGGCTGCCGCCCGGTGACCTTGGGGTGACGGAGTGGTTACGCCGACGCGCCGGAGTAATGGCGCAGGCCGAAGCGCCAGAACCAGCGGGTGAACGCGAACAGCGCGCCCGCAAACGCGACCGAGAGTAGGAGCGTCGGCCAGTGGAGCCTCGACGTCAGCGCCTCTGCGGGAACCGTCACGGCAAAGGCGACGGGCACGAGGAACGTCACGCTGTAGCGCAGCCAACCGGGGTAGACGCCGACCGGCCACCGTCCCGTCTGGTAGATGCCTTCGAAGAGCTCGAGGACGTGCTCCATACGGACGACCCAGAAGGCGCCGACCGTGACGATCAACCAGAAGCAGTAGACGAGCACGGACCCGATCCCAAGAGCGAAGGCGAACACGAGAGCGTCGACGAACCCGATCGTGCTCTCTACTCCGGTCAGGCCGACGATCAGCAGGACGAGGCCGGAGATCACCTCGACGATCTGCCAGATCCTCACCTGTCGGACGCTGATCAGGACCTGCGAGTCCTCCGGCTTCGTCAGCGTGTAATCGAGCGTGCCCTGCTGCACGTCCTGCATCAACAGCTCCATGTTCGGCTGGATGAACGTGTGGATGAAACCGCCGAGCAAAATCTGCACCCCGAGCAGCGACAGCAGCTCCGATTCCTTCCAGCCGTTCAGCTCCGTGGTGTGGGAGTAGACGAGCGACAACATCACGAGACCCGTGCCCACCTGGATCAGCGACTGGAAGAGCTGCACGAAGAAGTTGACGCGGTACTGCAGCTCGTTCAGAACGCCGACCTTGAAGTACAGCAACGCCACGCGAAGCGTGTTCATGATCCCACCGCCGAGAAGCGCTTGATCGCCGCCCGCCACGCAAACCTGAACAGCACGTAACCGATCGCCGTCCACATCACCTGCGCGCCCAGCCCGAGTAGCAATGAGCGCGTCGACAGGTTGCTCACTAACGACTCGATCGGAAAGCCGAAGGTCCACTTGAACGGTAGGAAATCTGCGAGTGTCTGTACCCATCCCGGCATCAGCCTCAACGGGACGAGCCGGCCGGAAAGCAGCATCTCCGTCGCCATGTAGAGATCGAAGACGGCGGCGCCCCGAGTCGTCCAGAAGTTCAACATCCCGATCGTCGCTTGGAACATGGAGCGCACGAAATACGCTCCCCAGATCGCGACGATGAAGACGACGATCTGAAGTGCAGAGGGATGCAAATCCGGATGGAAGACCGCGGAAAATGCGATCGCGATCGGAATCCACAGCGCCACGACTACGAACTTCCAGCCGGCAAAGAAAGCCAGGTCGTAGTGGAGGATGTTCAGGGGTCGCAGCAGGTCGCCCGCGAGGCGGCCCTCGCGGATGCGCCACTCCCAGAACGGCGCGCCGAAGACGATGTTCATGTTCCGGACGAGCGTCCAGACGATGTAGTACGCAGCGAACTGGCCCGCCGTTATCCCGTTGACCGCGCCGCCGTGCTGCCTTGCGATCGTCGACCAGACTACGAGGTAGATCACCGGCTCGGCGACCATCCCGAGCATGTAGAAGTACTGCGCTGTGCGGTACTGCAGTTGCGCGACGACGGCAGTCCTCATCTGCGTCGCGTAGAAGTCGACAAGAGACCGGAAGCGCCCTTCCTCCGGCAATGGTGCCGTCTGCGTGCTCATGTCGACTGTGCGAAGACCATCTCGATCACGTCCTCGATCGGAGGCTCCTCAATCGTGAGGTCGAGCACCTCGTGCTCGGACAGGAGGCGCGCCGCGACGCGGGACGTCTCGGCCTTGGGGACGCGCAGGGTGGCACGATCGCCGTCGCGAGCAATGACCTCGCCGTAACCGTCCAGAGGCGCGTTTCCGTTTTCGAGCAAGACCCCGATCGTTTTGTAGGCGGCGAACTCATTAGCGAGGCTCGCCAGAGCTCCGTCGAAGAGGATGCGGCCGTGGTGAATGACGATCACCCGCTTGCAGAGAGCCTCGACGTCGGCCATGTAGTGGCTCGTGAGCAGAACCGTGGCGCCGTGACGTTCGTTGTACTCGGCGACAAACGTACGGATGCGCTTCTGCATCGTGACGTCGAGGCCGATCGTCGGCTCGTCGAGGAAGAGCACCTGCGGCCGGTGTAGGAGCGAACCGACGATCTCCACCTTCATCCGCTCGCCGAGTGAGAGATTCCGCACCGGTTTCCGCACGAGGTCGCCCACGTCGAGCAGCTCCACGAGCTCGTCGCGCATCGCAACGTAGTCTTCGCGGCGCAGGCGGTAGATCGCGCGGTAGAGCTCGAACGAGTCAAGCGCGGGGATGTCCCATTGCAGCTGGTTGCGATTGCCCATCACCATCGTCATCCGGCGGAGGTAGTCCTTTTCCCTTCGGGACGGGACGTGCCCTAGCACCCTGGCGTCGCCGCTCGTCGGATAGAGCAGGCCCGCGAGCATCTTCAGCGTCGTCGTCTTGCCCGCCCCGTTCGGGCCGAGGAACCCGACGACCTCGCCTGCCTCGATCTCGAACGAGATCGCTTCGACCGCGTGGACATCACGTGTCTTTCGGCGGATCAGGCCCTTCGCGGCCGCGCGCAGGCCGGCATCCCGCTCCGGCACCTTGAAGACCTTCGTAAGCTCGCTGACGTGGACGACTGATTCAGACAACGGGTCGGAACCTCCCTGGAGGAACTACGAAACTGCGGGCCGGTTCAACGACGCGTCACACGGCCAGGGAGTATACGGACCGATGCGGATCCTGCTCGTCTCCCAGATGTATCCGGGATCGGCCGACCCGGACCTCGGCGTGTTCGTGCGCGGGCTCGAGGAGCAGCTCGTCGCGCGCGGTCACGAGGTCGAGCGCGCGGTTATCGATCGGCGCGGCGGTCCCAAGGTGAAGTACCTCAGGCTCGCGCGCGAGACGCTCGCATCGTCGCGACGCTTCAGACCGGACGTGGTCTACGCGCACTTCCTCGTTCCCACGGGCCTGATCGGTGCGCTCGCAGGCGGGGCGCCGCTCGTCGTGACCGCGCACGGACGTGACGTTCGCAACATCGGCTGGCTCCCCGGGATTCGCGCCGCAACGCGTCTCGTCGTACGCCGCGCGGCGACGGTCGTCGCCGTCTCCGATTATCTCCGGCGCGAGCTGGAGGCCAAAGTGCCGGAGGCACGTGGCAAGACCGAGGTGGTCGACTCTGGCGTCGACCTCGCGCGCTTCGCAGTGCAACCCGCGCCGAAAGACGGCCCGCGCTTTCTCTGCATCGGTTCGTTGATCCAGCGCAAGAACGTGCTCCGGCTGGCAAGCGCTTTCGAACGGCTCGGAGAAGGAACGCTGACGTTCGTCGGCGACGGGCCTCTACGCGGACGGCTCGAGGGTCGGGCGCAGATCGAGGTAACGGGTGTGCTTCCGTATGACCGGATTCCCGCGCAGATCGCCGCAGCGCACGTCGTGTGCCAGCCGAGCCTGATCGAGCCCTTCGGGCAGGCCGTGCTCGAGGCGATGGCGTGCGGGAGGTCGGTCGTCGCGACGAGGATCGGGGGGCCGCCCGAGTTCGTCCCTCCTGAGGCCGGCGTGCTCGTCGATCCGGTCGACGAGGACGCACTCGTCGACGCGCTGCGCACGACGGCGGCGTTGCCGTGCCCGAATATGGCGGCCCGTGCCGCAGCCGAAGCGCACGACGTCAGGGTTCAGGCGGAGAAGGTGGAGGCGATTCTCGAGCGAGCCGCTCGAGGTCCGCGAGCCTGATCTCGACGAGCGGGCGGATGACGTCCTCGAGTCCTGCCTCGCGCGCGGCCTCGAGCGCCTGCTCGTAGCTTTGACGGGCTTTCGCGGGATCAACGCCTTGCTTGAGCCGATTGTCCCCGGTGACAAGGAGCTTCTGGATCCGCTCCCTTGCCCCGTCTCCCTTCACAAATCGACCGTAACAGGTCACTGTTTGCCTGGACCTAGATGGAGGCCGCCGTCAACGTTCCAGACCGGATCCGCGTGCTGATCGCGGACGACCATCGCCTGTTCGGGGAGGCCCTCGAGGCGATCCTCGCCACGGACGACCGGCTCGAGGTCGTCGGCCACGCGGGAGACGGAGCAGAAGCCGTGCAGCTCGCACTCGCGGTCGAGCCCGACGTGATCCTCATGGACATCTCCATGCCGGTCATGGACGGCTTCCTGGCGACGCGGCAGATCTGCAAGCAGCG
>WNGD01007179.1_pt1 | contig 11802 bp, 16 predicted proteins | sample 5400671 | NCBI WGS metagenome assembly WNGD01 (sample SAMN13153369, study PRJNA577476) | soil metagenome | isolation source: 40 cm soil or saprolite under grassland replicate 2 | place: USA:California | collected 2016-06-15
GGAGCCAACCTGCCTTTGAATCAACATGAGTATCGGTCATCTGCAGCCAGGAGATCTCGCTCACCCGGCATCCTGCCCAGTAGCCCAATGCGAAGAACGCCTGCCCACGTAAATCTCCTTTTGTTTGTCTCCTTTCCACTCTTTGCTGTTTTGACGCATTCCCTCTGCCAGGCCCATTGCTTGACAGTGTAATAAGATAGTCCGTTTGCTGGCACAGGGTGAAGCTCACCCCTACTGAGATAAATACGAAAAAACTTCACTTCCTGGACCAATAGGAAGTCAACCTACTTTACGACTACGCATATCTCAGGAAACCCCTTGACTGGCGAGGACGGGAACCAAGCGCACACGAGCGGGAAGATGGCGAACTGGCCAAAGAGATCCATCGCATCTTTTATGCCAATCGAGGGGTTTATGGCAGCCCTCGCGTGCAGGTGGAATTGCGCGACAGAGGCGTCCATTGCTCCAAAGAACGGATCGCCAGGCTCATGCGCGAGATGGAACTGTGTGCCAAACCGAAGCAGAACAAGCCTGTAGGCACCAAACGACGAGCTGGTGCCTCCATTGCTCCAAACCGCTTGGGAAGGGATTTCACGGCGTTCGAGCCCAACACGAAATGGGTCAGCGATACGACGTACGTCTGGACCACTGAAGGCTGGCTGTATGTGGCCGTCATCCTGGATCTGTTTTCTGGGCTCTTCGTGGGCTGGGCCATGGATCAGCGCAATGATGAGGAGCTGGTCAGGCGAGCTTTTGAGATGGCATTGCTTCGTCGCTCTCCTCCCACAGAGATGCTCTTACATTCTGATCAAGGCAGTCCTTACACCGCTATCGGCTATTTGAGCAGATTGGCAGAGCGAGGAATTCTCGTCAGTATGAGTCGTACGGGCGACTGTTACGATAACGCAGCCATGGAGAGTTTCTTTAGCACACTCAAAGGCGAATGTGTTGAGCGCTCCACCTTCCAGACCAGGCAAGAGGCTCGAGAGGCCATCTTTGAGTACATCGAGTGTTTTTACAACCGGGTTCGCAGGCATTCGACTCTCAAGTACGTGAGTCCGATGGTTTATGAACAACAGATGAGCTAATTTTCAAGTTTCTTCTCTCCGAAAAAGTCCGGGAATCCCACCCAGCGCTTCTTTGGAAGGTGAGAGAGAAGCAGTTGCTCGATTCGATTGATTAGCAGTTTCCATGGCTGTGTTGCAAAAAATGAAGGTTGTGCCTCTTCACTCTTGTTATAAATCATTGATAGCTTTTTCCATCACCTCAATCGGCGGTTCAACCTTTGTATAGAGTTGAAATTTTAGCACCCCCTGCCAGAAAAGCATACGATCGCCATATACGATTTTGCACCCTTGTCCTTTTGCTTCTTTTAGCTTGCACCCTTGTCCTTTTGCTTCTTTTAGCAATCTTGTTTCTTTCGGATGAGAGATAATATCCATAACGACTAATCTTGACGAGAGTAATTCTTTTCTTATTAATGATTCGTTGTCAGTCGGCACCATACCGACTGAAGTTGCATTAATTACGATATGAGCATCTTTTATTTCTTGTTCCAGCTTATCTATCGTCTGGTATTTACAATCGACTGCTTTTGCCAGAGCTACCGCCGCATCTTGCGTCCTATTGACAATAACTAAACTGCCTCCTTCATCTGCTATAGCAAATGCGATAGCGCGCGCCGCTCCACCAGCTCCAAGGACTATGACTTTCTTGCCAGCAAGAGCAGTGACTTCTTGTAGTGCCTTCACCGCTCCTTTACCATCTGTATTTGCTCCCAATAACTTGCCATTCGTATTGAGAATAGCATTGACTGCACCAATTCTTTTTGCATCACTATCCAACTCATCAAGATAGGGCAGAATTGCAATTTTGTAGGGTATGGTTACACCAGCGGCCCTTATCCCCAGATGACGTATTCCTTCGACAGCTTTTTCTAAGTCGTTCACTGCGAACGGAACATATATATAATTAAGCCCGAGCGCTTCAAAAGCGGCATTGTACATACCATACATCTTGCTGGTCTTGTACGTTGCCCCCAGAAAGGCAACGATTTGTGTATCACCATTGATTTTTGCCATGATCTCTTAATTTCACCAGGATAGTATCAATTAATTCTTCAGAAGCCTCATTACTGGCATCTATAGTTATATCCGCTAATCTGCTATAGACAGGCGCTCTCTCTGCTAATAACTCATCAAGTGATCTTGCGGGATCGTCCTGATATGAGAAAAATGCAGGAACGCCTTGAGCGAGGATGCGCTTTAGAAGAACTGCTTTCTCGACCTCTAAAAAAACGATTTTTCCCAGTCTGGATAAAATTTCCTGATTTTCCTGCAGTAGAGGTGTTCGGCCACCACATGCAAAGACAAAGTCTCTGTTATCAAATTCTTTTGCAATATGCCTTAAAGCCTTCGTATCCAGCGCACTAAAGTAATCACCTCCATACTTCTTAAAGATCTCACGAAAAGGAAGAGCTTCTCCACTTTCTTGTTCATACATTTTCTCAACGTATGCATCGGAGTCGATAAAAGCTATCTGCATCTTGTTGGCAAACAATCGGCCTAAGGTTGTTTTTCCGCATCCTTTCATGCCGACAAGGATGATTCTCATGATTTTGCTTCCACCAGCTCAAAATTTGCCCCAACTTTTATCATATCTGGAATGAAGTTTTCAAAAGATTTCGCCACAAACTGGGCGTCAGAAATGATAGTTTCACCTTCTACTTGCATTCCGGCGATAGCAAACGATAACACCATTCTATGGTCAGAATATCCATCGATGTGTGCTGCTCTCAATTTCCACGTTCCATCTTGATCGACAACAAGCCCATCCTCTTTTTCAGTCACTTTCGCACCCATTTTAGACAGCTCTCTGCAAACAGCGGCAATTCTGTCGCATTCTTTCCAGCGTGCAGTCAGTGCGTTCTTGATAACTGTTTTCCCTCGCGCAAAGCAAGCTGCGAGGGCTATTGTTGGAACCTGATCTGGTAAATCGTTCATATCAACTTCAATACCAGAAAGTTGACTACTTCTGGCTGTTAAAGAATCGCCATCAAAGGTGATATCCGCACCCATCTTTTGGAGAACAGGAATAACCAGTTTGTCTCCATAAGGATCTTCCCAATCCATTCCTCTTACGGTTATTTCTGAGTCAGGAGTAAGCAGGGCCGCGAGTAGAGGATATGCAGGAGCAGACCATTCAAAAGGTATTTCCGCATCAAAAGCCTGGGGCGGCTTATTGCCAGGGAATTTGTAGCGCTCGTGTTTATTCTCAACATTTTCATACTGTAAGCCCACTTTGCGAAACCAGTATAACAAAAGGTCGATATAAGCTTTTTCACCAGGATTTCTCACAAATACTTCAACTGGTTTTTCAGAAAATGCAGCGGCAATAAGGACACTAAAAACCGGCTGACAGCCAACGCCATCCATATGGGCAATTCCGCCATTGGCTTTTCCTTTGATAACGAATGGTGCCATACCATCGTTTTTTGTCGAAATGATCTCAACGCCTAATTCTTGAAATGGTTCAAATAAATTTTTTGAGATTTTTCTAAGAGTGCGTATGGATTCATCGCCTGTAATCACTGACCATCCAGGACATGCTGCTGCCACTCCTGCAATAAAGAAGAGCATTGTTCCAGAATTATTGACATTAATGACATCTGCTGGCGTTTGTAAATTACCTCCGACTCCCTTCACGCGGAAGATCTGTTTTTCCACTTCCTGGATGGTTGCGCCATACATCTTCATGGCGTTTACGGCTTCATGCCAGTCCCCGCTCAGTTTTGGATTTCTGACAAATGATATTCCATCGGCGAGGGACGCTAGAATTAACGCCCGGAAAGAGTGCGTTTTACTCCGTGGCATGCGCACCTCGCCTTGCAAATTCTGGCTTTTAGCAACCTTTAGAAATACACCTTCGTTCCGCATCTTGTTACCTCGCCCTTAAATAAGCGCTTAATTTCTTGAGTGCTTCGTAGTAACTATGTTCTTTCAGCCCAACTACTTGCTCAAGACGTACATCTTCAAGAACATTCACTGCTGTATTGATGCCCAACCTGTGGATATCAGACATATGTACCTCGATGAGGGGCTTTCCCAGGTCAACGAATGCCTGCCGCAGACAATAGCCATAGCGCACAAGTGCTCCCGGGTTAATGATGACACCAGAGGCCGCTCTCGATGACTCTAGCTGCAGAAAATCGATGATGGCACCTTCGTAATTTGATTGAAAAAACGTAAGTTCGCAGCCCAATTCAGTTGCAAGTATCTCCATCTGTTGGTTGATATCAGACATCGTTAATGTGCCATATTTTGTTGGATCTCTTTTGCCTAGCATATTCAGGTTGGGCCCATGTATCACGAGAATTCTCATATAATTTCAGTTTCCCCTGCACATCCTGTAGAGCGATGCTCTTGTTAACCGTTTAACTAAAGGCATGAGCAACCGTTTCTAACATCATCCAATATAGCATGAGAGGCCACAAAAGGCAATGTCGGGTTGTGGGCGGGTCTCCGTTCTTGCCAATGAGCCAACAGATGTTGTAGGATACCTCGGGTGAGAGCATTTCTGCCGTGAGACAGTGAGCAGCCAGCCAGGAGAGCCTCTCATGTTTAGGCTGGAAAGACAACGAGAGAACCAATGAGGGAACTATGGAAGAGAGAGTCACGTGGCGCACCCTCCTCAGTAAAATGATCCATGCTTCCCAGGAGCGACAGCGCCTTGCTCAGACACTCGGGGTAAGCCCCATCACACTCTCACGCTGGGCAAACAACATCTCGCAGCCGCGCCGAGAAACTTTACGGGCCCTACCAGTCGCCTTGCCTGCTGTTGGGCAACAACTTATCACTCTGATAGAGCAGGAATATCCTGATCTCTTCCTCAATCAACAGGTGAAAGAACAACAGGCACATGAGATTCCTGCGACCTTTTACGCCCGTTTCTTCCGTGATTACACCTCCATTCCAGAGAACCTGCGTGAGTCATCCCTTTGTCAACTCGTGTTACAGCAGCTCATCGCACAACTTGACCCACATCAAACGGGCACAGGCATTTTCATTGCGCAATGCGTGCCACCCTCATCAGGGAACACCGTCCGCAGTCTCCTCAAAACTATGGGACGAGGAACGGCTCATTGGGAGGATAAGCTTCAGCATCAAACACAATTCTTTGGAGCGGAATCGCAAGTTGGAGACGCGCTCTATCGAGGGCACATGCTCCTCACACAACATCATGAAGAGAAAGCACGGTTGTATCCGCGCCAATACATCGCTGGCGTTGAGAGCACGGTCGTCTTTCCTCTTCTCCTGGCTGATCAAACGGTGGGGTGTTTCTGTGCTTTTAGCTTGCAACCAGCATACTTTTCTCCAACGTGGCTGCATCTTCTTCAAGACTATGTCAATCTCTTGACGGTAGCGTTTGAACCAGAACAGTTCTATCCTCTCCAGAATATCGAACTCGGAGTCATGCCTCCTCTTGAGGAGCAACGACGGTATCTTTCGACCTTTCAACCAAGAGTCCTTGAGCGTCTCAAGGAGGCAACGCGTCGGGGTCATCTGCTCACAGGGGCGCAAGCTGAACGTTTCGTCTGGCAAGAGTTGGAGCATCTGCTCCTTTTTCAGCCACATATCAGCATATCATAGATACAGGAGAATCGCCAGGATGTATGAAGCCGACAGTGACACGTGCGCCTGGCAGGTAGCTATTCTGATTTCCACTTTTAGCTCTCCTGTTCCTCTTGACAGCCTCTCCTTATTCAATTATTCTATTGAATAGAAGAAAAGATAAGGAGAGGAACCTCTTCCCCTCCTTCCAAGTGTGAGGGATGAATCCATGCTGGCCGATGAGAAACGTACCTTTAAGAATCAGCTCTATGAACAATTCGCTCGTATTGGCAAAGCCCTTGCCAGCCCGCATCGCCTTGAACTCCTTGAGTTGCTCATGCAATGTGAGCGGACCGTCGAGTCCCTTGCTGCTGAAACAGGCATGCCTGTGGCCAATGCATCGCAACATTTACAGGTGTTACGGGTAGCCCATGTGGTTGAGACACGTCGGCAGGGGACGTCCATCTATTATCGTATCGCGTCCCAAGGGGTTTCTCTGCTCTGGCTGTCCCTCCGGCAGGTTGGCGAAGCACATCTGGCCGAGATTGACCGCGTGGTGGAGACCTTTTTGCAGGATCGCCATCTCCTCTCCCCCATTGAAGCTGACGAGCTGCTTCACCTGCTCAGCCAAGATCAGGTGATCCTGCTTGATGTCCGGTCTGTTGAGGAATATGCCGCTGCCCATTTGCCTCATGCACGTTCCATGCCCGTAGCGGAGTTGGAAGCCCGTCTCTCTGAATTCCCTCTGGAGAAAGAGATCATCGCCTATTGCCGAGGCCCGTATTGCGTCTTTGCTGATGAAGCGGTGGTGCTGTTACGTGCGCATGGGTATCATGCTCGAAGGCTCGAACACGGTGTGGCGGATTGGCACGCGCTTGGGCTTCCTGTCGAAGCCGAAAAGGAGCAACCGGTATGATGACGATTTCCGTCGAAACCCTACGCGCCTGGCTTGAAGAGGGACATCCTGTCACTCTCCTTGATGTTCGCCCTCCAACGGAGTATGTGGAGTGGTCTATCCCTGGAAGTCTGCATGTCGATGCCTATGAGGCGCTCAAAGCACATGATCCAGAAGCCCTCTCAGGCGTGACGCTTCCAACGGATCGGCCTATCGTGACCGTGTGTGGCGCAGGTAAAACGAGCCAGATTGCGGCAGAACAGCTTGCGGCACGAGGACTCCAGGTGTATTCCCTGGAGGGGGGCATGAAGGCATGGAGTCTCACCTGGAATACTGCTGAGATTGCTGTAGCAGGCAGTGCAGTGCAAGTCATCCAGGTGCGACGGACGGGGAAAGGGTGCCTTTCCTACGTGATTGGCGTGGATGAGGAGGCATTCGTCATTGATGCCTCGCTTGATCCACAGGTCTATCTTGCTCTTGCAAGCCACTACGGCTGGCAGATTACCAGCGTCTTTGACACCCATATTCATGCAGACCATCTCTCGCGCTCACGACTGCTTGCCCAACAGAGTGGAGCGATGCTCTTTCTGCCTGCACAACAGCGGGTGTCGTTCCCTTTCACTGTCATACATGATGGCGACACGCTCGCTACCCCACACCTGATGCTGACCGCGCTCCATACGCCAGGACACACACTAGAGAGTACATGTTATCTCCTCAACAACCGAGTGCTCTTTACCGGAGATACCCTCTTTCCGACAGGAGTTGGGCGTCCTGATCTGCATACCACGCAAGAAGAAGCCGACATCCGTGCAGAGGCTCTCTATCACAGCATCCACAAACTGCTCTCTCTCCCAGCAGAAACCGTCGTGCTTCCTGGACACAGCAGTCAGTCGGTACCCTTTGACGGCGTCCCGATCAGCACGACGCTTGCCCAGGTGGATGAGCAGATCGGGATGATTCACCTCACCCGCGCCGATTTTGTGCGTCAGCTCTTGAGCAGGCTTCCAGCCACTCCGCCCAACTACGACCAAATTGTCACGCTCAATGAACGAGGAATGCTCCCAGAAGGGCCTCCAACGGAGCTAGAAGCAGGAGCCAATCGCTGTGCCATCTCCTAATCTGCGACGGAAACCTGTCTCTCCCCAGCCTGGTTTGCGGGCAAATTGGCACCAGTTTGTCCTCCTGGTGGTCGTGAATGCGTTCGTTGGAAGCATGGTGGGCATTGAACGGACCATTCTCCCTTTGCTTGCCACACACGATTTTGGCCTGAACTCAGATGCGGCGATCCTCTCGTTTCTGATCAGTTTTGGCATCGTCAAAGCGCTGGCGAATCTCTTTGCAGGACGGATGGGGGATCGTTTTGGGCGCAAGCGGCTGCTGGTGCTCGGGTGGCTCTTTGGGTTGGTCGCCCCAGTGCTGATCATGCTTGCTCCGTCCTGGGGGTGGGTCGTGTTCGCCAATGTGTTTCTGGGGATCAACCAGGGCTTCTGTTGGTCCACGACCGTCATCATGAAAATTGATCTGGTGGGGCCAAAGCAGCGAGGACTGGCAATGGGTTTCAACGAGGCAGCAGGCTATCTCGCTGTCTCCATCGCTGCGCTTGCCGCTGGCTACCTGGCAACCGTCTATGCGCTTCGGCCACAGCCGTTTCTTTTGGGGATCGCATGCGCCCTCTGCGGATTGCTGCTCTCCCTGTTCTTTGTCCGCGAGTCGAGAGACTATGCCGTGCTGGAAGCCAGCCAGACCCACGATCCCACCGTGACGCCGGAAGTGTCACCCTCATTTTGGGCCGTCTTTGTCCGGGTGAGCTGGCAGGACCGCACGCTCTTTGCCGCGAGCCAGGCGGGGCTGGTCAACAACCTCAATGATGGGCTCTCGTGGGGACTGTTTCCGCTCTACTTTGCGGCATCAGGACTGGATACCGCACACATTGGATGGTTGGTGGCCGTCTATCCTGGCGTCTGGGGATTGGGGCAACTGGCAACGGGTGCGCTTTCCGACCAACTGGGACGCAAAGGCATGATTGCCGCCGGAATGTGGGTGCAGGCAGGAGGACTCTTCCTGATCCTGCTCGTCCACAGCTTCTGGCTCTGGTTGGTCGGGGCGATTCTGCTTGGGCTGGGAACCGCTCTGGTGTATCCAACGCTGCTCGCAGCCATCAGTGATGTAGCCCATCCATCGTGGCGTGGCTCGGCAGTGGGGGTCTATCGCCTCTGGCGTGATAGTGGATATGCCGTTGGCGGCTTGCTTGCAGGCATTCTTGCCAATCTGCTGGGCATTCCCTGGGCCATTGGCGTGGTCGGCGCACTCACCTTGCTCTCTGGGATCATCGTCGCCCTCCAGATGTGCGAGACCCTTCCCGCGAACCGTGCCGCTCTTACAGCAGACCCAGAAGTGCCGTCTCCATCTGAGGCCATGTCAGATGGACAGACGCCCCATAGCGTGTAAAGACGGGGGGAGGCGGCGTGATGAGAAAGGGAACGGTCCCGCTCGCTTCTCATGAAGTATGCGTTCTCTCTCTTCTCTTTTTTGAAAGGATCTTTTCAGTATGCACCTCTCATCGAAACGCGCCGACATTCCAGCCATTGCAGAGGAGAGATCGTCTGCAACACGGTCTCCTGTGGTCCTGAGTGAACGAAGTCTCATCCTTCTCGCACTGGTGCGGATCTTTGTCGGATGGCTCTGGTTTCAACAACTGGCCTGGAAAATGCCGCCAACCTTCGGCGGCCTGCGCCGCTACGTGGAAAGCGAAGCGCAGCATACCTTCCTTCCTGGGTACAGTTTCATCCTCACCAACGTGTTTCTCGCACACTTTTCCCTCCTGGGAGCAGGGGTCTGGATAGCGGAACTGCTGGTTGGGATCACGCTGCTCTTTGGCCTCTTCACGCGCTTTGGTGCGTTGCTTGCCCTCCTGCTCTCAGTGCAACTGTATGTGGGGCTAGCCTATGCACCAGGCGAGTGGTACTGGACATATGGGATGCTCGTCTTCCTGGCGCTGGTGCTGGTCGCTGTCCCTGCCGGAAGACGTCTGGGGATCGATCAACTGCTTGCCCCTCGTTTGCAGCATACCGCAAGGACATCATGGCTGGCCCGTCTGGCGTCCTGGTTGGTCTGAAAGAAAGGCAACACCGTATGTACGACGCGTTCTTACGCGGTCTGCGCGCAGGAGCCCTAGCGGGACTGCTGCTTGTTGGTCTCTTCTTCGTTGATTATGGACCTGCAACGAATCTCTCGACGGTTGCACGCTGGTTTGCCCTGGATGGGAATCTCGGGAGCAAGGTAATGGGAGCACTCTTCCTGGTCACGCTCGGGGCCATATTTGGAGGACTGTTCGGCGTTGCCGTTCGTCGGTCAGGCTCTCTGCTCCACATGGTGGCGGCTGGACTTGTCGCCGGGCTCTGCTGGTGGGTGGTGCTGATCCTGCTTCTCTCGACGGTGCTCCGACACATCCAGCAATCTCCCTATGGGACGTTGTTCTGGCTGGTGACCAGCCTGCTCTACGGGCTGGTTCTGGGAAGTCTCTACGGGCAGTTTGAGACGGGGGAGGGCGAACATGAGCCACGAACGGCCTGAACTGCCACCAGCTCCCATCCTATCGTCAGAATGGCACTGACAGACCTTTGGCTTTCGCAACAGGCAAGGATCTCTTGACATGCTCCCTCTCTTTCTGGTATCATACTCATAAGTAACAGTATCATATGAGGTAGTAGCATATGTACAGCGAAATCTTAATCCTCGCTATGTTGCAGCAAGGTCGACGGCATGGCTACGAGATCAAAAAAGATATCGACCGGGCGTTGGGAGGCATGGTGTCCCTCAACAACAAAACGCTCTACCTTGCCCTCAAGCGCTTTGAAGAGATGGGTGCGGTCACCCGGCAGGTCATCGTGCAAGAAGGAAAACCCAATCGCCATCTCTATGAACTGACGGAGCGTGGAATCGAGGTGCTGCAAGCTTCTCTGCGTGATTTTGGACCGGAGCAAGCGGGAGTCGAGGCCGAGTTTTTTACCCGTGTCGCCTTCTTTGACTTTCTGGAGGTACCAGAGCGAGAGGCTATTCTGCGCAACCGCCTGGCTTATCTTCAAAGAGGTCTGGAGTACCTGCACAGCTTGCAACAGATGGCAGACGAGGGCGAGAACTGTGTGAACACTGTCCCCTCGCGCTCCCATGCACAGCGCGTCCTCGCGTTTCATACCCGGCGTCTTCACGACGAATATGAGTGGACTGCCGCCTGGCTTGAAGAGATACAAGCAAACAAGTGAATGCGCATGGAGCGCCCTGTCTTCTGGGGCACTCAACGAGAAAGGAGAAGCGCTATGTTTCAACAAGAAGAAATGAGATACGTGTGGGACGGCACTGCTTACGGTTATGCAGGCGATGCGAGATGTGAAGATGCTCCCCCTTACAGCAAAGTTGGACAGAAGCTGATCCGGGAAGCCTCTGGTCAGGCTCCCACAGCCGTTCAGCGTCTGGCGCTGGCCCTGGTTTCGCTGGGCATGCTGATGGGCACGACCATTCTTCTGACCATATTGGTTGGCGCTCCGAGCGCTCCCGGCTGGATGGCGTTCTCGCTCCTCTTCGTGCTGACGCTGTTCACTGCGGCTGTGGTCAGTATCAACGTGGTGTTTAACCGTAGGGCCTAGTGACAAATCAACGTCTTCTCGCGCTTCCGGTTGTGAGCAGCCAAAAGACGCGAAGACGAGGATGCGAAGAGCGATATGATGAGTAACGATATGAGCCATTCTCCTGCGGTGAAGGAGGCGTTGTATTCATAATCGGTTGGTTTGTTGTGGGGCAGGGGCATGATGATGCGCCCCGAGACGCCGGAGACGCCATCTATGAACGCGGCAATGCCAGCTTTCAACCAGCCGGAAGTCGGCATACAATCATCATCAGTAGATGCGATGCCACTCTTCTATCTACTACCACGTTCACGAGGAGAAAAAAGGAACAAGTCCGCTCTTTCACTTCCTCTCAGCGAACGACAATCCCCTGGCACTAAGCGCACTTCGGAGCTGTTTAATAGCGTTTGGTCCAATCCCATGGAGTTGCTTGAGTTCGACCTCGCTAACCCTGGTTAATTGCTCAAGTCGCAGATAGCCAGCCTGGGTAAGCGCCCGTCGTGCCGGTGCTGCTAGTTCCATCGGGAGGTCACTGTCATGTTGTGTCATAGTATTTTTCCTCTTTGTTAGTACTCTCTCAAAATCAATGGCTAGAACACGTACCAGGATACACGTTTTCCAACCTGTCCACGTTGTAGGATCAAGACTCGACCCCGCAAGTTCTCCCTGGTCA
>WNGD01012203.1_pt1 | contig 11802 bp, 10 predicted proteins | sample 5400671 | NCBI WGS metagenome assembly WNGD01 (sample SAMN13153369, study PRJNA577476) | soil metagenome | isolation source: 40 cm soil or saprolite under grassland replicate 2 | place: USA:California | collected 2016-06-15
TTCGGGGCACTGAATTTCTATCCAAAAATTTCTGTTAAGTCCATTAGTTATCCATTCATTTTTCTTATAAGTAAACACATTATATGCCTGTTTATTTTCTGGACGTTCACTATTACTCGTCACCTTAAAACTATATTTACTATCCCAGTTAGAATTTAGAATTGGGACATACCCAACTTTATTTTGTATTGACAGGTTATTAATCAATGTATCAAAATATGCTGTCAATAAATTACTTTCAGATTTTATCTCAGCTGCTTTTGTATCGACATATTTTTTATTGCAAGCTTCATCATCATTTGTTGGATTATCAAGTCCTACAATATGTTGTCCATTCATATTTAATTCACCAGTCATAACATCTCCAGCTCTGTTTAATTTTAAGTTTTCATTATCGTGCACTAAATTTGAAATAGCACTAAATTTTGAATCAACATAGGCTCTGTTTGTCAATACTTCATCAGCATTTGGTATAACTTTAGAAGTGACTTTACAATTTCCCATATTCAAATCACCAGTCATACTATCTCCACCTTTGTCCACTTTTGTCTGTAAAGTTTGCGTTAGCGATATGAATTTGGAATTGTAATTTTGATTAGTTGAAGGCTTCAATCCAGCTCGAGAACCAAATATATTAACACTCATTATATATCTAGTTAGAAATTAATTTCGATATAACTCATCTAAAACATCAAAGAATCTATTTCCATTACTTAGCCTATAGACCATGAAAATTGAATAATGACCGCAGATTACTTCGTTGTATTCTTGAATTTTAAAAGTACTACAATATCCATTCAACCCTTTACAGTAATCAACAACTTCCAGTGGAGGATCCAATCCATAAGAATCAAAATAAATTGCGACGCCTCTCTTTATAAATAAGCAAGTCCAATGCGTTCCTCCGCTGCTACTGTCATCATGATTAAGAATATAGCACTCATTTTCCGATGATTTTATATCTTTTAATTCATCTCTCATAAAAACACCTTTGAAATTTCTAATTTTTAATTCTTTACATTTATCAATAATTTGAAAATTATTTAATGGTTCTATTTTTTTAAACGTTTTCATAAATTTAGGGAAGGATCTCACTCCTTCCACGGCTCTAAAAAAAGCCCCTCACCGGCAATTGGCTCAATGAACAAACCATTACCTATTTGCTTATATCGAATGTGATTTCTACAAACACATCCACCACTACATATCTTATTACAATCTTTGATTCCTAACCCAATCTTTTGCAAGAGAGGTTGAAGAAAGCTGCCTAACAGCGGAACTTTTCCAATCAAATCTGATACAACACCAGATCCTCCTTTTAATTGTTGCTCAACTTCTCTATTATGCCTAGCTTGTTCCGCATTAGCTTTTGCAGCTGATACAGCAGACGCTATCCCACCAGTTAATCCGCCTGCAGCTCCGACAGCTCCAGCAATTAATGGTATCAATGCCAGAAGAGGTAGAAAACCTCCAGTTTTCACCATATACTTAAGCTGCGCCACGGACAGATTTAACTGTACCCCATTTTTAGCTTTTCTAAGCTTGTTTAATTGCGAGTTTGTTAATGCCAACATATCATTTCCGTGCAAGTCTTCATTTGATAATTTTAAGGAGATTCTAACCCCTTTCTTATAAGCGGCAGATAATTTACTTTTCTGTCCCTCGCTGAGATTGACTCCATGTTTGTGATACATTATATTATAATATATATAAAATGTCAATTAAAGATTATAGCAAATATTTTGACAAAACGGCATCAACAGCAAATCATGCACCATTCTTCCCTAAAAATATTTTTGCAATAATCGCCGGTTCAACTGGTTCTGGAAAGACAAATCTCCTGCTTAATTTACTTCTTGAAGAAGGTTTCCTTGATTATGGTAGTGTACATGTCTACTGTTCCACTCTTTATCAACCAGCCTATCAGTTCTTGAAGAAATATTATGATGAAATGGAAACTGATATTCAAAAGAAATATAAAATAAATATAAAAATTGCTCAGTTCTTAGAAGATAATGAAGATAAAGCAGTAATAGATCCAAAAGAGCTAGACCCCAAAATAACTCACATCATGATATTCGATGATGTCATGCTAAGTGATCAAACTAAGATTAAAGAATACTTCTGCAAAGGGCGACACAATAATGTCAATGTGTTTTACTTATGTCAGTCTCTTCATAAAATAGCGAAACATTGTATAAGAGAGAATGCAAATGTTTTCATTCTCTTTCACCAAGACGAAAAAACATTGAAATATTTTCACGAAACTCATATCAGCGGTGATATGGATTTTAAAGAATTCAAAGGTTTTTGCGACGACTCTTGGGCTAAAAAACATGGTTTTGTTGTAATAAATATTTGGGAGGAACCGCCTTTGGGTAGATATATTTCTAATTATGAACAAATTTACATACCTAAAAAATACCTAATAATATATTTAAATACCTAATAATACATTTAATTACATTTAAATACCTAATATTACATTTATATGCCTAATACTAATTTTAATCCTTACAATATACATGTCTAAGTCTAAAGATTTTATTAAGCAATTTGCCGAGCAACGAGATCGTATCAGAAAACAATTTGAAGCTAAAAGAACGGGAGAACAACTACAATATATGGATCAGTCAAAATTGTTCAAACCATTATTAGAGACTCAAAAAGGTATTCAGGAGAAAATTGTTTCAGGGCAAGATACGCTAAGCAACGCTCTTACACCTCTTGTTAATGAATTGAGAAAGCAAAATGAACCGGTTGATGATTTAACATCTTTATTTCATGATCCACGAGAGATAGAAGATGTCCCTACTGCTCATTCCACTCCAAAACAAAAAGATGCTGGATATTTATATGACTTAAACATACTGTTAGACGAATCAGATAGGATTAATTTGGGAGATATGAGTCTACCATTACCAAGTGAAGTGGCAACGGGTAAATATAAATATGAAGAGATACTGAAACAAATTACACGATTAAATAGAGAGTATGGTCAGTTCATAGGAAAAAATTCAAAGCAAGAAGAAAAACTCAAAAAAATGTATTCAGCTCGAAAAGATACTTTAGAAAAATACAGAAAGAGTATTCGGGATCAAATGCCTGCTGGAGAATATAAATCAGGTCAAGGTCTTCGAAAACGAGCATTATGCAAACCGAAACGTAAACGAGGAAGACCTAGGAAGTATCCTGTCACTATAGTTTATAATTCGGCTAACGAGCTTTGCCAGAAGCTTAATGAATTAGTCGCAGCAAAGGGAGCTGGTAATACTGGATTAGACAACATTATCAATGCTGTACTGGATGAATTGCTAAACATTTCGGCAATCGATAAAGATACTTATAATAAACTGTTTAATAATATATTTCCTTATATATAAATGCCTTCTTACACGATCACACATACCGCTACAAAATCTGATTTCATTTTCAATCTTTCACCCGCTATTCATCTTGACTCGAACAAAAAATACGAAGCCGCATTACTATCGGTAAATTTATATAATTCAATCCCAAACGTTACTGGAGATAATAATAAATTCAAGTATTCGAATGATAGTGGACAAACGTGGAAGATAATAACTCTCAATAAAGGTAGTTATGAAATACAGGCGATAAATGATGAGATTCAAAGACAAATGATAATAAATGGTGATTATGATATCATTAATAAAGAATTTTATATAACAGTGTCTGCAGATATTCCAGAACTAAAATCGATAATAAACATTACAAGCCAATCGTATCTAGTAGATTTTGATGTAGAAAATTCCATAGGATCAACTCTAGGATTTTGCTTCACAAAACATGATCACAAAACGATAGGTTATGGTTATAATAAATCACACGATATTGTCGACATAACAAAAACTAATCTAGTACTGATTAACGTCAGCTTCATAAGCGGAAGTTATGTTAACGGATACGAGTTACCAGCAATATATTCCTTTGATCCCTACAAAGTTCCGCCGGGATATAAACTAGATGACCGACCAAATCCGTCCCTAACTTATTATCTAGTAAACGAAAGGGAGAAACTTAATAGCATCAGAATTTGGCTAACCGATCAAAATAGTAAACCAATTGACCTTCGCGGAGAAAGAGTAACGATTAAAATACAAATAAGAGAGGTTATAAATATCAGGAAAGAAATAAAAAGAGCTATCAAAGAATTAAAAGCAGAAAAATTTCTATAATATAATATAATGATGATCATAAAACGAACGCGTGGCTACGGAGCTAGAAGAAAGTATATTCAAGGAAAGGGATTTGTTGATTCTCTGTCTTCCTCTTTAAGAAGTATCGGATCATACGTTTCTCAAAATAAAGACCTCATCGCTAAGCCTTTGTTGGGAGCTGTTGGAAATCTCGCAGCGACTGGTTTAACAGAAGGAACTAAAGCTCTACTGAATCGCATAATGAGTCGACGAAAAACTGAGAGCGGATCTACCACAGACATCCCTCAATTAGATTCCAAGTCTCAGGCAATATTACAAAATATTATAGGGGCTGAACAAGCGGTGGGAAATATAATTGGCAGCGGACGAACCGGGGGTGGTATTAAGAAATTTTAATTTTTTTTTCTTTATATATATATAGAATGACTGATGACTATTTAAATATTCTTGATCCAATTGTTTTTGATAATAGCATAGAATCGCTACAATATTCTGAATACTCACCACACAGTCAGAGCAATCTTAAGGGAACAGTAAAAATAGAAATTAATGCTAGTGATGTTTACTTGATACCAGCTAAAAGTTTTATTCAAATCAAAGGTCAACTTGTGAAAGATGATGATACCCCTTTTGATGCTGATTCACAAATAACGCTAGTCAATAATGCGATGATGTACTTATTTAAAAGTATAACATATCAAATTGGTGGAACTGTCGTTGAAACAATAACATCCCCTGGTCAAATAACATCTATGTTTGGATATTTAAGTTACCCCGATGATTTTAATACAAGTGTGGGGTTAATGTCCTGTTGGAGTAAAGATACTACAAATCATGCGAATAGTGCAAAATATAGTCAAACGCCAGCAGTAGCAGCCGGTGCAGCAATCGTTGCCGGACATTTCACTCCTAGAGAAAACCCTAATTATAATCAGGGATTTGCTGCTAGACGAGCTTTCCTCATGGATGCGGATCCAAGAGGCAGCTTTTCATTTCTCATTCCATTCGAACACGTATTTGGTTTTGCCAGTTATAATAAAGTAATCTACAATATGAAGCACTTACTAGAATTAGTCAGGTATTCATCAGATAATGAAGCGATACATAGAGCTAATGGAGTGCCAGATGGAAAGATTAATTTCACTAGTATAACATGGAGAGTACCTTACGTTAAGCTTGAAGTGGGAAAACTTATGGAACTAAGAAGTATAGTAGACAGTAGGAAAAAAATTCCAGTAGGTTTTCAAGCAAGAACCACAGATTCCACCACCGTTGATCAAGTACGAAATTTCACATGGAGAATCAATGTTCTCAGCGGAGTAGAAAAACCGAGATGGATAATTGTTGGATTTCAAACAAATAAAAATAGAACTCAGGAACAAAATCCGGCAGTATTTGATAACTTAAATCTGTCTAAGGCAACTGCAAGATTAAATAATGAGAATTATCCTGTTGAGGATATGGTTATCAACTTTCCAGCAAATGATTACACGGTGCTGTATGAAATGTTTGACAATTTCAAAAAAGAATATTATGGATTCAATTCACTTGTTGGAGGAACTCAAGTTAATTTCCCATCATTCAAGACCCTCTATCCAATTATCGTATTTGATGTTAGACATCAAAGCGAAAAATTAGCGGTTGGAATAATAGATATACAACTCAAGTTCGAATTCCGCGATGTTGTTCCCGCAAATACTGAGGTATATGTTACCACTATATCTGACAGAGTATATCAATTAGAGTCGGATGGTAAAAATTTAGTTATGGTTTCGAAATAGTTTATGTAATTATATATAGCATGTACTGCGTCAAGTGTAAAAAGAAAACTGAATCAAAAAATCCTGCTAAAGTAAGAAATATGATAAAAGCCACATGTGCAGTTTGTGGAAGTAAAAAGTCAACCTTTATTGCAATCGGAGGCGGTATTGGTGATACCATCATAAAAGCAATTGGAAAAGTAGGTGAACTTCATTTACCCACTACTAAAGGCGAATACATTCCAAATGGGTCGTTCAACAACTTACAGAAATATTCTTATTGCGGGCCGGGTACAAAGTACGAACAGAGAGTGAGAGAGGGCTATCAGGGAATTAATGAATTGGATAGTATGTGTAAGCTTCATGATCAGTTTTATAATGAAAATCAAGATGCCGAATCGAGGAATATAAGCGATGCAGCGCTGGCTCATAGAGCGAATGAAATAGCTAATGATGGTAGATTTGATGATGAACAGAGAAGATTTGCAAGATTTGTAAACGTAATAATGAACAATAAAGTGAGATTTGGGTTAGGTGTGAAAACTTCAAAAAACGTAAAAAGGGGTCCAATGAAGAAGTAGTTGGGCCCTTTGAAAAATTAGCCGAAGAATTACACAGACCCGTTAAAAGAAAGTTTCAGAGACGACAGGTCGATGCCTTTTCAATCGATAATGTTTGGGGAGCTGATTTAATAGAAATGGGAGAGTGGAAAAAACAAAACAAAGGTTATAAATACATGTTAAATGTAATAGATGTATTTTCCAAGTATGCTTGGAGTATACCTATGAAAAATAAAACTGGTTCCACAACATTAGAAGCGTTTCAAAAAATTTCGAAAGGATCTGGCAGAATTCCCAAGCACCTATGGGTTGACAGAGGCTTAGAATTTTACAACAAAGATGTAAAGAGCTGGTTGAAAGAAAATAAGATTATCATGTATTCTACTTATAGCGAACATAAATCTGTAGTTGTGGAAAGATTCAACAGAACTCTGAAAGAAATAATGTGGAGAAGATTTACGGCTGAGAATACCAGAAACTGGATTGATATGTTAGAGAAACTGATGCGAGATTACAATAATAAAATACATTCAACAATAGGGATGACACCGGTAAAAGCTAGTAGAAAAGAAAATGAAATGAAGGTGCTTCGAAATACTATCGACAAAACTAGACCAAGACCTATACGTAAACCTAGATTGAAAAAAGGAGATAAAGTTAGAATTAGTAGAGTGAAATCAACGTTTGAGAAAGGATATCTAGCAAACTGGTCTGAAGAATTATACATAGTGGATAAAGTTCATAAAACTATACCTGTAACTTACAAACTTAAAGATTTATTAGGTGAAGAAATAGAGGGTAGTTTTTATGAAGAAGAATTACAAAAAAGTCAGCAAAAAGTTTACAGAGTTGAAAAAGTTATCAGAAAGAAGCAAATTAATGGTGTTGAGCATGCATTAGTTAAATGGAGTGGATATAATGAAAAGTTCAATGAATGGATACCTATGAAAGAAACAGAAAAATTAATTTAATATATATATATATTATATAGATGGATGTTAAACACAAACAAGGCGTTGTGTATGATAATGAAGATGAAAAACGAAAAGGTTATCTGTCAGCTCAGAACAGACACGCATCAAAACCATGGCTATGTAGTTATTGTAATGTGACTATACGGAAGGGAAGTAAGACTAATCATTTAAAATCTAAAAAGCATAGTGATAACCTTATATTTGAAACAGTGAATGAATACAAGAATTGATTTCAAGGAGAATGTCAACCTCATAAATAATAATTAAATGTTTATAGTTTACTATGTGAGTGCATGGACTATCACTTGTACACATCACCTTCAGAAACTCACGGAATTTCCAGCATATGGGTTTTCCCTGCATCAGAAACTCATGGGATTTCCGGCATATGGGTTTTTCCCACACTACATCAGAAACTCACGGGATTTCCAGCATATGGGGTTTTCCCGCATCTTCAGAAACTCACGGGATTTCCAGCATAATATTTAATTAATTTTAAAAAAATTTATTCCATATAATATACAGATGGCTGAGCGAAACCGAAGCGCTGCTACAAATCGTGATGTAAAATTTGATCTAAAGGAATTATATTATATAGAGATGGCTGAACGAAAGCGAAGCTCGTCGAAATATGATCTAAAAGCGTTATATGATATAGAGATGGGTCTAATATCAAATCCAAAGACCGGACGATCTATGAAAATTGGTACGCGTACCTATAATAACTTAATAAGAGATGGGTATATACATGACAGACAACACAATGTGCTTCTCCTGAGACATGGTGGAGCCTTGGGTATAATGGATAGTGATATACCGGACGACGGTGTGGTGCCAATAAAACCGCCCTGTGGTGGAACCTTGGAAAATCTAAGTATTATGGATAGTGATGTACCGGATATCGGTGTTGAGCCATTAAAACCAACCCCTTATCAAACGTTTAAAAATGAGATAGTTAAAAAATCTGCTAAAATGGCTGACTGGCTTTGGAAATCAATCCAGAACAGAATCAAAAACGGAAAGGATATACTCGGTTGGCTTTCCAGACAAAAAGATAAAATAGCAACCAGAATATTACCGCAAGAAGTAAAACAACATATAGAATTACCAAAGAAAACAATATATAAAACAGTTATTGGTGATGATAAAATCTATTGGAAAATTAATGAACCTAGAGATGAAGACTTGGTCAGACAAAAAGTTGAAGCAAATAGATTAAAATATGGCAAAGAATTTAATAGCAAATACCTAAAAATGCATTATAATAATAATATTAAATCGTTAGACGACATAGCAACAAGTTTTATGACAACTTACAAAAATGAAAATAAGGCTTTTAAATTACTATTTTCCTTTGGGTATGTTACAGAAAAGTATGAAGAAACAGAATACAAATTAAAGCTATACCAACCAAGCCAGCAATATTTTTACGACGAACCAGTATGTATCAGAAATAAAAAAGATATAAACACCTTAACATCCAAGATAAATGCAGAACATGTCGTGCATAAATTAACAGAAAAATTTCCAAACTCTGCAACTAGACTGATCGGTGTATACAGCATGGCAGTCAAAGTTATTCGATTAGACTATCCAATTGGATCAAAGCTTAAACTGCCAGATTACATAAAGATCTCAAAATTAATTGTAGGTTTAGAAGAAATACCCAATAATTTATGTTTTTGGGGCTGCATAGCTTTGGCAGAAGGAGCCCGGAGAGACAGGTATCTAAGCAAAGCAAAAGAATTATTTCTTACATTTTATTCAAATAAAACAGTAAATGACTATAACGGATTTGACTTTGTTAATGAATTAGATAAATATGAAGCATTTAATACGAAGTATGCAATTAATATTGTTAGCTACTACGAAGATGAATCTCTCGAATATGTCAGGAGATCTGAATTTAATACGAACAGAACCCCAATATATTTAAATTTATACGTAGATCATTTCTCATACATCCCTGATCTTGAAAAGTTAGTAAAAATGTATATTTGTAATAGATGTAGTGCAAAATTTAGAGACAATGTTATTTTGGAAAGACATATCGATACTTGTAAATTAGAACAAGAAGATACGTTTGTAAAATATTCAAAAATATACGAAAAGAAAAGAAACGATATCGTAGAATTGTGCGACTGGTTTGATGTTGATTGTGATTATAAATATGATTATTTAATAACTTTTGATCTTGAATCAATGCTGCAGAGAATAGATGAGCCGAAAGGTGAAAAGCTGAAATTTGTTACAAAACACATACCGGTTTCAGCGTCTATAGCTACAAATGTACCAGGATTCGAGAAGGAATATTTTATACTTTCAACTAAGCCAGAAGATATTGCGAATCTCATATTTAATTATTTTGATAGAATTGTGGAAAAGTCTGCTACATTAATGATAGACAAAATGAAACCCTTAATAGAAAAGGTTACTGATCATTACAACGAGTATGAAAAAGATGCGTGGTTAGAAAAAATTAATAGTTATTGTTCAAACATACCGATTATAGGTTTTAATAGTGGTTTCTATGATATAAATCTGCTTTCAAGTTACGGATTCATGAGAGAAGTTCTGAAGAGAGACTCGACTCCCTTTGTAATAAAGAATGGTACTAGATATAAGGTCATTAAAACTAAACAGTTTACATTTTTAGATCAAATGAATTACTGTGCACCTGGTACGGATTTGCGTAAATTCATTAAAGCCTATGATGTAGGTGTAGATAAGGGGCATTTTCCTTATGAATGGTTTGATAGTTATGAAAAGTTGGATTATTTGATTAGTGATTTAAAAATTGAGTATTTTAGTTCTTCATTAAAATGTTCTACAATGCCTCTAGAGGAATTCAATGAGTTGATGAAGGCCTGCAGAGAATTGAACATGACTTGTATAAAAGATTTGTTAAAGTGGTATAATAATTTAGATGTTGGTCCATTGCTACAAGCCTGTTTAAAGCAGAAAGAATTTTACTACACATTTGAATTGGACATGTATAAAGACGGATTTACGTTACCAGGTTTAAGTGAAAGCATATTATTTCAATTTGCTCAGCAAGGATTTAAAGAATACTTGAAGCAAGAGCCTGAAGGTGAAACCAGACATCTGAAAAATATAGACGAAAAGATTAATAGCTATCGGTCTCAGGATCAAAAGGCAGGGAGATCGCAAGAAGATTACATTTCAAAAGATGAAATTATAGAGCTGTTTAAGAAACAAAAGCATGTTTGCTATTATTGCTGGAATAAGAATACTGTATACCACTGGTCTCTAGACCGAATTGATTGCAGTAAAGGACATACAGCAGGTAATTGTGTCATTGCTTGTGTCAGCTGTAATGTACAAAGGAAAGATTCGTTCATGCCTAAATTCTACAGAAGAAAGGCGTTGTTGCGTTTTGCAAAAACTCATCCTATGATATATTTAGTTGACGAAAAGAATAAAAGAGTTTATTATAAATTGAAAAATAATATTGTAGGCGGTCCTTCGATAGTGTATCATAGATATCACGAAAAGGGCGAAACTAAAATTAACAGAGTACATTTTAATAGGGACACAAAAGAATGGTACAATAATGAAGATGGAAAAGTTGTTGACAAGATTGTGGGCTATGATGCGAATGCTTTATATCTTCACTGTTTGGCCCAAGATCAGTTGTGTGGGCAGCTCAAATGGATACCAACGGAAGAAGAATATAAAATTGAATATGAAGATGAAACGAAAGATCTGAGTGAAGAAGAAAAGAAAACTTATGAAAATGAGCGACAGTTGTGTAAGACATCAACACAATTACAGGAACAAATGCCAACGTTAACGTCACAAGCGAAATGGATTGAATTTTTAAACACGTTCTTTGGTCTCATAGAAATAGACATTGAAATACCTGAAGATAAATATGAATATTTTGGTGAAATGCCTCCAATATTTAAAAATGTTGAATTCTCCGAAGAAGAAGGCGGTGAATATATGAAAAATGTAATCCTTGGTATAAGAGATCAGTTTACAACTAGTAGAAAGCTAATTGCTTCGTTAAAAGGCGAAAGAGTATTAATGAAATCTACACGACTAAAATGGCTAATAGAGAAAGGAGCAGTCATTACAAAATTATATGGGGTTATTCCGGCTGAGAAAGGAAAACCATTTAAACAGTTTGCTGATTGGGTGTCCGATGAAAGAAGAAAAGGCGACAGGGATATGCGTTATGCTATAATTGCCGAAGCAGCAAAAATAGTCGGCAATTCAGCTTACGGTAGAACTGGTATGAATAAAAACAAATTTACGAATGTAAGATTTTGTGATGAGAAGCAGTTCAACAGAGCTAAGAATA
>WNGD01005910.1_pt1 | contig 11798 bp, 13 predicted proteins | sample 5400671 | NCBI WGS metagenome assembly WNGD01 (sample SAMN13153369, study PRJNA577476) | soil metagenome | isolation source: 40 cm soil or saprolite under grassland replicate 2 | place: USA:California | collected 2016-06-15
GCCAGTCGGCTTTGCAACGCTACGTGCGCAGTCACCAGCGCAAGCGAGGCCATCGTGAGACGGAACAGCGTGCCTTGGTGCAACGTCGCTGTCCCCCACCAGCAGAGGCTGGGGGGGCTTAAGTCCGCGCCTATGGGGGTCGCCCCCTTGCGTTTCCCGATCTCGCGAAGCAGATCGACCAGGGCCTGATTCGCTTTGCGTGCTTCAGGCGTAAAGCGAGGAACGATGTTGCGAAAGTCGGAACGGTCGAACGTGGTGTTTTCGTTGATCGTTCCTGTGAGGAAGCCCTTCCCCAGAGGGCTAAATGGCACGAAGCCGATGCCGAGTTCCTCAAGTGTCGGCAGCACTTCCTCTTCAGGGTGTCTCCACCACAGCGAGTATTCGCTCTGGAGGGCTGTCACGGGCTGGACGGCGTATGCACGACGGATTGTTCGCACGCCGGCTTCTGAAAGGCCGAAGTGCTTGACCTTCCCCTCTTGAATCAAATCCTTCACCGCTCCGGCCACATCTTCGATGGGCACGTTCGTATCAACGCGATGTTGATAGAACAGATCGATGGCCTCGACCCTGAGCCGCTTGAGCGAGGCCTCAGCGACTTGCTTGATATGCTCGGGCCGACTATCCTGGCCCAACTGCTCTCCACTGGGACCAAGTTTGAACCCGAATTTGGTGGCGATCACTACCTGCCCTCGGAAGGGAGCAAGCGCTTCGCCCACCAGTTCTTCGTTGATGAATGGGCCGTACGCTTCAGCGGTGTCGAAGAAGGTGATGCCGCGTTCGACGGCGGACCGAATAAGAGCAATCATCTCCTGCCTATCGGCAGCCGGACCGTAGCCATAGCTCATGCCCATGCAGCCAAGCCCAAGGGCCGAGACTTTCAGGTTGCTTTTTCCAAGCGTGCGCTTCTGCATGTGTCTTGTCTCCTGTTCTGCAGGTGGTCTTTTTGGCCGATCAGCAAACATAGCCAATTTTTCAAAAAAGGTCGAAATGCTGATCGGCCAATGTTCAGGCTGCTCAGAGGTGCTTGGCGTAGAAGTCTGTCAGTTTGGAGACCACCTGCGGCACGAACTGCGGCCTGTCGTACAGGTCGATATGGGTGGCGCCGGGGATGACGAACAGTTCCTTGGGCCCCTTAGCCTTCGCGATGGCCTCCTCGCTGAAGTACCGCGTGTCGGCCTCGGAGCCGGCGATCATCAACAGGGGCCGCGGGGAGATCGTCTCGACCTGCTCGAAGGGGAAGAACGCCATCTGCAGGCCCAGGCTGGTGAACACGTACCTGCCGGGAGCGTTCGGGTGCTGGGCGCGGGGGGTGCAGTAATAGTCATAGCCCTCCCGGTACAACTCCGGGGTCTCCGGGGTGATCTCGTCCGCTGATGCGGGCACGAAGTTGATCATTCGCAGGGGCTCCCCACGCGCTTCCCGGGTGCGCTGCGCGCCGATCTCCTCCAGGCGCTGGACGCGCTGCTCGTAGGTGATCAGTCCGCGCGGGACGCCCGCGCGGGACGCCCGCGCGGCGGGCCGAGCCGACGTCGAAGCAACTGACCGTGGCGACCGCCTTGATGCGGTACTCGGTCTGGGCGGCGTTGACCGTGTAGCCGCCGCCGGCGCAGATGCCGAGGGCACCGATGCGGTTCTCGTCGACCTGCGGGTGGATGCTGAGGTAGTCCACTCCGCAGCGGATGTCCTCGACGCGGTCGCCGGGGACTTCGTACAGGCGCGGCTCGCCGCCGCTCTCGCCGTAGTGCGAGGCGTCGTAGGCCAGGGCGATGAAGCCCTGCTCGGCGAGCTTGCGGGCGTAGAGGCCGGCGGTCTGCTCCTTGACGCCGCCGAAGGGGTGGGTGACGATGACGGCTGGGTACTTCTCGGCCTCGTCGAAGCCCGGGGGCAGGAAGAGGTTGCCCACCACCTGGTGTTGGCCGTGCGGATAGCTAACTTTCTGGACGGTCACATTTTGCTCATTCGACATGATGATTCTCCTTGGATGTGTTCTTCAGCAGAGAGCTGATACTCGTGGGCGGACTGCTCAGTCCAGACCCTTCTTGGCCAGGAACGCCGATATCTGGTCGGCGATCTGGACGTTGTTGAGGTCGCTGAAAGCGAAGTGGGTGTTGCCGGTGATGCCGATCTCGGGCAGGGAGACGAGCTCGGCACCCCCGCCGTGTAGGTTGATCGCCTCCACCCACAGCCGGGCCATCTCCAAGCGCACCCGCCAGTTGTCCCGGCCGGCGATGTCGATCGGCTCGGCGGGGATGTTGTCGCCGTAGTACACGATGATCGGCACCCGCGTGAGAGCCTGGAACCGCTCTAGTGGTACGGCCACGCCCTCAAGGGTGCCGTTCGAGCTGGGCATGGCCGGGGGGACTTCGCCTTCGGAGAAGACGAAGCCGCTGCCCGGCTCCAAGCTGACCGCAGCGCGCACGTTCGGGTTCTTCATCAGGGTGAGCCAGCCGAAGCCGCCAGCGTGGGAGTGCGTCACCAGGATTGTTGGGCCGATCCGGTCGAGCGCCGCACAGACCCCGTCCACGAGCACGTCCGCGTCGATGGGGCCGGTGTCGGGAACCATCGTGCGGAAGAACTGCTCGAGGGCGCGTGGGTCGTGGGAGAACTGCACCCCAGGGTAGAGGTCGGGCCACAGGCCGAGGCGGAACTGGTTGAAGAACCACTGCTCGTTCGGCGTGGTGGCGATGGGGGCGGCGACAGTGGTCTTGCCGGCGGAGCCGCGGCGCGGCTGGTCGAGCACGTACACGGGGAAGCGGCGGCGCAGGAAGATGGACGTGAAACCCTCGCGCCCGTCGGGAGTGGTGTCCCAGCAACTGCCGTCCTCCCACCATCCATGCCACAACAGCAACGGCAGCGGGCGCGGGTTGACCGGGAGCTGGTAGGAAACCCGGGCATGATCGCCGTGCAGGCTCTGGCCGGCAGGGTTGGTCGGGTGACGGGGATCGAAGCTGCCCGGGTTGGTGATCACGGTTCCGCCGACCGCGAAGCTGCCCTGTTCCTGGATCGTCAGCGGCTCTGGTTGCGATGCTTGTGTTGTCACTAAGCGCCTCCTGCTTGTGTAGCAATCTGGGCGGCTTTCTGGTATTCGCCGTCGGAAACCTGCTCGCCCCACTCGGCGTCCGGTACGGCGGGATCGCCGCTACTTTCAGATAGGGAGAGGTGGGTCATGAAGTGTGCGGGGGCAGCGCCGTGCCAGTGCCACTCGCCCGGGAGTGTGGAGACGGTGTCGCCTGGACGCATCACGATGACCTCTCCACCTTGTGCCTGGACCAGGCCGATGCCCTCGGTGACGTGTAGAGTTTGACCGACTGCGTGGCGGTGCCAAGCGGTGCGGGCGCCCGGAGAGAAGCGCACCACGCCCACTCGGAGCCGCGATGGTTCCCGGCCTTCGGCGATCATGTCCACCCAGACGTCCCCGGTGAACCGCTCCGCAGAGCCCTTAGACGATGGCTTCTTCTTCAAAACTTCCACGTGTTTTCCTCTTTCTCCTACTGATGTGGAACTTCAGGAGTGGGGTGAGCCGCATGGTTGTCTACGATGCGACGCAGCGTGACAGCCCCGTTTACCCCACAGGGCCATCCGGCGTAAAACGCAAGGTGAGTAATCGCCTCGGCCAGTTCCTCGACAGTCAGGCCGTTGTTCAGGGCACGGCGTAGGTGGGATTCGAGTTGGTCAGTGCGGTAGAGCGAGACCAGGGCAGCGACGGTGATCAGGCTACGGTCACGCGGGGAGAGCCCGGGGCGCTTCCAGATATCGCCGAACAACACGTCGTCAGTTAGCTCCGCAAGCTTAGGTGCGGTCTCGCCCATGAGCTGTTGCGCTCGGGTTTGCTGATCGTTCATAGGTTCCTCCTTCGGTCGGTGAATGCGGGCTGGTCGTGACGCCGTTTTGGCGTAGGCGTCGCCAGCCAGTTCACCGGGTGCGGGTAGACGGTCTTCGTTGGTTTCTTGTGCAGCGACTGTCGCACCGCATGTCGGGACGGTTACGGCCACTTGGGTTCGGTGGGCCGTCCGGGTGGTGTTGAGCCACTTCTTTCGATGTCCATGCGCTGAATTCCTCCAACACGTCTACCAAAGTAGAGAAGTATGTGCTCTGTCTGATCTAAGTATAGACGCACCTTTGCACAGGATGGTAGAATAATTGTTGCAAATGATTGTCTGATTCTGCCCATTTTCCAGATGGATGAGAGAGAAACAAGAGGAGAGGTTCCGATGAATGTGATGATCCACCAGCAGGCAGAACGCGAGGCCCAGCGGGTGCGAGCTGACCGCGAGGAACTGGTGGAGCGGATCGCGCGAGCCATGCGCGAAGATGGGACCACCCAGCCGCTCCACGGCTTTTACCTCTATCGTTACACCTCGCCTCTGAAGCAGATTCATGGCGTGATCACGCCATCCGTGTGCATAATTGCTCAGGGCAGCAAGGAGGTCCTTCAGGGCGAAAGCCGCTACCAGTACGACCCCTGGCATTACCTGCTTGCTACCGTCGAGCTGCCCCACGTCAGCCAGATCCTGGAAGCCTCGCAGGAGCGGCCCTACCTCAGTCTGCGCCTGGAACTCACCCCCGCCCTCGTCAGCTCGATTATGCTTGAGGCCGGTCTTGCCTCGCACGCCTCGCCTCCAGGTCCTGCTGATGTGAGGGCCATGGCCGTCAGCCTGCTGGATGGGCCCCTGTTGGACGCTGTGGTGCGACTCGTCCGGCTCCTGGACGCCCCTGCCGAAGCACCGATCCTCCTGCCACTGATCTCGCGGGAAATCGTCTACCGTCTCCTGATGGGAGAGCAGAGCGGTCGGCTCCGTCACCTGGCGATCCTCGGGGGCTATCCCTTCCACATCGCCCGAGCAGTCCAGCGACTGCGTCAAGATTTCGACCAGCCTCTGCGCATCGAGAGCCTCGCGCAAGATCTGAGCATGAGTGTCTCAAGGTTCCACCGTCACTTCAAGGCCGTCACGGGGATGAGCCCCTTGCAATTCCAGAAGCAGTTGCGACTCCAAGAGGCCCGCCATCTGATGTTGGGCGAAGACCTCGATGCGGCCAGTGCCGCCTATCGGGTGGGGTACCAGGACGCCTCCCACTTCAATCGCGAGTACAAAAGCCTCTTCGGCGTCCCACCGATGCGCGACGTGCAGCGGCTGCGGGAAGAGGCCCTGGCAAGCGCTGGCCGATGAGCCAGACGAGAAGCGCTCATCAGGCTGATGAGCGCTTGTTGCAGGAATCCTCGTGCTCCCTGTCCTTCTGTCTCGCTGGTCTCGTGTATCAGCCAGTTCGTCTGGCGGCCCTGGAAAGACAATATCGAGACGACAGGAATGCCTTATGAGATGGAGAGCGTTTGATGTACCACATTGCATGTCGATGCCTCTCATGTGGAGCGGCTTGCCCAGATACGTTCCGAGCGCCTGCTCATGATTGGGTGTCAGTGAGTCTTAAGTCGCTCTTGACTGCTGCCAGGCTTATCGATCTGGAGCCGCCTCTCAGGTCATGTGAGAAGCAGAGGATTTCAGATGGTAAGCGTACCTGCACCACCTCTCCAGAGTTCTCTGGGACGACTGTTCTTTCATCGGGATCACGACTTCCAGCACAAACCAACTTGAATGTACTCTGATTGATGCAAGGTAGACCTCCTGCCTCTCTTGTTTTTGCGCAAAAGGACTGGTAAACTTGTTCTAGAGCGCTCTGAGCTCGGGAAATCCTGCCATCGTAAGTACGCAACATCTTTTGCCGAAGGCACCAAATTTGCACGTGACATCTTTTGCCGGACGCGCCAAAAAATGCGCGTGACATCTTTTGTCAGGGAGCATTGCCTCACAAAAATCTTCCTCTGTCGGTCCTCCTTCATCTTTCTCTTCCTGGCTTCCAGTCACGCTGCCACGAGGATACAAGCGTGCCTATGACCGCTGGCCAAACCAGTACGAAAGAGCTATACTCCTGACAAAAGGAAGAGGGGCGTGAGGCAGCGGAAGGGGATCTGTCGCACGCGATCTCCGGTTGCTTGGCAGACAGGAGAATCACGTGGGAAACGGATTGAGGACGCAAGCGAGACGGGTCTTGCTCCAGCAGGTTGCGCCAGCGTATCACCGAGCGTTGGGGTCCCAAAAGCAACAGATTCTGGGAGGGTTTGTGACCGCCACCGGGTATGTGCGCAAATATGCCCAGTGGCTGCTCAACCATACCGAGGAGGTCTTCGCGCCGCCGACGGCACTCCGCCGGCGCTATGGGCCAGAGGTGGAAGAGGCGTTGGTGCTAGCTTGGAAGACGCTCAACCGGATTTGCTCGAAACGCTTAATCCCGTTCTTGCCAAGCATCGTCGCAACCTTGGAGGCGGATGGGCACCTTGAGTTGAACGAAGAACATCGTGGCCTGCTCCTCTCGATGAGCGCAGCTACCGCGGACCGCCTTCTGCAGGCCCATCGCTATACTCACCCCCATGGCCTTTCGACCACCAAAGCCGGCCCCCTGCTCAAACAGCAGATCCCTATTCGGACATTCGCCCAGTGGGACGAGGCCAAACCGGGCTTCCTGGAGGTGGACCTGGTGGCCCACTGTGGAGGGCGATTAGAGGGTGGTTGCCTGTACACGATCACGCTGACCGATGTCGCCACCGGCTGGACAGAATGTCTTCCCTTGCTCAACCGTGGGAGAGAGGCAGTGCTGGCAGCTCTCCAACGCGCCCGAGTGCTCTTCCCGTTTCCTATCCTGGGCCTCGATACCGATAATGGTGGGGAGTTTATCAATGAAGAAGTCGCTGCCTATTGTGTGCGTGAGCAGATTAGCTTCACGCGAGGACGCCCCTATGAGAAACGGGATCAGTGCTTTGTGGAGCAGAAAAATGGGGTGGTCGTGCGCCAGGTGGTGGGCCATGGGCGCTTGATGGGGGAGCAGGCTTATCGGCAACTCGACGAGTTATATCGCGTTTTGCACTGGTATGTGAATTGCTTCCAACCGTCGATGAAGCTGGTGTCCAAACAGGTCGAGGGAAGAAAAATCCGTCGGATCTACGACGCAGCCAAAACGCCGCTGCAACGCGTGCTGCTCTCCGGGGCCTTGTCCCCTGCTCAGCAGCAGGAACTGCGTACCATCGGGAAAGCGTTCGACCCGCTGCGGCTCTTCCAGCAGGTAGAACAGTTGCAGCAGGCGACCTTTCGCTGTGAAGCCGTCCGTTCCTCCGCCGGTCAACCAGCGCCGCCGACATCGCTGATGCCTTTTGATCTCACCGCATGCGCAGCAGAGTTGATCTTGCAGGAACGAAGCGAAACGGATGAGGTTCCCCATGAGGAGCAAAGACGCGCGAGTGCTCTGGACTGGAGACGGACCAGCAAAGATCCTTTTGCTGGACAGTGGAAGCAAATTCTCACCTGGGTGCAAGCGAACCCGACGCGCAGCAGCGGAGACATCCTTCGAGAACTTCAGTCCCTGTTCCCTAGACGCTATGAGCGCTCGCACCTGCGCACGCTCCAACGGGGCATGCGTAAGATCCGGAAGCATCTGCTGCAAGCGCCTGAGGGAGGAGATCACCAGAAGAACCTCGGGTAAATCTGCCTCTCCCTGCCGAGCTGAAGCCCTCCAGGCCGGCGCCTGAGAGCCTGGCCCCTTCTGCCTTCCCAGCGAGCGTAGGTGCTCCTTCTCCGGGTCACACGAGTGCGCGCTGCTCCGACGGGCATCAGGTGGCAGAAGAGCCGTCGTCACCCACGGGCAGGAAGACAAGCGGGTCTGTCCCCGCTGCCCTGACTTCCTCGAAGCCTGGACCAGGCCAGCTCGCCCGGCGTCCTCCCGCCGTCTCATCCCCATCTGCCACTCATCCTTCCTCACCAGAGAAAAGTCATGGCATGACGATTGAACGAGCGGTCCAGGAGTATCTCCAAGCCCATCGCACCGTCGAGCATCGCCCGAAAACCCTCGAATGGCACCAGATGGTGCTCGCTCATTTCCAACAGTAAGTGATGACCGAGAGTCACCTCCTCCTTGTCAATCATATCACCGAAACAACAGTCTCTAGCTGGCTGGCGTTTCTAACGCAGACGCCAACCATGAGAGGAACACCGCGTGCAGCAAGTACAATCGAGACCTATGCGCGCTCGGCGCGAGCGTTTTTCAGTTGGCTTGTTGAGCGAGGAACGCTCGCATGTTCTCCCATGAGCGAACGAGCCTTCCCTCGGACCAGTGTCCCTCTCCCTGATGTTATCTCGCCAGCGACCTTTGAGGAGGTGATGCGAGCAAGTTTTTCCCGGAAAACGAAAGCGCCTGAGGCAAAGCGCACGGCCGCGCGTGATCAGGCGCTCCTCTGGATGCTCTTTGAGACGGGGATGACGGTCTCTGAGCTCTGTGCGTTACGTCTCGCTGATCTTGACCAACACGCGGGCCTGCTGCGTGTGAGGGGAAAAGGAGGCAAAGAACGCCAGATGCCCCTTGGGGCGACCTGCCTGAGCCACCTGCGTTCGTATGTGAAGCAGATGGAGCCGACAACAAAGAGAGGACTATCGAGAAGACATGCTGGTGGAGATCCCCTGTTCGGTTCCAAGGGGAGGCAGCCGCTCACCAGGAACGGTGTGACCATGGTGTTTGCCCGGTTCCGAAAACGAGCAGGGATCAGTAACACCACCATGAGCCCTCAGGTGTTACGCCACAGCTTTGCCCTACGGTATCTGCAAGCAGGAGGAAACCCACGGGGTTTACAAGAATTGTTGGGGTATGAAGGCATGGCCCCGGTCAGACAGTATCTGCGCTGGCAGGACCAATTGTTCCACAACCAGAAATAGAACAAGAGCGAAGAGACCTGATGAAGAGAGAATGAACCACGCTTGCTGCGAGATCCAAGCCAGGTAGAGAGGTGACAGCAGGAAAGATACTCCACCCAGCCATGCACGGTTTACGAAGCCTCCCTATGGAGGAGAGGGGCAGACTTTTCTCTCCGCACAGGCACCACGAGAAGGCCATTTTCAGCTCTGCTCCCGATCTGGAGCGATAAATGCGACTTCCTCTGCCTCGCATAGATCATCCTTTTGTCGTTCGCCGAGCTCCCCGTTTGCCGCCAGGTCGGACGTGATAAACGCGCTGAAGAAGGTGTGGTAAGGCCAACGAAAGAACGCGAGAGAAGGGAGTTTATGAGGCAGATGGCGAAAGATTTTCGTGAGGTAATGCACATTGCAGGCAATCGTGAGGATTTCGTGAAAATCGTCAAGGCCCAGGTGAGGTTACCCAGTATCATACATGGAGGAGAGTGCTTCCTGCAACAGGCCCTCTTTATTTAAGCAGAAGGACCGATCTAGCAAGCCTGTACAAACAGAGGGGGCGTGTACAGTACACGACCCTTGAAAGAGGTGACAGATGAGCGACGAGCAAGAACTGATCCCGATTGAGCAGCACACCCTGACTTTCTATGGCAAGCCTATCATCGTGGTGCGTTTGCCCGATGGCCGGCCAGGAGTCGTTCTGCGGTTCCTCTGCGAGAATCTACACATCGACACCAATGCCCAGGTGCAACGCGTTCAGCGCAGCGAGGCTATGGCGGAAGACCTGGTCTTTACGCGGGTGGAAACCCCAGGCGGAGTGCAACGGATGGCGACACTGGTCCTGCGCTCCATCGCCTACTGGTTTGCCACCATCGATACACGGAGAATGGACAAAGACGATCCGCGCCGCCTGGCCATCGTTCAGTACCAGCGGGAAGCCGTGGATGTCCTCTATAGTTGGGCGGCAGCGCCACAGGTGAGAGAGGCTCCGTCGACCAAGCTGGTGCCATCCGAACCCATCGTCGAGCCCACCAGACCCGCCGCAGATGCATCGCTCGCCGACTGGCATGAGTATTACGTACGGATGGCCGCGGTCCTGGAATGGCAGATGGAAGTCGAAGCCTGGCGCGGGGGCATCGAGGATCGCCTGGAAGGGCTGGAGGCCATCACCGGTCTGATCCCTGAAATACTCGAGCGACTGCCTGCGCCTACCATCACGCCGGCGCATCAGCACAAAGTCAAGTACTATGTCTCCCAGCTCAGCCAGGTGATGGGCCAACACCCGGCCACAATCTACAGCGCGCTCTATGCCGCCTTCAATGTACCGCGCTACCAGGAACTCCTTGAAGCCCAATGGGAGCAGGTCGAGCGCTGGTTTCAAGCACAGCTGGGGCGGAAAGGGTAACACTTCCAACTAGAGAAAAGAGGGTAAACAAAGCGATGAACAAACATCCGAACAAACAGAAAAAGCGTCCTCCCCTGCGTTCACCCAGGCAGGCAAACACCGTGCGGTTCCCTTTGCCATTTGTGATGTTGCTCTGTTGGATGCGGTCATATGCGGGTGACGAGGAGTGTAGCTGTGGCGCATCTCCCGACTATGAGATTGATTCGTTTGTCGATGCGGAAGGTCTCCTTGAGGCGGAAGGCCCAGGAGAAAAAGATCAAATGCTCCTCTCCTCCCTGGGGCAGCAGCGAAATGGTGCCTTTGCAGTCTATCAAACCTTCCTGGTCTGCCGACAACATGCCTTCCAGCTTTTCACTGATCTCTATGGTGAGCAAGATGCACAACAGGCGCTTTCTCCCCTGCTGTTAGGCATCAGTAAGCTGACGGTGACAGTGGGAAGAGAGATCACCAATGCAAAAAGTCCTCACGGAACGCTCCAGGTGTCCTACACGAATGCCACCACCGTCTCAGAAGTGATAGAGGCGCACACTGGTTATGCCGTCACAAAGATTCCCAAAAGATCTTCTACTGAGTAGTTCGCATCTCAGACCTGTCTGACTCGCTCGTTTCCACGCCATATGGCTCAATCTGGAATGATGTCGACATGCAGCCCCTTCCTTATATCAACCGCTTTTTGCGAATGAGGATTCTTTTGTCTGGTGCCATCAGTGGGTTGAGTTTGGATAAGTACCAGTACCGCAAGGCGTGGTGCATGCCAGTTTGCCTCCCGGTCAAGTGTCCTCAAATTGGGGACACTTGGGGTATCTGAAGTTGGGAGAAGAATTCGTTGCTGATGAAACAGCATTAGCGCTAAGGCGCATTTTCCTCGCAGCTTGGCCCCTCCCGCATTTATTACTGTTTGCTCTTTCGAGCTGTTGCGTTTTTGTGTGGCTTTATCCGTTGTTTTGTCGCTGCGGACAGACTACGCGCCCAAAGGTGCGCGGACAGAATTTGAATCCAGTGCCTCCTGTCTGGACTGTTGACCTCCCTCTTAGGTCTGAGCCAAGGCAATCGCCTCGCACTTGCCAGGGGCTTTGCGGGGCGAGTCTAGATTTCGGCCGACACAGCCAGTCGGCCGTTCGGGATGGTGGGTGCCGAAATTGATAGACGATTGACCTGGCTATCTTCCAGTTTTCCTTCACCGTATGGAATAATAATTATAAAGAGAGAAGGGATCGGAAAATGGGCATTTTTTCTCGAGCGATTCTCCCCAGCTCTCGTCCACTGTGTGAAGCACCGAAGAGGTGTGCTCAGGAGGAGTTATGGTCGGCAGATTTCAGGTGATGGCGCTCTTACAGGCGGCGCGGGCAAAAGCACTGGGGTGCCCGCTTGACGAGGTGGTAAATGACCTGAAGGATCGAACGAGAATACTGGGTTGAGGGCCATCACGTCGAACATTGAGGGCATTTTTTTTGCGTTGAATGTTCGACACCATTTCCAATGTCCGGCTTCTTTTCATGCAACAGGACATTTTTCAGAAGAAGAGACGTAGTACAGATTTTCATCTTTCACATCAAAGGTCCTGCTCCAGAAGCGGTTCCACCCGTGTGGCTTCTGGATTGATCGAACCTTGAGCGCACAATTCGATCATTGGAGTGAATTCCGTCGAACCTTCACGTCATTTACCA
>WNGD01006776.1_pt1 | contig 11797 bp, 14 predicted proteins | sample 5400671 | NCBI WGS metagenome assembly WNGD01 (sample SAMN13153369, study PRJNA577476) | soil metagenome | isolation source: 40 cm soil or saprolite under grassland replicate 2 | place: USA:California | collected 2016-06-15
GCTGCCCGGCGAGGCTCGCCGGGAGCAGACCGAGGAGAAAGACCGAGAGCGATCGCGTCATCGGGACTCCCTGTGATGGAAGGAGAGACATACCCCAGACCGCGACCTCCAGATCACTCGTGTGTTGTGGCGTGAAGGCCACTACTTCTCCGACCACACCGCCAGCTCGTTGCCGTTGGGATCGAGAAAGTGAAAGCGCCGGCCGCCCGGGAAGGAGAAGATCGGCTTGGCGATCTTGCCGCCCTTGCTCACGACCTTGGCCTGGGTCTTCTCCAGCGCCGACGAATAGAGGATGACGAGGGGACCGCCGGCGCGGTTCGCCGGCACCTTGGTGAAGCCGCCTTCGATGTCGCCGTCGGCGAACGTGACGTAGTCGGGGCCGTAGTCGGTGAACTTCCAGCCGAACACCGCGGCGTAAAACGCCTTCGTGGCTGGGATGTCGGTCGCGGGCAGCTCGATGTAGTCGATGCGGTTCTCATGATGTTTCACGGTGGTGGTCCTCCCAGCGCGAGTACGAACTCAGGACACCGCATATTTCATCACCGCCACGAAATGGCACGCCGTTCCCGCGATCACGAACAGGTGCCAGACGAAGTGACTGTAGCGCCGGTGGGCCGCGAAGAACGGTACGCCGATGGTGTATGCGACGCCACCGAGGCCGAGCCACAGGAACCCCATCGCCGGCATGCGCTGCCACAGCGGCTTCACCGCCGCGAGCATCAACCATCCCATGGCGACATACAGCGCGGTGGAGGCGAGACGGCTGTGCAGCTTCCCGGTGGCGGTGAGGGCGACGCCGACGGCGGCCAGGATCCAGATCGTCCACAACAGCGCCCATCCCCACGTGCCGTGCAGGACGCCGAGGGTGAACGGCGTGTAGGTGCCGGCGATGAGCAGGAAGATCGCGGCGTGGTCGAGGACTTGAAAGACGCGTTTGGCCTTGTTGCCGCGCACCGCGTGGTACAGGGTCGAGAACAGATACAGGAGCAAGGCGGTGGCGACGAAGATGCTCGCGCCCACGATGGTCCCGAGGCCGCCGTGATGAGGACCGGTCCCGCGACGAGCGTGGCGACGAGCCCGACGGCGTGGCTGACGCTGTTGGCCAGCTCTTCGCCGGGCGACTGGGTGTGGTCGTGAGCCTCCACGTGCGTCAAGGTTTGGGCTCTTTCGGCGTCAAGGCGTCCTTCAATGCGGGGCAGGCGCCTTCGAGGACCTCGAGATGGCGGCTGAGCCCGCGGGCATCGAAGACGGCGACCCGCGGCGCCGCATCGAACGGCCGGAACTCGAAGCGCAGGTCGGGCGTGGCGAGCAGCTGCCGCACGAACTCGGCCGGTTCGGGCGCGAACGCCGCGGTGTAATCCGTCGAGCGCGACCAGTCTTCTTCCGCGGCCTCTTTCGCGCCCCAGCGCACCCGGACCGACGTATGGCCCTTCAGGTCGCCATCCAACACCGACCCGCCGTAAATGTAGAGCTCCACCTTCTGCTCGTGGCAGCGGATGTAGAGCGAGGGCCGCACCTGCAGGATCACGCCCTCGACCGTGTTCGTGGCGTTGAGGGACAAGGTGACGGATGGCTCGTCCGTCATCTCGGAGCGGGAGCTCTCGACATGCCAGCGATCCGCGACCCGCGCGGCCGGCGGGCGCGCGGCGGGGCGGGGCCGTTGGGCGGCGGCGGCCTCTGCCAGGAGGGCCGCGGCGAGGAGTGCGGCCACGACGGTCATCATGCGGTCACCCTCCTTATTGTACGGCTTGCCCGGCAGCCAGCGATACACCGCCTGCCGAAAGCGCGGAGGTTAGGAGCGCGGCACCGGATGGTCGGTCAGGACCGGCAAGAACGGCACCCAGGGACCCACTTCGTCCGTGTACTGCTTGGCCATCACCCGCGTGACCTGCGCGACGTGTCCCAGGTCGTGGACCACCCACGCGGCCAGCAGCTGCCGCAACGTGACGCGCCCGAAGGTCGGGTGCTCGCCGGGGAGCTCGAGCTCGCGAGCGGTGAGCTTCCAGGAGCCGAGCAGCTCGAGATTCTCCGCGCGCAGGCGGGCAAACTCGTCGAGCAATGAGCGGAGCGACCGGCCGACGTTGCGCGCCCGGTGCCGGAAGCGGTCGTAGGGCACGAAGCGGAGGTCCGCCCCCCGCGCGAGAATGATGCGCGCGCGCGGGATCCAGTCCGTTTCCTCACCGTCGATCAAGTGCCCCACCACGTCGAACGGGCTGAACGTCTCAGGACCCTCGGTGCCGCGCACCCAGGGCTCGCCGAGATCCGCCAGCAGCACCTGAAGCGCACCCGGCGTACGTGCCAACACGGCGATCGAGGCGTCGAGATCGAAATCCATGGGCGTGACCGCAATCTACGCCGGCGGCGGGGCCGTGCGCTGTCCCGGCGCCGGGCGGTCCACGACGCGCGCCCACAGCATCACGACGGTAAATCCGTACGCGAGAAACGCCGGCGCGAACAGGGCGAACACGAGCGGCTGCGGCGGGCGGAAGCCGGGAATGGCGACGAGGTAGCAGACGGCACTGAACGTCAGCCCCCGGAGCCAGGATCGTTTGGGCAACCACCGGGCGAACGCGAACAGAATCAGCCCGCCGACCGCGCCGGCGATCGCCCCGGCCAGGACCACGTTGAGCGTACCGTGCACACTGAAGGTGGGAAACCGGCCGGTGGCGAGAGCGAAGAGGCGCATGACAAGCCGGCCCCCGGCGCCGAGGAAGAGGGCGCCGAAGGTGGCGCCGAGGAGCAGGGTCAGGCTAAAACGCCGGAAGTAGGCGGGCATTCGCCCAAAGGTACCGTGGCGCGTAGTTTTCGGCCGACATGATGAGACCCTGACGGCAGACGGCACGGTCACCGACTTCGACGTGGTGGAGCGCTAGCGCGACCGGGACTCACTGGGTTGGGTAAGTCGCAGTGACGCGACCCAGAGTGTCCAGGAAGGCCAATCGCGCCGTACCGGCCGTATCCACCGACAACCTGATCCTGACTCTACCATTGACGTCACCCAGCTCGAGCGCCGCCACGCGGTTCGCGCTGCCAATGAAGGCGCGCAGGCTGCCTTCAAGGCGTACGTATTCTCGGATCAACGAGTCACGCACGGGGCCTCGCGGGGATGCATTCATTTGCCGCTCCAGGACCGGCAGCAGCTCCGCGCGCTTGCCGGTTGGCCGATCCCAGATGCGGAGTCCCGCGGACCGGTTCGTGCCGTTGTCCAGGTATTGCAGCACGACGACCTGATTCGATTTCCACTGATCCAATGACAGATGCCCGAAGGCGCGGTTCGAATCGGTCGGCGCGCCGGGGCCTCCCTTATAGATAAGGCCGCCGACTTCGTCACCTGCTTCGTTGAAGAAGAGCATCCCGGCACTCCCGACGCGCCCGCGTGGGCGCCCGTGCTCCACTCCGGACAGCATCACCCCCGGCAGGCGGGCGGCATTCGATATGACGAGCGCCAGGTGCCCGGCCGAGTCCACGATGTTGAGACGCTCGACCGACAGTACCGCGGGTTGCTGTGACTTGAAGCCGCCGAGTAGCAGGGTGGCAAGAGTGAGGGACAGGACGATGTTGCCAACGAAGTTCCACTTGGCAATCGCGTGATTGTGCATGGTACTCCCCTCCGGGCGAGACAAAGTGGTATTCACTTTGATGGGGAGCAGTAATGCGAGGTTGCAACCCTACACCTTCATCGTCACCGCGATCTCATCGCAGCACGACTGCCGCGGGCAGCGGGCGCAGTCGGCCCACACCTTGATGGGAAAATGGTGGCGGTCGGACAGCTCGAACCCCAGTCGATAGAAGAAGTCCGGCTTGCGCGTCAGCGCCAGCACTTCGGCGAGGCCCTGCGCGCGCGCTTCGACGGTCAACGCCTCGACCACGCGCTTCCCCAACCCCCGCCCCTGCCAGTCATCCCGCACCGCCAACGCGGCCACCTCGGCGAGCGTGACGCTGTAGATCTTGAGCGCGCCGCAGGCGACGATCTCCCCGCCCGCCTCGACCACCACGTACTCCTTGATGTGGCGGCACAAGTCGTAGTTGCTGCGCGGCAAGAGGTCGCCGGTCGCGACGAACGGCGCCATCAGCGCCTCGAGCTGGGGAACGTCGGCGAGCGCGGCCGGGCGAACGGGATACAATGTACGTTGTGCATTGTGCGTTGGACCACGCACAACGGACAACGCACCGGTTTCGCCGCTCACGCCAAGATCTCCGCGAGAGCGTCCGCCGCCCGGTCGATCTCGGCTTCACTGACGATCAGCGGCGGCACCAGCCGCAGCACGTTCGGGCCCGCCGACGCGATCAGCAGCTGCCGCTCCCGCGCCGCCGCCACCACCGGCGCCGCGGCTTCGGCCAGCTCCACGCCCCACATCAACCCACGCCCCCGCGCCTCGCGCACGCGCTTCGTCCGCACGGCCAGCGCCTTGAGCCGCGCCCCCAGCCGCTCGCCCTTCACCGCGACCGCCTGCAGGAACTCGGGCTCGGCGATCGTCTTGAGCACCTCGAGCGCGACACCCGCGACGAGCGGCCCGCCGCCGAAGGTGGTGGCGTGATCCCCGGGCGACAACGCGGCGCCGATCTGGTCGGTCACTAACACCGCGCCCATCGGCAGCCCGCCGGCCAGCGGCTTCGCCAGCGTCACCATGTCGGGCGTCACCCCGGCCTGCTCGTGGGCGAATAGCGTCCCCGTCCGCCCCAGCCCGCACTGCACCTCGTCGAAAATCAGCGCCGTGCCGTGCCGGTCGCAGAACTCCCGTAACAGCTGGAGCCACTCCGTCGCCACGGGGCGCACGCCGCCCTCGCCCTGGACGGGCTCGATGATCACCGCACCGATGTCGTCCTTGGAGAACGCGCTGTCGATCTCTTCTTCATCCCCGAGCGGCAGGATCCGCACGCCGGGCACCAGCGGCTCGAACGGCCGGCGGTAGTCGGGCCGGTCGGTCGCCGCCAGCGACGCGAACAGCCGCCCGTGGAACGAGCCGCTGAACGCGACGATCCCCGGCTTCCCCGACCACTTGCGGGCGAACTTGAACGCGCCCTCGTTGGCCTCGGCGCCGGAGTTGCAGAAGAACACCTGCTGAGCGAAGGAGCGCTCCACCAGGAATTCGGCGAGCCGCTCGCCCGGCTCCGTGTGATAGAGGTTGGAGACGTGAATCAGGCCGCTCTCCAGCCCCCGCGACAGCGCGTCCCGGATGACGGGATGGTTGTAGCCGAGGGCATTGACGGCGATGCCGGCGACGAAGTCCAAATACCGCGTGCCATCGCCGGCAATGAGCTCGCAGCCGTCGCCAGCAACGAACGTAGGGCCGACGCGGGCGTAAACGCCCAGGAGCGCCGATGCGGCCGGCGTCGTCGCGGTCAAGCGGGCTGCGGGGTCGCCGCGAAGATGCGCGTGCCGGCGGTGCGGCTGGTGAGCAGCTCCAGATCGCCGATGCGCACGGCGCGCGCCCCCGAGTGCAGCGCGCGCGCCGCGGCCCGAAGCTTCGCGGCCATACCGTTGGTTGCCACGCCGCGATCGATCAGCGTCTCGATCTCCCCCGCCGCCAGCGACGGCTGCGGCACGCCGCCCACCGCCACGCCCGCCACGTCGGAGACGAACAACAGCTCCTCGGCCCGCAGCGCCGCGGCGACGGCGGCCGCGGCATCATCGGCGTTGACGTTGAGCGGCGTGCCCTGGTCATCCGGCGCCACCGGCGCCACGACCGGCGTGAGCCCCGCGAGCAGCAGGCTGTGGAGCAGTGACGCACGCACGTCCGTGATGGCGCCCACCTGCCCGAACCCCCCCGCCAGCTGCCGGGCGGTGAGGAGTCCCCCATCGACGCCCGACAACCCCAGGGCATCGACGCCCGCGTGCCGCAGGGCGGCGACGACGGCGCGGTTCGCGGGACCCGCGAGCACCAGCTCGACGACCTGGGCAACCTCGGGCGTGGTCACCCGCAAGCCGTCGCGCTTTTCGACGGGGAGCCCCAGCCGCCGCGACAGCGCGTCGACGGCCTTGCCGCCGCCGTGCACGACGACGACGGGCCCGGCGGCCTTGATCGCCGCCGCGCACGCCGCAAGCCAGTCGGGGCGATCGAGCTCGTTGCCGCCGAGCTTGACGACCCGCACCCTCAGCACGGTAGTCCCACTCCCCACCCCCCACTCCCCACGCCTTTCGTCGTTAACACGGGAGCCCCAATGTCTCTTCGAACCCCAGCATGAGATTCATATTCTGCATCGCCTGTCCGGCCGCCCCTTTGACGAGGTTGTCGATCGCCGCGATCACGGTGAGCCGCGGGCGGCGCACGTTGTGCACCGGCGTCACGCCGATCGCGACGCGGTTGCGGTACACCACGTCCTTCAGCGACGGCAGCCCACCCTTGGTGACGAGAATAAAGGGCTCGCCGGCGTACGCGGCCTCGTACAACCCCTCCGCGGTCGCGTGGTCGAGGACCCGCGTGAGCGGGACGTGGATCGTCTCCAGGATGCCGCGCTTGACCGGGAGCAGATGGGGCGTGAACACCAAATCGCCTGTGAAACCGGCTTCGCGCGCCAGCGTCGCCTGCAGCTCCGGCAGGTGGCGGTGCTCGTTGCCCACCGCGTAGGCGCGGAAGTCCTCGGCCACCTCGCCGAACAGGAACTCCCGCTTGGGATTGCGACCCGCGCCGGTCACGCCCGACGCGGCGTCGATCACCACCTCGCGCGAGGTGTCGATCAGTCCGCGCTGCGCGAGCGGAATCAGCGCCAGCAGCGCGGCCGTCGGATAGCAGCCCGGGTTGGCGACCAGCTCGGCGGCGGCGACGCGCGGCCGCGTGACTTCAGTGAGCCCGTAGACGGCCTCGGTGGAGAGGCGGAAGTCCGCGGAGAGATCGACCGCGCGCCGCCCCGCGGCGCGCGTCTCGTGCACGTAGCGCGCGGACACGCCGTGCGGCAGGCAGGAGAGCACGATCTCGGCACGCGCCAGCGGCGCGTCGTCGATCTTGATGAGCCGGTGCCCCTCGAGCAGCTCCCCGGCCGCCGACTCGGCGGTGGCGAACGCGACGGAGGCCCCCGGGTGGCGGGCGAGGAGCCTGAGCAGCTCCTGCCCCACGTACCCGGAGGCCCCGAGGACCCCGACGGGGACCGCTGTATGATTATTCATTACTGCGAGAAATTATGCAGGCGGGCCTACCGCCGCAAGCCCCGCACTGCCTCCTCACGCCAGGTTCAGCCTCCTGAGGAGCGCGACGAATCTGGGGTGGTCGTGAAGCGCCGCGAATAGAAACGAGCCTTTGACGCTGTAGATGGGGCCCGAGCGCCCTTCGTAGGCGCGCTCGAGCCAATCGATCGCGCGCTCCTGCTCGCCGAGCCCGGTGTACACGAGGGCCATGTGGTAGGGCGAAACGAATCGACGCCCCGATAGCTCTTCGAGCTGGCGCAGTACCTCCCGAGCCCTGGCGACATTGCCCACCGTTCCGTACGCCTGCCCGAGCTGGGCCAGCCACAGCGTGTCACCCGGGGAGAGGGACACCGCAGTCTCCAATTCCGCCACCCCTTGCTCGGTGATGCCCTTCTTGAGATACGCCCACCCGAGCGTCGCGTGTGCGCGAGCGTAGTGGGGATCGAGCTCGGTGGCGCGGGTGGCTGCTTGCAGCGCTTCGTCGTAACGTCCCGCGCGGAGCAGAGCCCTCGCGACGTCCGCCCGGTGCGCCAGCGGGTCCAGCTCTTGGGCTCGCTGCTCCATCGCCAGGGCTTCGTCATTGCGCTCCAACGCCAAGCACATCCGGCCATAGAGGTCGTAGGTGTCCGCGCTGTTGGGAGTCAACGCCAGCGCCCGCTTGAACTCCTCCTCGGCACCCACCCAGTCGAAGTCGCAGACCGCTTTGATGAACGCGAGCATGCAGTGCGCTTCCCCGAGCCCGCTGTCGAGGGCCAGCGCCTTCGCGCTGGCGTCTCTGGCTCGGGCGTAGGCCTCGTCCGGCTGCAGGGCTCCGGCTTCCCCAAGCTCCGTATAGGCCATGGCGAGGGCGGTGTACGCCTGGGCGTAGTTCGGGTCTTTGGCGATCGCTCGCTCGAAATACTCGATCCCCTGGCGACTCCCCTCCGCGGTGTATCGCAAGTAACACTGTCGGCCCTGGAGATAGAGCTGGTAGGCGTGCAGATCGCCGGTGGGCTCCCGATACAGCCTCGACTTCTCATCCGGAGAAAGCTCCGCCTTGAGCGCGGACGCGATATGCAGCGCCACGTCCGTCTGGATCGCAAACACGTCGGTGAGCCGACGGTCGTACGTCTCGGCCCAGAGGTGTCGGTCGGTTTCCCCGTCGATGAGCTGCGCGACGATACGCACGCGGTCGCCGACCCGCCGCACGCTGCCTTCGAGGAGTGTCGCGACCTCGAGTCTTGCCCCGATCTCCTTCAAGCTCTGCTCCCGCTGCTTGAACACCATCGCGGAGGTCCTCGAGATCACCTTCAGGGCCCGGATCTTCGATAGCTGGGCGATGACGTCTTCCGTGATCCCGTCGGCGAAGTATTCGTTCTCCGGGTCCGCGCTCAGATTGAGGAACGGGAGGACCGCGACGGACGGAGGCCGGGTCGGGGCTGGGGCGGTGAGGGCCTCGGCGAACGCGACCGCCGACGGCCACCGGTCGGCCGGAACCTTGGCGAGCGCCTTCATCAGGGCGTGGTCGACGCCCACCGGCACCGCGGCCCGCAGCCGTCGCACGGCCGGGACGGGGTCGACGAGCCGCTTGGCGATCAGCGCCTGCACGGTCGGTCCGGTGTATGGCGGCTCGCCGGCGAGCATCTCGTACAACACGCAGCCAAGACTGTACACGTCGCTGCGGGCATCCACGGCCCGCTCGCTCGCGGCTTGCTCGGGACTCATGTACGCCGGGGTCCCCACGGCGATCCCGGTCTGCGTCAACCGCTCATCCGCGGCGGCGCTCACCGCGAGGGCGATCCCGAAGTCCGCGACCATGGCCTCGCCTTCGTGCAACAGGATGTTCTCCGGCTTGATGTCTCGATGGACCACGTTGCGGGCGTGCGCGTAGCTGAGTGCGGAAGCGACTTGCCGCGTGAGGCCGAGGGCATCCTCCACCGGGAGCTGCTTCTCGCGATCGAGCCGGGCGCGGAGCGTTTCGCCCTCGACGTACGGCATCACATAAAAGAGGAACCCCCCGGCGTCGCCGGAATCGTACAGGGCGAGGATGTGAGGATGATTCAGACTCGCGGCGATCGTGACCTCCCGCAGGAACCGGTCGGGGCCGAGCTGCGCCGCGAGCTCCGGGCGGAGCACCTTGATCGCGACCGTGCGGTGGTGCTTCACGTCGCCCGCGCGATATACGGTGGCCATGCCTCCGCGGCCCAGTTCGCGCTCGATCGTGTAGCGGTCCGCCAGCGCTGCCCTGAGGCGGGCAACCGCACCGCCCGACGGAGGCATCGGGGGCACGTTAGTCCACGCGCTCCAGTCTCGGGTTCGGCCGGTACGCCCGGCCCACCTTCGCGCACGGCTTCCCCTCGAGCCGCACCACGTCGGCGGTGAAATCGAAGCGCCCCTGGAACAGGCTCGATCCGACCCCGTACGCGTCGACCGGCACCCCTTCCTCCTCGAAGTGCCGGATCTTCTCGGCGGTGAACCCACCCGACACCACGATCTTCACGTCGGTGAACCCTTCCTTATCCAGGGCGCGCCGCACGTTCCAGACGAGCTGGGGGTTCACGCCGGTGGGCTTGAACGTTCCCATCTGGGGGACGACCGACTTGTCCACCAGCGTCTCCGAGGTATCGAGCCGCACGCCGTAGAGGCGGTCGCCCAGCGCGCGGGCGACCTGGAGCGACGTCCCCACGCAGTCGTTCTCGAAGTCCACGAGGGTGATCAGGCGCACGCCGTCCGGCATCAGCTCGGCGAACTTTTTCGAGGCGAGGACCGTGTCGCCGCCGTAGGCGGCGATGAGCGCATGCGGCACGGTGCCCACGCCCTCCGATCCCCACCACGACGCCTGCGCATCGGTCGAGACGCCGATGGCGCCGGCGATGTGCGCCGCGTAGCCGTCGCCGGTCTGCACCAGCCAGTGGTCGTGGCGGGCGGGGAAGAACATCACCTGCTTGGGCCGCGCCGCCTCGACGACGATGTGAGTGTTGGTGCCGACGCGCGTGCGCCGGGCGAGCACGCCGAGGTACAGGGTTTCGAGGTTGGCGAAAGCGTCGTAGGGACCGTCGATGAGCAGCACCGTCTCCCACGACTCGATGGGGTCGCCGTCGTAGAGGGCGAACACCTCGAGCTCCTGCCACGTCTCGGCGCACAGCTTCAGGATCGCGATCGCTTCGTCGATGCCGCCCAAATACGCGGGGGTCTTGCCGAACACCTGCATGGTCACGCGCGGGCGATGCTTGTCCGTGAGGAGCACCTCGCGGGCGCGCACGAAATACTTATCGGAGTAGTAGCCCGCTTTCATTTTCTCGACGGGCAGATTGAAGATGGCGGGGTCGAGACGCTGCTTGCGGGTCATCGCCGAGTCACCGGACGCCGGGCCAGCCGAACGTCGCCACCAGGGTATCCCCCCCCGCGAGCGGGAGACGCCGCGCGACGTTGTTGAGGCGGCCACAAAGGACACGCGCCGCCTCCGTCGCGCCGGCGTCCGTGACCCGCAGGCACACGGCGTCCACGTCGCGGGCCAGCACGCGGTCCGGGCCGGCAGTCGCCGGCTCGGGTCGCGCCAGCGCCAGCTCGAGCGGCCGGCGCCGCAGCGTGACCCGCCGCGCCGGACCCTCGACCACGAGATCGAACGACGCCGGCGCGCTCACCGTGTCGCCCCGCACCAGCAGCACGGCGGCGATGACGCGGCGCGGCCGCGCCACCGCCTCGACGATGAACTCCGGCGCCTCTTCCGTGACCGCCGCTTCCTCAGTGGGCCGGGTGGCGCCGCCCACCGCCGCCGTCGCGACGACGACCTCGATCCACTGTCCTGGCGGCCGCCGCGCCGGGGGGCCGCCGGGATAGAGCCGCGCCGTATCGCCCCAGGCGAGGCGCACCGCGCGCCGGTAGGCGTCCTCTTCCCACAGCGGCAGCCCCCGGCGCGAGCGGCCCGCGAGCCGCCGCGTGAACACGTCGGCCGCGAGCACCACGGAGTCGGGCTCGGGGCTGACGCCGAGCAGCGCCGCGAATTCCAGCGTATCGGAGCGGACCAGCAGCCGTAGCTGGGTCTCGCCTGGCCCGCTGACCGCGCCGGTCGCGAGCTCGGCCGTCTCCACGCCGCGGCGCTCCAGCAGCCGTACCCGGAAGGTGAGGCGCCGGGCGGGGCCTTGAGCCCCGCGGGCGGCGGAGGGCGCCGGAAGGGCCGCGACCGCCGTGGCGATCACGCCCGCCGCGAGGCTAGCGAGCCACCAGCGCCGCACGCGTGTCCTCGAGCCGGCCGCCGGGGCCGCCCCAGCGCTGGTAGCCGAACCAGCCGCCGGCGAGTCCGGCGAGAATCCCCAGCAAGACCCAGAACGCCAGCGCTCGCCCGCGGATGACGGGCCGCGGCACGATGCGGGCGTGGGGGTCGCCGGCCGACTTGGCAAGCGCCACCCGCAGCTCCAAGTGACTCGCCCGCGCCGCAGCGCAGCTCGCGCAGCCGAGCAGGTGGCGGGCGAGCAGCGCCCGCTCGGCGAGCGAGAGCTCCCCTTCCAGCTCGGCGTCGATACGGCGGATCCATTCTTCGTGGGCTTCCATCACACCTCCTCGCGGATTCGATACCGCAGCACCCGGCGCTGCATCCACCGCACCGCGAACGCGGCGGCACGGCCGGACGAAGTACGGCATGTGGAACCGGGTGTTCCGCGCGCTCGCCGATGCGTTCGCGGTGCGGTGGATGCA
>WNGD01012397.1_pt1 | contig 11796 bp, 15 predicted proteins | sample 5400671 | NCBI WGS metagenome assembly WNGD01 (sample SAMN13153369, study PRJNA577476) | soil metagenome | isolation source: 40 cm soil or saprolite under grassland replicate 2 | place: USA:California | collected 2016-06-15
TGGTCTGGGTGGACGGGTCCTATGGAATGATCAAGTGGGAGATGGACTTGGAGCTGGGACACCACTCGCATGTTGACTTTGGCAACCCGGACTTTGTCAAGTTCGCTGAGAGCTTCGGCGCCAGAGGCTACTTGATAACGCGAGCGGGAGATCTACTTCCTACGCTGAAGCGCGCGTTGGCCGATAATCACGTCTCGGTCATCGCCTGTCCCGTTGACTATTCACAGAACGCTGCGCTGACGAACAAGTTGGGAAAACTCACAGAGCCCATGTAACAACTGCAAAGTCATCTCTATCCAGCGTGAGCTAGGCGCAAGGGTCTTAGCTATCCCAGGATAATTGTTTGAGCGATTATTACATCTGGTTCTTGTCTTGAAGGAGAAAAAGTTCAAGCATATTGAAACTAAGCTGATTCATTCCGGCGAGCCGGAACCTAGGGTTCAGGGGGCTGTTAGTATGCCGATTTTCCAGTCGGCAATGTTCGAGACCCGCAAGGAAGAGGGATATCATGATATTCAGTATATTCGCCTAAACAACACGCCGAATGCTCGGGCGCTCCATGAGAAGCTTGCCGCGATCGAAGACGCAGAAGACGCCCTCGTAACATCGAGTGGAATGGCCGCAATCTCCACGACACTACTGACCTTTCTTCACAATGGGGATCACCTTCTCGTGCAGAACTGCTTGTACGGTGGGACCCACGATTTCGTCACGAAAGATCTCCACACATTCGGGATATCCCATGATTTCATCGATGGCAACGACCCGGAGTCATGGGAGAAGAAATGGCGGTCCAACACGAGAGCGATCTATGTCGAGACCATGACGAATCCAATGCTGGAGGTGGCCGACCACAAGGCAGTTGTCACCTTCGCCAAGAAACATGGCCTCGTATCTATGATCGACAACACCTTCGCGAGCCCCATCAATTTCCGTCCCATCGAACATGGGTACGATCTTTCACTTCACAGCGGGACAAAATACCTGAATGGACACTCTGACATAGTTGCGGGTGCGGTCATTGGAGGTTCGGAGATGATAAGCAAAGTCAAGCATCGACTGGACCACCTGGGCGGCAGTCTCGACCCGCATGCATGTTTCCTGTTGCACAGAGGAATGAAGACACTGGCTCTGCGCATGAAACAGCACAACGAGAGCGCCCTCAAGATCGCGAGATTCTTGGAGGAGCATAACGCAGTTGCGAAGGTCAACTATCCAGGACTCATGAGCCATCCACAGCACAGCCGGGCGGGCCAATTGTTTGGCGGATTCAGCGGTATGCTCAGCTTCGAACCCAAAGGGGGCAAGACCGCGGCAGAACAGTTCATGAAAAATGTCTCTATCCCGATCATCACGGTGAGCCTCGGCGGAGTCGAAAGCCTACTCACTAGACCAGCGGCCACCTCACACTCAGGAATGTCTCCGGAAGACAGGAAGAGGCTCGGGATCACTGACGGACTAATTCGAGTATCGGTCGGAGTCGAGGCGACCGAGGACTTGATTGAAGATTTCGGGAAGGCGTTTGAGGCGATTCGGACCGTAGCCAACATTCCCTGAGAGTCCGGATGACCGATCACATTTCTGTTTCAGATAGATGTTTCAAATCTTCGCCCGCAATCTGCATGACTCGCCAATGCTCTCGGAACCGAGCCCCTAGCTTCTGATACACTTCTATTGCAGTCGTGTTCCAGTCGAGCACTTCCCATCTCATCCCGTAACAATGCTCCGCGATCGCGACCTGTGCGAGATGAACCATGAGGGCCTTGCCGATGCCTTTGCCTCGGAACTGTGGCCTGACAAAGAGATCTTCTAGGAAGAGTCCCTGCCTGCCCTGCCACGTGGAGTAGTGGTGGAAAAAGAAGGCCATTCCGGCTGGGTTGCCATCCGACTCTGCAATGATCACTCTGAACTTGGGATTAGCTGAGAAGCCATCTCTACGCAAGTCGTCTTCCGTAGCTCGAACCGCGTTGGGCTCCCGCTCGTACTCCGCCAACTCCCGTATGAAAGACAGAATCAAAGGAACGTCTTCAGGATTTGCCTCGTGAATTTTCAACATGGCTTACAGGCTCTTATTCCCAATGAGTCAACTCTAACATTTGTCAAGGACAAATTCGTCACTCTTGGATTGTTGGATGGTATGGGGCATAAACCTCTCGAAAGCTCGGTGAACTCTTGGGGCTTGTCGAGACATCATCTTGCCAAACGAGCCCGAAAAGGGCAGATTGAGAACGTCGTTTCGGGCCTATGTGGGGTTCAGGCCCAACGTAAGAGCAGTCTCACTGAAGTGACGGTGAAGCCATTCAGGAATCTCAGCTCAGCCCGAAAACAGCTTGTCAAGGAGGAAGCCGCGAGCTTCGGAGAATTCATGGGAACAAAAGTTGAGGTTACTATTCTATAGTGAATTCTGCCTAATCTGCTTTTTGGACGGAGACGATCTTTCGGACTAGCTTTTGTTCACTTGACGGAACGATCTCGATCTGTCCATTTGGAAAGGCTTTGTCGAGGGCATGATGTTGGAGGTGCCAGTCGAGGAAGACTGCGAGGGCGGCGACCTCGCTCATCGGCTGGTTCGTCACCGAGACATTCCAGTCCGCCAGTTTGAAGACTTCTCCAGGCATCTTCTCCGACCCCACAACAACGAGAAGATTTCCATTAGACCTGTTGATTTCTTGAATAACGTCAGGCAGTCTCAATCCATAGGCGGTCAGGTGGACAATTTTTCCACCCTTGTCTCTCCAGTCTCGAATCGTTTTTCTCCATGGTTTTCCCGATTCGATCGAAAAGTCTCCTCCAAATCTCCCGGCTACTTCCCTGATAGTAGCTTCAACAGTCTTATCTTCCCTATCCGCTATTATGACACCGTCAGCCCCGAGCGCACGTGCTGTGAGACAGACGTGGGTTGTAACCCTTGAATCCCTGAAGAACCGGTGCCCCATTCGGAGCACAATAACCCGTCCCATGTTTGGACCCGGTCGTTTTAGGCTAATAGATTAAATTGGAGAAGCGCACAATATAGGGTGTTAACGAGGGATTTTTGAGAGCATGGGGTCTAATCATGATGATCTTGCACGACTGGCAAGCTTCTTCGGAGGACAGGAAGCTCTCAGCGTCGTCCAGGCACTATCTGACGCTGGGACAACTACTGACGATATTATCGCAGTCAATGCAAACGTCAAGCTGAACGCTGCCCGCAGAGTTCTCTACAAGCTGTACAACCACGCGCTAGTCACCGTTGTCCGGAGTCGGGATGAGAAGACAGGGTGGTTCATCTATCACTGGAAGCTGCAACCAGATCAGCTAGACGCGTTCGTCAGAAGCAGGAAAAAGAAGGCTCTGGAAAAGATGCGAACACGCTTAGAATACGAAAAGGGTCACAGCTTCTTCATGTGCAAAGCATGCCTCACAGTTAGAGTGACTTTCGAAGAAGCCATGGAGTCCGCCTTCCGGTGCAGTAGCTGCAATGGCCAACTGATCAGCGAAGATAACTCTCGGACAGTCCAAGTGCTAGAGGATCTATCGAGAAAGCTAGAGTCGGAACTCCAGGAACGACCCGCAGCATTCCACGCTGACAAGATCTGACCTTTTCGAGGCGACTGCAAAGTGGTAGAGGAGTGGCAGGTCGCCACCCTCGCCGAGAAAATCCCACCGCAAGCCCTCAAACAAGGCTCGCAGGTCATCGCCAGAGTTTTGGCCGCACAAGCTAAAGGCCTCAAAATGGTGTCAGACTTTAGCCTCCAAGGACAGTGGCTCCAGATCAGGGCCAAAGGCGAGGATGCGGACGCGTTTCTCAACCTACTCAGACAAGAGCAAGGCGAGGCCCCAGTCTCCCGAGCAAAACTAGGGAAGTGGGACATTGTGAGAGGCTTCGTCGCTGGAGCCGGCCGAATTGGTTACGGGGTCTATGTCGATATTGGAATTCAGGACCCGGCTCCAAAAGATGCTCTTTACCCGCTTCACAGAATGAGGGCGCAATTGGCAGACGGAGAGGCTAAGTCGGCTAGAGAAATTCTGGATAGTAATGCACTGGTCGATTATGTACCGCTAAGGATGACTGTGACGGAATTTCAGGGGGAGAACATCTCCGTCGAGATGGAGGACGAGGCTAGAGACCGTATTGTTTCGTGGAGAAAGTATCCCTTTGATAGGGTAATAGTGGTTGGAGCGAACAGAACGCAAGCGGAGAACGCTGTAAAAGCATCAGGACTTCAGAGCGACATTGTAGAAGTCGAAAGCCTATCTCTGTTTGTCCAGTCCTTAGTGTGTAAGATTGGCACAGACGCGCCAGGAGTAATTGCAAAGATCGGAGGTAGTCTCAGAGGGATGGGCTTGAAATCCTACAGAACCCCTACCAAGCTGTAGACGCGTCACAGCGAATTCTCATCTATCGGATTGCCGAGCATCGATGTTTCGAGGGTGTCGTAAATTGTGTCAGCTGTTTCGCGGGTCTTGCGAATCTTTTCTCTGCGTCTATCGGGCTTAGACCCCAAACCAAAACCTTCCGGAGCAATCGGGATCTATTGAGGATAATAAGCCGTTTCACTGGCAGAGCCGAGCCCAAAAACCACCATCTCGACCATGTTAAGGAGCATCTGTCCCCAATCGATGCTCTACTTTTCAGATCCAGTCAGGAATGATTCTGCTGTTGTTCGTGGTTTCGACGAAGGTCCCAATATAGCGGTCGCTGTACTTTTGCCGGCCGTCTCCATGGGTCCCAAGACCTGCAGCCACATCAATGATCAGGAGAATGAAAGCGATCTTCGAGATGTTCCTGACGAACGAGGACCATGGATCTAGGCGTTTACCGTCCAGTCTTGCGACTCTCAAGCCCATCAGCTCTTTTCCAATCGTCTTCTCGAACAACGCTTCAGCGAGGACAAAGTAGGTAAGTATGATCAATGGTGCGATTCCGCCCAACCAGAACCCCCAGAACCATGCAAAGGGAAACGTTTGTCCAAAGAAGATCGCCGGAAACGCGGGAAGTGCGACAACAAGTACGAGAACATATACCGCAACCGATACGATCGCGACATCGACTATGTAGGCGATGACGCGTTTCGCCCAGTGGTCCTGGAATCCCCTGTCGTCTTTCAGACGATCAAACCCTGTTTGCGCACTGGGAGCCATGGTTGCAGAGGGTTTGGCGGCTGCTCCGCAGCTATGGCAGTAGGAAGAGTTCTCGTAGAGCTGTGCGCCGCATTTCCAGCAGTAAGCCATTGTTCTCACTCGGGATAGGATGAGTGTTCTTCTATATCACTGTAGGGTTTCTGAGAACTTCTTCGACTGTCTACCCTAGTGCGTGTGTTTCGACGAGGGCTCGAAACTTGTTGTTCTTCGTCATTTCGTCCGCAATTGTCTCGTCTTCTTTGCCTTCGCGGTTCCAGACAATATATCGTCTCTCTCCACCGCGGGAGAGCTTCGCTATGAAATAGGGCATGTAGAACAATGTCCCCTCCAAGAGCTCTAGCCTATCGAGATCGAGCTTCGGTGGGAGCTGTAGCCCGTCGGCGAACATCTTCCATCGCAACAACTTCGTCTTTCTCAGGTACTCAATATTCTCTTTCAGATTCTCTCTCGCTGGACTCTCCTTCGGGAGAGCCTCGTACTGTTTCGACCTCTCTTCTGACTGCACTTCGTAATCTCTCAAGAGATTCTTCAGCTCGGCTAGCCGTTCGCTCACCAAAGCGGTCGAGTCAATACCCTTAACGATAGATGCGGAGTCCTCCTCCATATCGGCAAGCATCGGAATCAGCGCCACCAGCCTCGGGTCGAAGCCGAAGTTCGCTTCTCGCAAAGCCAAGATCGTTGACCGGCCTTCACTGATCACCGTCTGTTTTGATACAAGGCCTTTTTCCGCCGGAAAGCGGTAGGTGAAGTCGAGATAAGGCAGGAAGATCGTCTTGGCGAAGATGATTTTTTCTTCTGTCCCGCCCAGGAGGCCCTTCTTTGCCCGTTTTCTATCGGTGTCACGCAGGAAAACCTCCTCCGGTACCGCAAGGGGGACAGCCCTAACTGTCATCTTTTCAGGAGCCACTCCCTCTTTCAACTATCTTACTTCTGAAAATGGTCTTAGAGACTGTCTACTGTGCGGGGGTCAGAGAAGGAGGCATTGGTGCAGGCGGCGTTGGCGGTCCCCAGACCTGCTGGGGAGGTGCCTGTAATGGGAGCTGTTCCGGGATTGAGAAGAAGGCTACGATCTGAAGTATTGCAGCGATGAAGAGTATCACGATACCAATGCCGACTATCAGAGTGGCAGCCCCAATTAGGAACAGAAGACCTGTCGTCCGAAACATGTCAACTCTCAATTTCGTGGCGATGGTATCGTAGCTTCTCTTGAGGAAGATCGTCGAGATCAGTATGCAAACCACCAGTATGACGCCCGCCAGGATTATGAAGCCAAGTGCGGTGAGAAATCCCGAAGGGATGGTCGTTGTTCCGGGCGTAAAGCCGCGGAAGGTGCTTATCAAAGACGCGGCAGCGATGAAAACGACCACGGCTGCAATGACTGGTCCTATGATCGCTAGTATGACAGAATACAACATGTTGTTAAAGATGGGTTGGTCGCCTATCGTGTCGGCTATGTTCTTCACCGCGACAAGCATCAAAACAAGTCCTACTATGAGTAGGACGAGGCCTGAGCTGTATGGTGCCCAAAACAGTAGTCCGGAAAGTAAGGCAAGTATGGACCCTATTCCACCGAGCGTCTTCGCCTGGCTCAGAGAAGCCATGCTTAGCGCGACTGTTTCAGAGTAAATAATTCTTTACTGAGATACCCAATAGACTCTGCTTTTGTTCGCGTGCTACTTGCTCTGTGACTCTCGATGCCTAACTAGAGCTATGTCACCGAGGGTTAGCTCTCTCGGCCCGGCTTGCCTCACGGGAACAGTGGAAACCTCAAGCTCTTCTCTGGGCGCGAGGAGTTTGACACGCAATATGTGCTCGAGTTCCTTGGTAAGCCGCATTGTGGGCATTATCTTGCCTAGCTCTATCTTCTGGATCACGGTCAGCTTTTCCTTTGCCTTGAAGGCGAGATCCGTCTGCGACAAGTGTAGTTTCTCTCGGGCATCCTTCACAATCCGGGGATAATCTTCGACTAGATCCGAGTCTTCGACGGCTTTCGGTAGGCTCTCTATTGGAGTTCGAGTATGTGATGGCACGGAACCAAGACGGGCTGCTCTAGGTCTTCTCTCAGGAAAACCGGGAAGCTCTTTGCCCAGGCTCGAACATGATTGGCAGACGATCAAGGTTGCCCCTTCGACTAGGGACCGGCCGGGCTTACCGACTATCTCTCTCCCGCAAACCTCACAGTACAATGGCTGTTACAAGACCTCGCGGCGAGAAACAGTAGAAATAGGCTCCGACCAGGCTTAATTAGCTATCGGAACAACGATGCCTCTTCAACACGTCAAGCCACAGCTCCACGAGCTACGAAGGATCAGAGCGGTCGCCGCCTATCAGTTCGGCAAAGGAGCTGAGAAGGCCTTTCCTACGTCAATACTAATCGTGCGTTCCCCGAACACCCATCGGATACGCCACGTGTACAGCGACGGGAAATTATTGGCCACCTATCGTCCCAAGGACGGTCTACTGGCTCTGACGGTAAATGGAGGTCTCGCGCTAAAACAGGTATTCAAGGCTCCAAAAGGTCTCGCGCTAAAACAGGTATTCAAGGCTCCAAAGCTACGAGTCAAGGTCACCCCTGGAGTAGAGTCGTTCATCAAGAAGGGGGGAAACGTGTTCGCCAAACACGTGATAGGGGTGGACCCTGAGCTGCGGCCCGAAGAGGAGGTCTTGGTGGTGGATAAGAAGGACCGGTTGCTCGCTGTCGGGAGATCTTTCTTCAATGCCATAGAGATGCAGAGCTTCAAGATAGGAATAGCTGTTAAAGTTCGGCACGGAGCCGCGGATTCTGAATAGGCTTAACAATCACCGGACAGGGTGGAAGAGAATGATTTCGCGATGATGCGTCGAGGAAAGGTCAACCCCCACGGATGGGCATGCAAGTCCAACAACTAGACGATGTTACCAAGGTGATAATGGAAAGCCCTACCAGAAGGATTGTCATCGACAACCCCGAAGTCGCCACGGTCACAGTACAGGGGCAGACCATCTACCAAGTCGGAGGTGGAACTATGCGGGAGGAGGGCGTAGGCGGAGGTTCTGATGAGGATGCGAAGCTCGTCGCCTCTCAGGCAGGAGTATCCGTAGAACAAGCGACGAACGCGTTACGACAGTCGAGCGGTGACCTAGCACAGGCGATCATTCTGCTCAAACAGAAACGCATCCCCTGATCTGTCTATATGACTATTCAGGCTACCCTGTGCTTCATCCTTGACGATAACCGAGTTCTATTGTTGAAGAAGAACCCTGGCCTCTTCGGAGCCGGCAAATGGAACGCGCCAGGCGGAAAACTACAACCCAAAGAGACCCCTGAACAATGTGCTGCGAGGGAAGTCTACGAAGAGACAGGTCTAGAGGTCCAACCGCGGAGAGTTGGAACTCTCGTGTTTTTCAAGTACGACAAACGCGAGGACCCGGATTGGGTTGCGTATGTATTCTTAACGAGTGAATTTCGCGGTACAATCAAGGAGAGCAAGGAGGGAATTCTCCGGTGGTTTCCAGTCAACCATCCTCCATTTGACGAGATGTGGGAAGACGACAAGTACTGGTATAGACACGCGGTCGAGGGGAAGAATTTTCGTGGAGATTTCTATTTCAGAGGAGATTTTCGAAAAGCTACTTGATCACAGGATCGGGCTTCTCTAACCCGCTTGACTATTAAGGAGACCAAGATGGGAGAGAACCGCGTAGGAGAATCAGTATTGCGGCTAGTTGAATGTGTTCCAAACTTCAGTGAAGGCCGGAGGAAGGAGGTCATTGAATTGATCGCTGACGCCATAAGAAAGACGCCTGGCGTAACGCTCCTTGATGTGGAATCCAACTCTGACCACAACCGATCCGTGATAAGCTTCGTGGGCGAGCCTGGACCCGTGAAGGACGCTACGCTGGCTGCTAGCCAAAAGGCAATCGAACTAATTGATCTGAGACATCACAAAGGTGAGCATCCACGAATGGGCGCGGTCGATGTTGTTCCCTTCGTCCCGTTGTCCGGTGTAACGATGGAAGATTGCGTTTCGCTGGCCCGCGCTTTCGGGCAAGAGTTCGCTGAGAAATTTCACGTGCCTGTTTTCCTCTACGAGGAAGCAGCGACTACCGCAGAGAGACGGAACCTCGCTGACGTCCGTGAAGGAGAGTTTGAAGGCCTCCAAGACCAGATAGGTAAGGACCCGGCGAAGAAACCGGACTTTGGTCCCGAGAAGATCCATCCTACTGCAGGCGCGACAGCTGTTGGAGCTCGAGAGATTCTCATAGCCTTCAACGTCAACCTTGGAACAAGTGATCTAGACATCGCGAAGAAGATCGCCCACCAACTGCGAGCAAAAGATGGCGGCCTTGCATTCGTAAAAGCTCTCGGGTTCGAGCTGAAAGAGCGGGGAATAGTTCAGGTGTCGATGAACCTGACGAACTATCGCGAGAGCCAAGTGTTCAAGGCCTACGAGCTGGTCAAGCTATTCGCCGATCGCTACGGGGTCCCGGTTGTTGGGAGCGAGGTCGTCGGGCTTGCGCCTATGGATTCCCTTGTCGACTCTGCAGAGTTCTATTTGCGGCTGGAGAACTTTAGTCGGGACCAGGTCCTGGAAAGGAAGCTCTTTGCCCCTAGGCCTTCTACGCTGACTGACCAGAGCTTAGCTATGTTCAGCGAAGAAGTCGCCTCCAAAAAGGCGACTCCAGGCGGAGGAAGTGTCTCTGCGTACATGGGAGCACTCGCCGCAGGACTCCTCTGCATGGTCGCCCGGATAACGCTGGGAAAGAAAGAAGCGCCGCCAGGTGCAGAGAAACTCAACGAGGTAGTGAAGGAAGCTGATGCTCTTCGCCAGAAGCTTCTACGCCTCGTGGTAGAGGACACGGAAGCTTTTGACTTGGTGATGAAAGCGTTCAAGCTTTCGAAGGATCAGCCTGAGGCTCGAACGGACGCGATTAGAGTAGCAACTATCAAGGCGTCCGAGATACCACTCTCAACACTCGAATATTCAGTCAAAGCTCTGCGGCTCGCTCACGAGGTCGCGGAGAAAGGGTCCACCAATGCACTCTCCGATGTTGTCACCGCAGTCTCCGCGGCGCGTGCGGCTGTTGAAGGAGCGGCAAGTAATGTCCTGATCAATCTTGCAAGTCTTGATGATCAAAGGTATGTGGAGAAGATAGCGAGACAAGTCTCTGATCTGCGGAAGGAAGCTGCTCAGCTTGAGGAACGAGCTGGAAAGCTTGTCGAGTCTAGAATTAAGAATCCTAAGATTCCAGCTTGACAAGCCCTGTCCTATTGTCAGCCCAAACCATCAACGGGGCCACCAACATCGTCAATTCATTCCCTTCTTTGGTCAGATGGTATTCTACTCGCGGCGGGATTTCGGCGAAAGCTTGACGCTTAACTAGTCCTGTTTGCTGGAGACTTTTTAGAACTTCTGTCAGCGTCTTTGCGCTTATTCCTGGGAGTCTTTCGGCTAGTTTGTTGAAGCGAAGTGTTCCATCGTTTCCTAACAGGGCCAAGACACAAAGAGCCCATTTCTTGCCGATGATCTCGATTATTCCTTCGCATGGGCACGGGCATGTGCAGCAGGGTTCTCCTTCCTTCGTCCTTACCAACGTGTAACTCCATTACTGTTTGGGTACTTGCCTGTTTAAATACTTTAGAAAAGTAACTGACTAACCGAGGTGAAGCGTGAGTTGAGTTGTTGCTGCTGCGGACCCGGCTGCGGATGCGGCGGGACCATGGAACGAACGGAAGACCGAAAGACAAACGAGACTGCGTAGACCTGGCGAGCTTCTTGCTCGCGTCCCCATTTTTCTTTCCCATTGCCTAGACCTTGAACTGAGAGCTTGACTCTCTAGGGCTTACGACCCGACACTATCAGCCAATCTGGGACCTCCAAGCCCTCGCTCGCCAACTGCATCTCGTGTGTTTTCCAGAATGTGCTCTTCACCTCCCAGCTATGGAGGAAGTTTCTCACCGCGTCAGCCTTTATGATGAGATTGCTCTTGATCTTTTCAACGTGAAGATTTCGAAAGCCCGTTCGTCTTAGCTCCGACATCACAAGGGCTGGTTTGGGAGAGAACCACTCCTTAGGCGGAGTCTTTGTCCACTTCGGATTACTGTCAGCGTCTATCAGCAACCTCTGTCGACGGTTTCTAGCTATTGGCGAGAGGAATGAGTGGACTGTTAGACCGCCGGGCCTGGCAACGCGATAACATTCTGATAAGAACATGGATAGCTCGTATGAATCGATCTCTGGCAGAAACTCACTTGAGATAACTCCCGCATACTTGTCAGAGAATTCTTCCCAGAGCCAGTCTAGGTAATCTGCGACGTTCACCTTGACCCTGCTTTTCAATTTAGCTACGAATAGAGCTTGATTTAGCCGACCTAGAGCCCCTGAGTACGCGCCGGTGAACGTGTCCACCACATTGAATCGGTGGCGGGGGAGAAGCTTTGCCAGAGGGATAGTTAGCCGGCCCTCCCCACACCCAATCTCTGCGAGAATCCCCCTCCTGGTGAGGACAAGATTTGCGATCTCGCTCGCAAGATTCTCATACTGACGAGCGTAAGCGTCTTCCACTTTCTTTGGATTATCGACGACTTGTATCATATCGATTCTCGCCTGTTGACGCTTCAAAGACGTTGACCTTCCGGCTTACCTAAGTAGGCAAGGATACAATTCATTTTGGCAGGAGGGCCAAAAAAAT
>WNGD01017009.1_pt1 | contig 11796 bp, 9 predicted proteins | sample 5400671 | NCBI WGS metagenome assembly WNGD01 (sample SAMN13153369, study PRJNA577476) | soil metagenome | isolation source: 40 cm soil or saprolite under grassland replicate 2 | place: USA:California | collected 2016-06-15
TGGTGTGATAATGACCGACTCTGGGGGTTATCAAATTTTAGAGTTTGGAGCCATCAATGCCGAACCCGGAGTCATATCCGAGTTTGAAAGAGATATCGGTTCTGACATCTCTGTCCCTCTGGACAAACCAACTGGTTATGGATTAAAATTTGAAAAAGCGAAAAACTATGTGGAAGAGACTCTCGCAAATGCAAAGGATACTATTGCAATAGAATTCGAAGGAAGAACCGTTGGAAGGAAAGATTGCGAACAAGATCAGGACAATCACAATAGCACTATCTGGGTAGGACCTGTGCAAGGCGCCGAGCATCTAGACCTGGTGAGATATTGTGCAAACGCCCTAGATAAAATGGGATTCCCAGTGTTAGCTATAGGTAGCCCTGTAGAGGTAATGGAGGCATATGAGTTCTCAATATTGGCGCAAATGATCGCCGCTGTCAAACGTACAGTGCCTGCAAAGCCCATCCATTTGTTCGGAGCCGGTCATCCGCTTACTATTCCTCTAGCTGTCTCGTTAGGCTGCGATATGTTTGATTCGGCTTCATACATGTTATATGCCAAAGATGATCGCTATATGCACCCTAATGGCACATTCAAACTTCAAGACCTTTCATATCTTACCTGCCAATGTCCAGTTTGCTGTACTCACTCCATCAAGGAGCTTCGTCAGATGAGCAGAGTTGATCGAACGGAAGAAATTGCTAAGCATAATCTATATGTCTTGAAAGCAGAGGTTGGTACAGTCAGACAAGCGATAGTCGATGGCAGATTGTGGGAATATGTGATGCTCAAGGCACGCGCTCACCCCAAGCTTATGAAAACAATGGATCTTTTCAAGAATTTTGAATTCTTGGAAGATGGAACACCGATGTTTAAAGGAAAAGCAGTCTTTCTCTATGAACCGATAGATCAATACAGGCCAGAAGCTAGAAGGTTCAGAAAAATCGTCTCGACTTTTAGATCTGTAGCAAAAAAAAGATTAGTTTTATATCCAATAATGAAAATACAGCCATTTTATTCTACAAGGGATTTTGTTCAGCTTGTTAAAAGATTCCCGGATGCACAGATTTGTGCTTATAGTCAATTCCTTGGGGTTATTCCTGTGGAAATATGTGATATCTTTCCTGCAGCTCACCATCTGAGTTCGGCCACCACAGCAACATATCACCAAGCCAAGGATTATCCAACGTTCATAGAATCCCTTGACAGCTTCTTGGCATACAATACTTTTGGAGACATAACTATAGTTGCAGATGATTTTATGCATGACCTCATTTACAATAATTCGTATAAAGACAAACTAAATGCAAAAGTTTTGGACTATAAAGAAGGCATTGTTTGTGAATTGTAATCTGGATAATATCTGTGTTCCAGGAGTTGAGCGGTTACCCTGAATAAATAAACAGGCACACAATTAACGTGATCTTTATAGCATCAAACATGGTTTCTATCAGTTCAGCTGATCCATCGAGCACGTTCACACTTAGTGTGAATTTGAACTGACCTGCTAGAATGGAATCAAAGAGTTAGACCAAGGTAATTAAACATGCTCTGTCTAACAGGCAGAGCAGGAAGCAAAAAGTGGAAGACGTACAACTGGTTTGCAATACTTGGCATTCCTACTTTAAATTCATACAATTCTATTCTTAACATTTCCTTGTACTGTCTCGATCTTCCGACCAAACCACAAATCGGCATTACCTTCAGAAGATTTAATCTGTACTAGGAGCATACCTGTCGTCTTCTCAATTTTTGTCAAAGCTGTAGTATCGAGATAATAATCGTCAGCACCGAAAACTAGAAATTCCCAGCCTTCCCCTGATGCATATTTATAATTGAAATTTTTTTTAAATTCAACAGAATGTAATATCCATTCTATGCATTCATCGATTTGTAGTTGCGTTGGTTAGCTCACTTTTTCTTTCTTGTTACGATATTTTTTAAGGGATTGGGTCATATTAACCAGAAAAGTAAGAGAAAAGTTAGAACGTAATAAATCAACTTGATTGTGCCAGAATAAAAATGTAGTAGAAGGAGACTAAATCCGCGCCGTGAGTATCGGCTTGACATTATCTGCCTTGGGTCACTTACCTGCCTATTTACTAAGCGTCTGAGACGAGGCTTTTATTGTAATATGGCTCTTATGATATCAGGAGTACGTTTACAGAAGGTGAGAAGGAGGTGTACATTGAATTTAGAATACCAAGGCCTAGGTATACTATCAAACGGATATAGCGTATTTTAACTACAAGGCATTCCTAGCATGTGATGATTATTTTAAAGATGAGATCATTGTTATTGCTATTGACGATTCACGCTTACTCGAGAAAGGTATATTGATTTAGGCCTTAATACAAAAATGTTACAGTGGTTAGAAGCTCAAAAAAGGCAGTTTATGCAGCTCTTTTTGGTAATCTTGGCATAGCTATAGCCAAACTCATTGCGGCTCTTGTTACCGGCAGTACAGCGATGTTCGCAGAAACGTTGCATTCTATTTCGGATACATTTAACCAAGTACTGCTTCTAATTGGAATCAAAACCAGCACTAAGGCTGCTACTGAACGACATCCTTTCGGATACGGGAAAGAGCAATTCTTTTGGTCATTCGTTGTCGCAACAATGCTATTTGGAATATCTGGCATTCTTTCGTTACAACAGGGTTTTGGTTCATTGTTGAATCCGATTCATCATATCCGAAACGTTGGCGTCAGCTATGTCATATTGGCGATATCTGCTGCTTTTGAAGCGAATGCATTAAGAGTTGCATTGCTCCTAGCTAAAGAGTCTATTGAAGCACGCGGAGATAAGATTAGTTTCAACACGTTAGTACAGGAATTCCAGGAAAGCAAAGATCCTTCTATTATTACGGTTATGGTTGAAGATTCGGCGGCATTGCTTGGAATCGTCGTTGCAGGTGTAGGTATATTTTTTTCTGAGGCAACTGGAAATACAATCTACGACTCGATAAGTTCAGTTGCTATAGGAGGTATTTTGATGGCTTTTGCGTACTTTCTAGCTAAAGAGAACAAGGCGCTACTAATAGGTGAGTCGATATCAAGGAGGGATTACAATAAGATTGTGAATCTCATCAAGGAGATACCAGATGTCAATAGGATAATAACGATGCGTACCATGCACTTCGCTCCTGAAGATGTGTTAGTTACTATTGAAGTAAATCTTGTTGATGGTTTGGATACGGATAAAATAGAATCTGTAATAGATAATATAGAGCAGAAGGTAAAGCAAGCTATCCCCTATATTAATCCGGCAAAAGTGTATGTGGAAGTGGAACAAGACAAACTCTCTGATTCCTACAAGAAAAAGAGGTGAGAAAAGGAATATCAAGTACGCAACTTAAAATTTCATTCCAAACCAAAAGATTAGATTCGAGATGGTTTAGTCTTGGGATAGGTCTTAGTAGTAGAGTTATTTTAGATAGATATATGAGGATATTAAGAAATTAATATTAAATCTGCAGGAGTTTGTTTCCATCGCAGACTTACTAATCTATGGTCTGTTACCTGTTCTGCTAATATCGATTATATGTGGTCCCTAAATCCTATCTCATTTTGAGAAGCTGCATGTACTCGTCATACCATAGTCATGCTGTGAATTGTGCAAGAATAATGACAAGATTACACCATCACTCCAAGTCGCATTGAAAGCGCCTTTGAAAGTTTGTGCGGATCGCTCGTAGGTACGATAGCTGTGCATTTGGATAGGTTTGTTTTTCTCGTATGCCTTATTTTGAATTGGGCTAGCTAAATCATCACAATATTATTGTGCACCCATAATTCATGTACATCTTAAGCCAATCGTTAACAATTCTATGCGACCATTGCCATTGTAGCCTACAAAAACGAAGAGATTTTAATTACCCGTATAGAATTACTAATAAATACTTCTCTCTATCTTCAGTCGGGTACGAATAAATACCTTATTCGTAATCAATTCGATCTGTCCCCTCATGGCTGCACCAGACGATTTAATGCAGGCTAAAATTGTTCATCTAATTCTCAACAAGAAAACCGAGGAAGCACTCGAAAAATTAAGCGGTTTTTATCGTGTTGACACTCCTGAAATAGTAGTTGGTACAATCAAAGGAAAGAGAAGAACTGTATACGCAGTGTATGTTCCAAAAGAAAGAAAAATCTATGCATTGAACTCTGACATCTTCAACAATCCTTTCGTGGTGTTACACGAGTATTATCATCATATAAGATCAAAGGGCGGCAAGCACAGGGGGTCCGAAAGGCGCGCTAATTTGTACGCTCAACATTTCATAATTGCATATAAAAAGGTGTTAGAATGTAACTAGGAAAGAATCCAGAGTAATTCGTAACGTAGAGGTGAGTAGCATTATGCACCGATTTGCATAACAATATCTTTTCCTAAAATCCGCAAAATTGGTTCCAAAATTACCATTGATAAGCACAGATCTTCTCTACATATAAGTTGTAAATGCAGACGAATGGAGATCAGGAGCTAGTAGGAAGGGAGAAGTGGTATAACTATTTTTGAATAGGTATATAGTTGTGAATTTCTATATGGAACCCGAAGGCCATTATCGATAATCAGCAGCTATTTTATAAGACCGTAGGACCAAATAATAGCTGACGAGCAATTGAGTACCAACAACAAAAAGTTTCTTATTAACCAAATAATGTGGTTAGGGCTATCCCTCGGTATCAGCCTCGCCATTTCTCTGGTCGTACCATTTCCTGTATCGCTGGTTGTTATAATAGGTGTCTTCATTCTGCTCAACTTTTACATGAGAAAGAGAATGATGGGAAGAATGGGTGGCGGGTTGTTTGGTTCGATGTCTTCATCTTCAACATTCGGTGATAATTCACTGAAATACTACTGTATGGGCTGCGGCACGAAACATAAAGAGGCTGCATGTCCCAAATGTGGCTCCAAGATGAAAAGAGTTGGCAGTTGATAGGATCCAACCGTCATGAACAGCTAAAAACGAGCTCACTAGTCGCACTGATGAAAGATATTCACCGAATCGGCGATATTAATAAGGCGGACGGCCATTGGTGAGGTGATACGAAGTGATATCTAGCATTCATAAGAGTTGCTTTTTCAGCACAACCTGGCTTAAAAGTCCTTTTTTTACCTGCTAAAACCAATTAGCAAGGCAGAAGAAAATACCGTTTGCTGCAACAAATAATTACGGTATTAGAGTAGTTTACAATTTAGTCGGCAACTTGAAATTTATCAATAAAGAATGGTTTTTCGTTTTATTGGTATTTTTCATTGGTTGCGTGGTCCGTCTCGTACCAGAGTTATTTGCATATCCTTCTCCAATTGGTTATGATGTGATAAACTACTATATTCCAGTGACAACTAATTTTGCCAGCCATTGGACTCAGATTTCATCAGAGTTCCCTCTTTACGTATCTTTTATTCATGTGATACAAATTGCAACTGGCCTAACTCCCTACTCTGTTGTCGTAATTTTTGCTATTATTAGCTTTGGAGTATTTACGGTTTCTGTATTTTTAATCGCTAGGAAACTACTGAAGGCTGATATTAGATGTGCTTTTTTTGTCACAGTCTTTGTAATTTTTCAAATGGCGGTCCTCAGAACAACCTGGGATCTTCATGCACTTACCATGATGCTTTTTGTATTTGTATTAATTCGCAGAGAATCCGACAAGAAGGAGACTAAAAATTTAGATTGGAAGTTTATTCTTCTCGCTCTGATCCTCTGTGTATTGATTGTCTCGACTGCCAGAATAGTTGGCTCGTTATTCGTAATGTCTCTTATAGTTTATTCGTTTATCGTTAAAACTAAAGCTGTAATTTTGTGTACCATCTTTGCGCTTAGCGTCTTTACAATTGAATGGTTCATGAACCATAATATTACAAGTAATATAATTCATGAAAACATACAGAGAACAGGGAATGGCTCATCAGTTCATTCTATCTTTTATAATCCAAAAAATTTATTGTACTTATTTGTAGTTGTAGATGGCCTACTCGTTCCCACAGGTATAATTGGATTCAAACAAATGAAGAATAACACATTGCTCAAAATTCCCCTATTGATAAGTGGTGCCGCTTCATTTTCATGGATTGTTTTTCCTTTTGATGAGTCGTTAGTTGCAGATAGATGGATTGCTTTGCTGGGTATTTTTCTTTCAATTTTTGCTGCATATGGCCTCTATCAGATAGATCTGAGGATAAAGATCAGAAGACCTGCGAAGGGAGTTTCTACCTCCGCTACTAATAATCATGCCCTTTCTAGTCCTGCTATTACCATGATATCTTATTTTATTCTAGGAATATTCATTATTATGGGCATACTATACGAGATAATGCCAACCGCTCACGAACCATTTATTTTGTGGTATGGGATGGCGCGTAGCAATACAGAACATTTTGTTCCCCCTACTATGCAATTTAATTCTCTCCAGCTAAGTGATAATTACAAGATGATCTCTGCAATTTCTTGGATTAATAAAAATACCCAACCAAATGCCATTATTGTCGGAGAAAAACATTGGCGCGGTTTTATGGAGTTGTATTTGCAGGATCACCGTACTTTTCGCTTTTCCGATGATTTACCAACGTTGACAACCGGACTAATCAAACAAGGACTCAATGCACCTATGTATTTAATTCATTATTCCGATAATGGAACCAAGAATACGAATGTCTACTCCAATATCCTATTTTCTATAGACAAGATCAGTTAGCTAGTCTCCACATAGAATTAGGTGAATATCGAATTTGTGTCAGTCACTCTGAATCCATAGTATTATACCTGTTTATTTTATTCATCAACTCAAAAGGATAAGATTTATTCCAGAGGAAACAAAATAATTAATAAATGAAAGGATATAACTAGACAGAAAAAGACATATTTCTGGGTAAACGCTGCACGCCCAGTATATTCTATTATTTCAATGTTGGAATTATCTATCTATCGCTTTATTAAAGTGCTCAGAGTTCAATTGGTTTTAATTTATCCTTATTTCCCCATAGGATTCAGCGTAGGTATATCACAGTAATCATTACACGAACCTACGCATAAGACTCCTGACACTACTTATACAATAGTATTCCAAAATTATGTACAACTAAAAAACACATGAATAGTTTTTTATCAAATAGAATGAGCATAAACTTTAGTACAAACTTAAGTTTCTCTTAAATACATAGTTTGTATCCACTATTTGATTTTCAGTGAAATACAGAAGCAAAACCAATAGGGTTGGCAGGAGCAGGACAGAGATAGTAATGATGGTACTAGAAGCCGCGAAAGATGAAAGGGCGACCACAACAAAGATAGAGCATAGAGCATTTCTCTCTCACGCTGTTTCGAAGGAATACTTGACATTGCTCGTCGAGCATCACTTATTAGTGTATGAGGAGAGAGATCAGACGTACCTAACTACCGAAAAGGGGAAGCGACTATTGAGGATGTGCAGCAAAATGGATGGACTGGCTCCTAATACTACCTAATCACGGAAAAAAAGACCCCATATTTTTAATATCAATTTGTATTGTATTTTTCGAATGTGCGTGTTCTATTAAGCATTACATAGTCACGTTCGTATATGGCATTTATGCCGGCTTTATTTAGAAAGCTTTTTCATGTGCTTTGGAGTAAGTAGCCATCTCAGCTCGCCGTGAATCATTTCGTGGGAGGAGGAAGTTATTCTAACCTTTGCTAGGCCAGCTTTCTTTAGAATTACACGTCCACCAACAGTACCCTCACGATTTCCCTCAGATATAACCTCACTTATCAAGGTACTAAGATAAGGTTCATGTCCGACAATAAGTATAGACAAATCTTGTTTGAATTGCTGGGACAATTTATGATAAAGCTCTCTTCTATTACCTTCTGGCTTTAACTCAGCCCAGTCCTCTATTTTGTTTTTAGTGCTAAAAGTCACGGCCACGAGCGAAGCAGTTTGATGTGCTCTCTTGAGAGGGCTTGTGATTATGAGGTTCAACTTGACACCAAAATCCTTGAGCGATTTTGCTATGTCTGTCACATCTCTTTTACCTGTAACGGTGAGTGGTCTAGCAGAGTCGCTGGTCCCAGAAGAGAGTCTTTTGCCAGCCTCGCCATGGCGAAGAATGAACAAGTCCATATTCAATGGATGGAATTTATACGAATAATAATTCTTTGCTCATAAGAGCGCAAGTAAAATAGATTTCGGTGGATGCTCCTGCAAAATTTGGTACCCTGTAGCAACTTGATGTAACCGAGTCAATTTAGTTAAGCGATGTATTATATATAATCGCAAAATCGTAAAGGACACGGAGCCTTCCATCTTATGTTGTACCACGCACTAAAGCCAACAATAAATACCAGACTCTTACTGCCAATATTTTTTGTATCCACACTCGCGATGTTTGGATTTGTATCATTTTATTCCTTCTTGTCCCTCACTTCATTATCATCAACTATTCCTTATCATAAGGCCTTGGCCTCGGCGGGCATAGACATAACTAGAGCAGCAACTCCTGCTTCTCTAATACCGTCTTCAACGACACCGAGTTTCACAACCTACGCAGATCCAGCTGACGGTATAACAATTCAATATCCGTCTGCCTGGCAAAAAATAGAATATCCTGCAGCACCGATGTCAACAGCCGGCTACAAAGTTGTCGTAAATTTCCTGGTACCTATAGTAAATGTATCGGATCAGTGGCGAGAATATTTGATGATACAAGTGCTAAACCAAAGCACAGTCAAGAATCTCGTCCCCCAAGTGAAAACTACTCTTGCAGGGAATCCAGGATACAAATTGGTATACACCAATAATGAAGAATCTTTTCAGCTTAAGACACTTGAAGTCTGGACGACAATTGGCGATCATACTTATTTGCTTATATATAAAGCCGAAGCAACAAAATATTTTGCTTATCTGCCAATAATACAAAGGATGCTTGATTCATTCAGAGTAGGTGTTTCACCGGGCTAACCAGTTCTATTACGAGTACGACGACTAATACTAATAAATTACATTCTAAATAAATACTATGCAAAATCGGGTTTCACAATTGCTACGTCGACCAAGACTAAGCTTATCCCCACTATCGCGAGTAATGCTCCTACTGAGCGTTTAGTCTCGTATAGCGTTCATTATACCTTGTAAGGAACATTTTCACTGTATACGTAGACCGTTGTCAAGACCATATCGATATCATGAACATCTTACCTAGTCTTGCTAATTGTTGCTTATCTTTTCTTGTAAATTTTCTTGGGTTTTATTATGGCTTTCGCCTATCTAGACTGACTAAAGTGAAGAATCAATCTATGGGTATCATGTAAAAACCTGTTTGCGTGACTTATCTGAAATAAGTTCTATAACGTGAATTACAATCTACTAGAAAACCCATATATAGTTTTATGTTGTAGGCATTACAATGAACAAACAAACCTCATTCCTGATAACGGCAGCAATATTGGTAGCAGCAGTTGCGACAGTGGCACTTTACACCGTCAACGCAGCGATTGCACAACCAAAGAACATGACTGCTGGCGGCGGTAACATGTCAAAGACGAATATGACTGCTGGCGGCGGTAACATGTCAAAGACGAATATGACTGCTGGCGGTAACATGACGAAAAAGTGATTAAGCAAACCTCGAATCCCTAATCGCCCTGTTGATTGCGGCGTAGAAAACGTACCCGATTCAACACTTTTTTTTGTAATTCGAATGTCAATACGTTTTGCAAAATTCCATAGATCAGAGATCAGACAACAAAATACGGAAATTTAAATCTAGGTTTAGGAAATGGAGTATTATTGTCTTAAAGTCTTACCTTGATCCTTAAATTTGCTAGTGTGTAGCCTACTCACAAAAGGATCTTTAAATTTACCATTGTCGAAAAAGTCTTAAAATCAAAATCAAAGGACAGTAAACTATTTGTAGACTAATCTGAAAATGCACCAACTAAAAAATGAGATCTAGATCGTATATTCTCAAGTTAGAGCAATAATTGCTCGACTTCCCTTAATGTATTTACTCTGAGAGGCCAATTAAAATCTTTGTTCCAAGGTTGGTTGAATAATATTCCAATCTTTGGAGGGTTTATATCGATCAAATTGCTTGGAGCATCGTCAATAAGGATATCAAAGGCATATTCTGCCTTAGGTGTGTTGTCATATATAAAAATCAGATCGTCAGAATAAATCTCATGATAATCAAGCCATTTCGCAACGTAAGCGACGGTGGGTCTCTCTCTTTTAGTTAAAATAGAGATTCTATAACCTCTACGACGGATTCTTTTTATGATCTCACTTTGTCCTGCCTCACTAGGTGGAATATCTCGCCAGCAATATTGCCAAACGTAGTTAAACATTGTAGAAATTTCGTCGGCCGAGAGAGGCAGAATCATACCAATATTCCAATAAGTTATTTCACTTTTGGTTACGTTTGTATGTTTGAGCTTGTTATACTCCTTGGTCCACACTATCATAGTGTCAGCGAGAACCGAATCAAAATCAATTGATAAAGTCTTTGTTGCTCTAACAGCAGACATTCAATTAAACAAGTACTGGTTATCAAGTATGATAATTTATCTTTTCATTGAATTTGAACGCTGATCGTATCTACCTATAGGACCTTTGTAAATATCAGTGGAGCGATGATTTTTATTAATGTTGCGTATTCAAACAAGGGAAGAAAATTGTCTTTTCCCTCATTGTCGTAGCCATGGCTTGACTAACGACGAGAATTATAGCACGGCACCGTCATAATGGCAGTTAATTAAACTGATCCAATCTGCTCTTGCGAATAACAATCTTATTATGCCAAATTTGTCGTTTGTAAATGCGAGCGAAGTTAGCCCAGCCTGGTTAAGGTACGAGCTTCCCAAGCTCGGGATCGCGGGTTCAAATCCCGCACTTCGCATCACCTTATTAAGGAGTTAGGTAGGAAGCTTGCACAATAATTTTCCTCCGCTGCATAGCGCGTAAAACAAGATTTTTATACAAATGTGCTGATGTAAAACATGCAATTCATTAATGAAAGTTTGCCGAACATGCAAGGGCACTGGCTTTATCTTGGCGGTAGAAAACAATACTAGTAAGGTTTTGATCGAAGAGTGCCCTGATTGTAATTGTTAACGAAATAACAGATGCCTTTACCAATTTAGTATGCATTTAGTATATGATTCACTGAAATGAAAGCCGTACAGATTTACATGAGAAAGTCCGTAAATTTATTTTTCTTATGCGGTGGCGCCTACGCGTCGATAAGCCCGACCGAGATCAAAAATTTTGTTAAAAAAAGAAATATTTTGCTAATGATAACACATTAGCACACTCGACGGCTTGGCCATGTACTCTATTCAAAAGAAAGGCAAAAACTAAATGTCGATAGGTGCTACTAAATCACCAACTTGGTTATAAATTTGCAAGAAGTACATCCCTTTGTGTGTTGTCTTATAGGTTTGCCCGTCTTCTTCGTAAACTAGCATACCATTTTCTTGCAACACCGTCAAATAATTATGCAATTGATCAGGAGATAAGAAACGATTAAGTATAATTCGACCCCTTGCGAAGTTGAGAGTCTCGAGAATCATTGCAATAATATCAAGCGGGTTGTATTCCAATAATATCCAAAGCCATTGGGAAACCAAGTATTTATATAAAACTAATATTTGTAGGCGTCCATTTTCATTAAAACAAATCACGTATGACTTAGATTAAATAAAGTTTTGTAGCAACTCCGTGCGTCATTGACGGTTGTCTTTGTTTCTGCTTCGAATTTGATAGATAATATTTTGGGCTACTAGTATTGTTTTCTTCTCTATAGTTTTTT
>WNGD01010223.1_pt1 | contig 11793 bp, 10 predicted proteins | sample 5400671 | NCBI WGS metagenome assembly WNGD01 (sample SAMN13153369, study PRJNA577476) | soil metagenome | isolation source: 40 cm soil or saprolite under grassland replicate 2 | place: USA:California | collected 2016-06-15
CCCGTGGGCCCTATCGCCCGCCGATCCGCAGACACAGGCAGCAGGACCGGGCAGAGGCCGGACTGACAGGCATAGTCCCTGCCCCTGACATGGCTCGCTGGTGCGGCGCTAGTCGGCCTGGCCGCCAGCGTTGGGCGCTGCGGGCGGGGTGATCTCGTCGGGTGTGCGCGGGAAATCGGCCGTTCTGCCTGCGTGGCGCGGCAGGTCGTCGTAGGAGACGTGGATGCGCTGGTCGTCGCGCCTCTGGTTTTGCAGTGCCTGGACGGCCAGGACAGCCCGGTCGGCTTCGGTGAGCGGTGGCTGGACGATGGAGCGTGGCCACAGCCTCCGGGCCAGCACGACGTTGAGCTCGGCGGCGTACACGGTGATTGCCACGCTGAGGGAGATCCAGCCCAGCAGCACCAGCACGGTGGCGAATGCGCCGTAGGCTGCGTCGGTTTCCCGGAGGTGGCCCACGACATACGCGCCCAGTGCCTGCAGCACGGTCCACGCCAGCCCACCGGCGGCCGCGCCGGGCACCAGTTTGCGGGTCGGTACCCCCTTGGGGGTAAGGACACGGAAGGAGAGGAAGAACATCCCGATGTTGGCGGCCGCCACGAGGATCTCACCGGCGACGTCGAGCACGCCAGGGCCGTGGCCGTACAGGCCCAGGCTGGTCAGCCCCGTGGTCACAACCACGCCAAACCCGAGGACGGCAAGGAACACGACCGCGCGCCCGAGCCGCTGGAAGTAGCCCGGTCGCGCGGGCCCGGGCAGGTTCCACACCTGCTCCATGGTGAACAACCCAGCCTGGGCCAGGCCCGTCGCTCCCCAGGTCAACACGATCAGGCCGACGATCAGGCCAATGATGCTGGAGCGCCGCAGTTGCTGCACGCTGCCCGTGAGCTGATTGCCGATGATCGGGACCTGGTGAGCCACGGCCTGAAGGACGTGATGGCGGACTGCAGGATTATTGGATGCCACCAAGCCGAGCAAGGTCACCAGGACCAGGAGCAGCGGGAACAGGGAGACGAATCCAGAGTGGGCAAGGTTAGCAACCAGCACCCCGCCGTTATCGTCCCCATACTTCTTGATCAGCCCGACAACAAACGCCGGCACCTTGTGCCGCTGCTGCACAGCGTCAACCCGGCGAACCGCCTTTTCGATCGGGTTCATCGGCCACACCACCTGCCCCGCGAGCGCTGACGACTAAACCCGCTTCGCCTCGGCCCGGCCCTTGCTCATGCCGTCGTCGATGCCCCTCGCATGAGCCTGCCAGGGAAACTCCCAGGCCCGCCGTCAGGGTTAGCGGACTGAGGACCTAAGCGAGGCCCGCGGTCCGTTCCTGCCGCGGGTTCGCCGCGCCGCCGCAGCCTTCCGGTTGGGCCGATGTCCCAGCCGAGCGTGCGCAGGGCCCCCACCCCGGGGCGCTCCCGCCATCCGGTTCCCCCGCACTTGCGGCACAACCCGGACGAGCTGGCCAGGAACGACCCAAAGTGAGGCGTCCCGCCTGTGCACCTAGCGCATCGTGTCTGCGGGTGAACGAACAGCGACGACGCCCACAGGGCTGCAATCACTAGGGAGAAGACCACAACAGGGCCGATCATAAGCGTAACTGCTCCCCCCAATTGCCCTCCGGAAACCCCGGACAGATCGGCCCGCCAGGTGATCGGCTCAGTAGCCGACCTCGTTTACATGATCGTGAGTGTGGAAGCCGAGAGCGGCGGTGCCGCTGTGGGGGTCGGCTGTAGGAGCTGGAGCCTGCTCCGTGTAACGGTGGCGTCGCAGGCGGCTGGATGCGGCCCGCGCTTTCTGCCCCGTAACCCTGTCTACCCGGCGCGGGCGGCTCAGCCGCGCTCTCGGTAGCCGCCCATGGCAAGATCCGCCTCTTCGTACCGGAAGCCAGTGACGGCCCGGTCCTGCGTGGAACGTATCCTGGCCGATCGCGCCGCGGCTTCGCGTATCCGAATCGCAGCCTCGACGGTGTCCGGGGGAGCGAACCGGTACTGGCCATGGGCGTGGTAGTTGACCAGGGTGTCGAAAATGGGCGCGGCAGAATGATCCATGGACCCTAGCTACCGCGATGTGGGGTTTCTATTCGGTCGCTCTGCGCATACGCCCAGCGGGTTGCCCTGGAGGTTGCAGACACCCGTCTAGCGATCTCCTGCATAGCTGTGGCAAGTAAGGTAGCCAGCCGGGCCCAGCATGCGGGCGCATAATCTCCCACCCGCACAGCGCCGGAGGCGATGAGCGTCTGCGTCTCATCCATCGCCTCGGGCGGGCAGCCCAGCCGGGCTGGGAATGTGCGGCGTCTGCGATGTGGTGCTTTGACATGCTGCAAGGCTTCACTCGTTCCGAGATGAGGGGCCGTGGCTGGCATCTGATTCTTGATTGATTCAAGAAATTGGGTCACACTAGTCGGGATGCCGACGACTTCGGACTTCGAGCGCATGTTGCGGGGCGCTGCGCTGCGTGTGACCGGACCTCGGGTGGCGGTACTGAGGGCGTTGCACGATCATCCGCACGCCGACACGGACTCGGTCATCGGTGTCGTGCGTGAGGATCTCGGTGTGGTGTCCCACCAGGCCGTCTATGACGTGCTGCGAGCGCTGACGGCCGCGGGTCTGGTGCGGCGCATCCAGCCGGCGGGATCCGTGGCGCGCTACGAGGTGCGGGTCGGGGACAAGCGCCGTTGGCTACACCCCCTGCCTGACGGCAGCCGACGACGCGGGCTACGAGATCGGCGAGGCCGAGGTCATCTACTGGGGCCGATGTCCCGAGTGTGTCGCGGCACCTTCGGCTGCATCCGGTGGGTGATCGCAGACAGACAGCGCCCGGCGCCAGCAGAGCAATACAGCCGTGGGTCCGGAGCAACAAGATCAAGAGCAACTAGCCAGCAGAACGAAACAGCGAGACAGAAGGAGGACCGACGTGTCTGAGCGCGGCAGCGAAAGCGAGAACCCAGTAATCGCCTCCCCGGTTCCCACGCCGCATCGGCCCAGGACGAACCAAGACTGGTGGCCGAATCAGCCGAACCTGCAGGTTCTCCACCAGCACTCGCCCCGGTCCAATCCGATGGGCGAGGACTTTAGCTACGCAGAAGAGTTCAAGACCCTCGACGTCGAAGCGCTGAAGCGGGACCTCTTTGAGGTCATGACGACGTCGCAGGACTGGTGGCCGGCCGACTACGGCCACTACGGGCCGCTGTTCATCCGGATGAGCTGGCATGCCGCTGGCACGTACCGCATCCACGATGGCCGCGGCGGTGGCGGCGAGGGCGCGCAGCGCTTCGCCCCCCTCAACAGCTGGCCCGACAACGCGAGCCTCGACAAGGCGCGCCGGTTGCTCTGGCCGGTCAAGCAGAAGTACGGCCGGAAGATCTCCTGGGCCGATCTGCTGATCTTCGCCGGCAACTGTGCCTACGAATCGATGGGGTTCAAGACGTTCGGCTTCGGCTTCGGGCGAGAAGACATCTGGGAGCCCGACGAGATCTTCTGGGGGCCTGAGGACACCTGGCTCGGCGACGAGCGCTACAGCGGGGACAGGGAACTCGCCAATCCTTTGGCCAACGTGCAGATGGGCCTGATCTACGTGAATCCGGAGGGGCCCAACGGCAACCCGGATCCGCTGGCCGCCGCCCGGGACATCCGGGAGACCTTCCGTCGCATGGCGATGAACGACGAGGAGACGCTGGCGCTCATCATCGGCGGCCACACGGTCGGCAAGACCCACGGTGCGGCCGAAGCCCGGTACGTCGGCCCGGAACCCGAGGCTGCCCCGATCGAGCAGCAGGGCCTCGGCTGGCAGAACACCTTCGGCAGCGGCAAGGGTGTCGACGCGATCACCAGTGGGCTGGAGGGCGCATGGACCAACGAGCCGACGAGGTGGGACAACGGGTACCTGGACAACCTGTTCAAGTACGACTGGGAGCTGACGACGAGCCCGGCCGGGGCGAAGCAGTGGACTCCGAAGAACCCCGAGGCGCAGGGCACCGTGCCCGACGCTCATGACCCGTCGAAGCAGCACGCACCGATGATGCTGACGACGGATATCGCACTGAAGGTGGATCCGATCTACGGGCCGATCGTGAAGCGCTTCCACGAAAACCCTGATGAGCTGGCGGACGCCTTCGCCAAGGCGTGGTACAAGCTGCTGCACCGTGACATGGGACCCGTCTCGCGCTACCTCGGGCCGTGGGTTCCGGAGCCGCAACTGTGGCAGGACCCCGTCCCTGCGGTCGATCACGAGCTGATCGGCGACGGGGACATCGCTGCCCTCAAGGGCAAGATCCTCGCCTCGGGACTGACCATCTCCCAGCTGGTCTCCACCGCCTGGGCGTCGGCGGCGAGCTTCCGGGGCACCGACAAGCGCGGCGGGGCCAACGGGGCGCGGATCCGCCTTGCGCCACAGAAGGATTGGGAGGTCAACAACCCGGCCGAACTGGCCAGGGCGCTGCAGACCCTCGAGCAGGTCCGGCAGGACTTCAACAGCTCGCAGTCCGGCGGGAAGAAGGTCTCGCTCGCCGATCTGATCGTTCTGGGCGGGTGCGCGGCCGTCGAGCAAGCGGCGAAGAAGGCCGGCCACGACATCACCGTCCCGTTCTCGCCGGGCCGCACCGACGCCTCGCAGGAACAAACGGACGTGGAGTCGTTCGCCGTGCTCGAACCGACCGCAGACGGGTTCCGCAACTACCTCCGCGCCGGGCAGAAGCTGCCGGCCGAGACCCTGCTGGTGGACCGGGCCAACCTGCTGACGCTGACCGCTCCGGAGATGACGGTTCTCATCGGCGGCATGCGGGCCCTGAACGCCAACTTTGGGCAATCCCGGCACAGCGTCTTCACCGGCCAGCCCGAGACGCTGACCAACGACTTCTTCGTGAACCTGCTCGACATGGGCACCGAGTGGAAGGTATCCGCCTCGGCTGAGAACGTGTACGAGGGCCGGGATCGCGCGACGGGCGAGGTCAAGTGGACTGCCACCGCCGCCGACCTCGTCTTCGGCTCGAACTCCCAGCTCCGAGCACTCTCGGAGGTCTACGCGTGCGACGACGCGAAGGAGAAGTTCGTGCGTGACTTCGTAGCCGCCTGGGACAAGGTCATGAACCTCGATCGGTTCGACCTCGCCTGATCCCGGTGTCCGGGCCGGCCTTTCACCGGCCGGCCCGGACATCCTCGGATGTGTTCTCCCGGCTAGGTCCTAGCTCCGCTCTTACCCATATCGTCCCAGTCACATTCTCTTGCAAAGAGAACTCTGCAATGCAAAGCTAGCTGCATGACAGAGACACCGGTATCGCCGCAAGACAGTCCCCGCGAGCTTCTCTCGGCCACGCGCCGCCTCACTCGGCGAGTGCGTCAGGCCCAGCGCGGTACCTGGTTCCCGCTGCTGCTGTTCGCCGGGCTTACGCTGGCCTCGATACCCATCATCCTCAACAGCCACCATCCCATCGACTGCAGGACGATCCACCCACCCGGCAGCCCGGCCGGAAGGATCTGCATCGCCTTCTCGCCAGGGTCATACATCTACTGGCCGCTCGCCTTGGTGCTGGCTTACGCCGTGATCGGGGCCTTCTATGTGCACCGGGCCCACAGTCGCGGGGTCGGCACCCGGGTGCGTTCCTACGTCATCAGCGGCATCGTCATTGCCGTGGTGGCAACCAGCGTTTCGCTGTGGTTGGCAACCCATCCGGAAGTCTTGGGGTATCCCGCGGTCTCCCTGTCACCAGCGACGGAATTCCTCTACCGGCTGGCGAGTCCCGCGGTCTCAATCGGGCTGGCGCTGCTCGTGCTGGCCTGGGTAGAGCGCAACCGGGCGCTACTCGTGTTCGGCCTCATATACCTAGTCATCGCGGTTTTCGGCTGGATCTTTACCCCTCACTCCCGCTGGTTCCTTCAAGTGCTCACAGCAGCGGTGCTGCTGCTCGGCGGTATCGGCTTCGCGCTCGCAGAACGACGTGCCGGTCAGTCGGCGTCATGACCGAGCACCCCGTCAATGGCCTGGATGACGTCGTTCACCAGCGAGTCAGGCTCGGCATCCTCACCATCGCCCACGAGGCCCGCCGTGTGGAGTTCGGCTTCCTGCGCACCGCCCTCGAGCTGACCGCCGGTAACCTCGGGCAGCACCTGTCTGTCCTGGAAAAGGCCGAACTGGTGCACATCGAGAAAGGATACGAAGGGAAACGCCCCCGGACCTGGGTCAACCTCACGCCCGCAGGCGAGAAAGCCCTCCGGGATGAAATCGCACACCTCAAACGCCTCATCCAGCAAGTCGAGCAGACCACCCCGTGACCCCACGAGGAGTCGGGCATCCGGTGTCTTGAGACATCACCTCCCATTGCAATGACGCTGGTGTCGGTCACCGGTGCGATCATGGGCTGTGTGACGGCGTGGCGGGATGTCGAACAGGCAGAGCCGGAGTTCGCGCAGCGCGTCCGGGCGCTGTTCGACGCTCACCAGCACAAGACCATTGCCACCCTGCGAGCCGATGGGTCGCCGCGAATCTCCGGGATCGAGACGGTCTTCGAGGACGGCGAGCTGGTTTTTGGCTCGATGCCGAACGCGCGCAAGGGCGCGGATCTGCTCCGGGATTCGCGGTTCGCCCTGCATAGCGCCACGGTCGACCCGGTCGAGGGCTCCGAGGCGCAGTGGCCGGGCGAGGCAAAGATCTCCGGCCGGGCGATCGCCGCCGGGCCGGTCACCGAAGGACCGGACGGCGACCGCTTCCACGCCGACATCGCCGAGGTCGTGCACACCCACCTCAACGAGCAGGCCACGATGCTCGTCGTCGAGTGGTGGACGCCCACGCACGGGCTGCGAAGGATCGAGCGCGGATGACCCTCCACCACCGCGCCAGTCCCTAACATCAAAGCCGGGCCGGCCGCGGACGGTCCCCTCAGCTTCCTAGGGTCGGCCTCAAGCATCACCCGGCACCAACCGGGCGGCCTCACCTGGCGCACGGCAGGCGCATCAGAACAGGGGCCTCGGGGCCTCGGGCAACACCAACCGGCAGAACGGATAGCAGCCCGCCTGGGGCGCACGCTAAGGACCCGCCTGCGAGGGATACTAGCCAGATGATCTACCGGTTCCCGGTCGGGCGCCTGAGCTGCGCGGTGATCAGCGACGGCCAGCTGGCGCCGCCCTGGGCGCCGCCATTGGCGGTGTTCTTTACTCCCGACTCTGGCGTGCCAGACCAGGAGCTGCGAGATGCCGTGGCGGCGGAAGGACACGACAGGACAACGCTGAGCTGCGGCTACAACTGCCTGCTGGTCGAAACCCCGGCCGGGCAGGCAGTCATCGACACCGGGCTCGGCGCACGCTTTCTTGGCTACGGCCCCCCGATTGAGCCCCTGGTTGGCAGGCTCGGTGAGCGCCTTGCCGATGCAGGAGCTTCAGCATCGGCCCTGGCGGCCGTTGTGTTCACCCACCTGCACCAAGATCACGCCCGGGGCGCTACCTGGTCAGGCGAGCTCACCTTTCCCGAGGCGACCGGATTCGCCCATGCTGCCGAGGTGGCGTTCTGGTCAGGTGCCGCTCACTCGCCGGCCGCAGATCCGCACCTGGAGTCGGCGCGCGAGGCGATCAGGCTCTTCGGCGACAGGCTGCGTGCGTTCGAGCACGACGCCGAAATCCTGCCCCACGTCCGCACGGTCAACGCCACAGGCCACACGCCAGGGCACACCGCGATCTTGCTGGAATCACGCGGAGAGCGGCTGCTCTGCGCCGGAGACTCCTTCTACGACAGGCTGCAGCTGAGCCATCCGGGGTGGTGTACGCCGTGGGATCACGATGGCGAGCGATCAGTGCTCAGCCGCCGCAGGCTCCTCGGCTGGGCAGCTGACGAGAATCTGCTCGTCCACGCCTACCACCTGCCATTTCCAGGTCTCGGCTTGATCAAGCGGCACGGCGACGCATACAAGTGGTGCCCGGTTCCGGCCCGTCTCCAGGCGGCCGAGTCCTGACCGGCAGGAGCAGAGCCCGCCCTCCAGGCGGCTGAACCTAGGCCACCAGGCAGCCAGCTTCTCCAGGGATGTGTAAGCGCCAACTGGGGCCGATTCGTTAAGGATCAAGCGTGGCCGCCGCTGCCGGGTCGGGTAGGTTCTACCGGTGCCATCCCCGCCACCGGCCGTGCTCACCGCGTTCGGCGTGTCGGGAGCCCGGCCGTTCCCGCTCAGCGGTGGCCAGGGCAACGCCTGGCTTGCAGGGGACTTGGTTCTCAAGCCATACGACCTGGAGCCGGAGGAACTGTCCTGGCAGGCGCGCATCTACCGGCAGGTCCGCTGCGACCGTTTCCGGCTGGCCCGCCCGCAGACCGCAGCCAAGGGTTCGCTATGTGTCGATGGCTGGTACGCCACCCAGTACCTGCCCGGCCAGCACGAGCGGCGCCGCTGGGCAGAGATCATCGCGGTCGGCGAGCATTTCCACACCGCCGTGCGCGCAATCACACGGCCGCGGTTCCTGGACCAGCGGTCCAGCCCTTGGGCGATCGGGGACCGTGTTGCCTGGGGCGAGATCCCCGCCAGCGATTTCCCGCACGTCCGCCACCTGTCGCAGCTGGCCGCCGCGCTTCGCCCCGTGACCGCTCCCAGCCAGCTCATCCATGGCGACCTGACCGGCAACGTGCTGTTCCACGAGCGGCTGGCGCCCGCGATCATCGACTTCTCCCCGTACTGGCGGCCCGCTGCCTTTGCATCCGCGATCGTGGTTGCCGATGCGCTGGTCTGGGAAGGCGCCGGCAGTCAGCTCCTGGATGCGGTCAGCCACATCGATGACTTTGGCCAGTACCTGGTCCGCGCGTTGATCTACCGGGCGGTGACCGATTGGATGCTCAGGCAAGAGCACCACGCAAAATGCGGAGCGGACGATGAGGCGTGGGTGCCAGCCGTCGACCTCGCCTGCCAGCTCGCAGCCCGTCCAGATCTCTAGAGCACGTCGCATATCAACTGAGCCCGACCTGTCGACCCACCCGACCGCAACTGAGAGGCCGCTAGTCGGCTGGCTCAGCGACGGACACGGTAGCGGATGTGGGTGGCCTCCGGCGTTGTGCGACCTCACTTGATGCGCTACAGGTTCGCGGCCGCAAGCCCACGTTCTGTAGCCGACGTGTGGGCGATCATGGAGACCGGCTCGGTGCCCGCGCCGGGGGCGCCGCCGCGCTCGAGGCAGCGGGTAACCGGCCCGCCCCATCTACGGCGAGACTCCCAGCTACCCCGGCCGCCGGCGGCGCGGTACCCCCGCCGTTACAGCAAGCCCAAGGGGTATCGCCGCGCGCTTACATGGGCCTGGCCGGGGCCAGACGGCCCGGCGCGCCGTGGCGCGCTCTTGAAGACGTAGAAAGCTCTCACCACATGGGCTGGGCACGGGCTGTGATACGACAACCGGTCCGCGACACATGTCCGCCAACTGATGCGCGCCAGGGTCTAGCACAACCTAAGCAGCCGATTGTCCGCCGCCGAGGATCCCGTAGCCGATGAGAGGACGTCGCGGCCTGGGCTGCGCCCTCCGCGCTGGGTAGCTGCGCACGATAATGGATCGGGTGCGCTATCCGGTTATCGAGCCCTTCGACTCAGGATTTTTGGAAGCAGGTAACGGTCACCAGGTGTACTGGGAGCGGGTCGGGAGCCCGCACGGGAAGCCGGCAGTGGTGCTGCATGGTGGCCCCGGTTCGGGTGCCCTGCCGTGGTGGCGTGCTTACTTCGATCCCGCCCGGTACAGCGTGATGCTGTTTGACCAGCGCGGCTGTGGGCGCAGTCGTCCGCTGGCCAGCGAGCCCGGTGCCGAACTGTCCGCGATCACGACGCAGTGCCTGATCGATGACATTGAGGCGCTGCGGGAACTGCATGGCGTTGATCGCTGGCTCGTTTTCGGCGGCTCCTGGGGGTCAACGCTGGGGCTGGCGTATGCCGTCGAACATCCCTTGCGTGTGAGTGAGCTCGTGCTCTGGGGCGTGACCACCACGACCCGGCATGAGGTGGACTGGCTGACGTGGGGTATGGGTGAGATCTATCCGGAGGCGTTCGCGGAACTGCTGGCGCTCGTGCCCGGCCTGGAGCGAGGCGGTAACCTTCCAGCGGCCTATAGCCGCTTGCTGATGAGCACTGATGCAGACCTGCGGGACCGCGCCGCCAGGTCCTGGTGCGCGTGGGAGGAACGGCTCGCAACCTTGCACGGGCCGCCCAAGCCGAAACCTCGCTACGCCGACGCCGCCTTTCGGCTTGGCTTTGCGCGTCTGGTGACCCACTTCTTCAGCCACCACGCGTTTCTGCCGACTGATGCCATTAGCGGGCGTATCGACCGCATCGTCGGCGTTCCGGCGGTGTTCGTACGTGGCCGCCTCGACATCGCCTCACCGCTCGGCGTGGCCTGGCGTCTCGTGCAACAGCTCCCGCTTGCCACCTTGCATGTGGTCGAAGACGAAGACCATGGCGGAGCTGACACCACCGAGGAGCTTCTAGTGCAAGCGACAAACCGCTTCCGGGATTGAGCTCGCGGCCCACCCGCCCCGACCCCGCCGGATGGCGCACAGGAAGGCACGGGCGATCTCCGGCACGGTCAGACCGCCGACCATCCGGAGCGTCAGCGCTACGCGGGCCTCCGAGGCGAGCGCCGGGTGGCAGCAGGTGAAGATCAGCCGAAGCCGCTCGTCATCGACGGCACCCAACGAGTCGGGCGGGCCGTCGTCGTACATCATCTGCGCCTGCTTCTGCTTGTCGTCACGCTTGTTCTCGCGCCGGATCCGGCCGAGGGCCTTGCGGCGGGCGGTAGTGGTGAGCCAGCCACCCGGGTTGGGCGGGACGCCATCGGCCGGCCACCGCTCGACGGCGGTCGCGAAGGCCTCGGCGGCGGCCTCCTCGGCGACGTCGAGATCGCCGAAGTGCCTGGTCAGGGTGGCGACCACCCGGGCCCACTCCTCGTGATGGGCCCGGGTGATCGTCTCACCGACGTCGACCGGGCTCACAGGAACGGCCGCACCTCCACCCGGCGGTTGCAGGCCTTCGAACCCGCGGCGGCCAGCTTCAGCGCCACATCGAGGTCGGGAGCCTCGATGATCCAGAAGCCGGAGAGCCACTCCTATCGCTTCAGCGCCCCTTCCGTCGATGACCGTGGCCGTGCTGGGCGCCCCGAGGCCGCCCGCGAAGACCCAGTGGCCGTCGGCCTGAAGCCCCTCGTTGAAGGCGTGGATGTCGGTCATCTCGTCCGAGGTGGCGGAGTTGGGCGTGTCGTCGATCACGGAAACCATGTACTGCATGCAGATCATTCTCCTGTGGTGTCGGACGCCCCTTGTAGGCGCGCTCTCACTCGAGCCACGAACGCCTCTGCCCCGATCCGACACCGCCGCGCGATCTTCTTTCAATGACCCTGTCGCACGGACTGGCGATGTCGCTACCGGGTCATCATCGACAGAGCCGTCGCGGCGGTAGTTCGGGTCCACTGACCAGAGACAAACGCACTCCCCCGCCGGATTCCGCGCTCCATGTGTCGCAGATCACCTGGGGGACGGCTGGTCGCGCATCTACCGACGGCGGACAGTGCTGGGCACGGGCTAGACGGGGCACGCTGGACAGCACGCAGGCAGCATGAGGGCCTGCCTCACAGCGCTACTTCCCGCGCCTGGTTCGCACTAGGGATTCGCGCCATGCCTCGTCCATACGACAGCGAGCGGCGATGGCTGCAGGGCTAACGGCAATGCCGCGTAGTTAGGCGCGGGGGTGGTCTGTCAAGTCGCTGAATGTGCAACGGAGCCCTCTGCTAGAACAGTGTCGGCCAAGATCACCAGCTAGCAGGGGCTCCGTTGGAAACTCAGTCTGTCATCTCCCGCAGT
>WNGD01005913.1_pt1 | contig 11791 bp, 12 predicted proteins | sample 5400671 | NCBI WGS metagenome assembly WNGD01 (sample SAMN13153369, study PRJNA577476) | soil metagenome | isolation source: 40 cm soil or saprolite under grassland replicate 2 | place: USA:California | collected 2016-06-15
GAATCTTCCCTCCCGGGTAGAACTTGAATTCCTTCCGGACTCGCTCGGTGTACGGGGATTGGCTATCCTGTCCCGCGGCTTCGGACGCGTGCAGGGTGAGGTGGAAGAGAAAAGACAACAAGACTAGTTTTTTGAACGGGCGGAACATTCTTGCGCGTACCACGTCAGTTACCGGTGCTGCAAACAGGACGCGGATTACGCGTATGCACGCGGATCTTCTTGGACTTAGGCGAATAGCCATGACAGGGGTCTCCAATCGTGGGCAGTAAACCGGACAACAGTGTGTTGGTCGATCCCCCAAAAGACGGCGAAACTTATACTGAGCACGACGATCCAGAAGGCTGCCTGCGCCGGAACCGACTTCCGTTGGCGCAGAATTGACGTCAGGAGATGATACAGGACCCAGCATTCCAGGGCGAAGGGAGGAAAGCCCAGAAAGCCCAAGAGTGGCATTTCAAAGACCCTCCACTCGGAAAAGAAGGGCACGGTATAGATCCATTTTGAAGCTGCCCAGAAATTCCAGAATTCCCACAGCAGCCCGCACGTCAGGCCTCCGAGGATCAGGCTCCAGACGCGACGCCGATCGCTCGAGGCTATCGAGAGCGACAGGCTTCGAACGCCAAACCTTTCCAGCAAAGGATCGAGAAGGAAAACAGGGCCGAGCCAGACGGTAGGGAAGAAATAGCGAGGCCACAGCAGGGGAGCGACGGTGAGAACGAAGCCCAAAACGAAAATCATGACGGAGGGCCTGGAAAGGGGTTTTTCGCGAATGGGCTCAAACTCGGACGCGGCGCTTCCAGTCCTGCGGCCGAAAAGCAGAACATCGGCTAGATCCGATGTTGTGAAAACGCCGGGTAAGACGGTCGCAAAGGCGGCGGAATATCCCAGCCAGCGCAGCCAGATCTGGCGCGGCATTCCATCGTAGGCCCAGTTCCGGATGAAAAGGTTGTAGCCCTCAAACAAGAGCCAGATGAAGACGGACAGGGGGAGCATGGCCCACAACTCCCGTTTGCGCGTTGTGAGGAGGGAAGCTCCGCGCAGTGTGAAGAGCAGATTGTCCGCCAGCAGGATGTAAGACCACCACGCGAAGCAATAAAACCAGGAATAGAAGGGCTCGATCTTGAGAACGAGGCAAAGCTCCGACGCAAGAAGCATCAGCAATCCGGCCCAGCCGTAGGGTCTCATTTCGTCTCTCGCAGAGAGCAGTTTGCTCGTTCGGCAGGCTAAAGCCTGAACTCCTAACGGGCACGCCGCGACTGCCCGGAGAATTTTAATCCGGAGCCGGTGAAGATAACCACAACTTTACGGCCATCCAGGTTCTCTTGCTGTGCAAGATCCTCAAGGGCGGTGAGGCCAAGTGCTGAGGTGGGTTCTACGTAGAGTCCGTAGCGCCAGCATGTTTCAGTTGCGGGAAGCAGCTTTTCTTCGGGGGCGGAGTAAACCCGGCCGCGGGATTCCGAAAGCGCACGCGCCATCTCGGCGACTCGTGGCGGCCTGGCGACGGCCGCTCCTTCCGCAAGAGTCGGCTTTGATGAGCGAAACTTTTTCCCCGCGACAAAACGTTCGAGGGGATTGCAGTTTCTCGCCTGGGAGGCCACGAGACGCGGGAGAGTTTCGATCAGGCCCTGACCGCGCATTTCGTGAAATCCCAGGTGGAGACCGAGAAGCATGGTGCCGCTCCCGGAGGGGACCAGAACCCAATCGGGAGCGTTCCATCCCAACTGTTCGACGATTTCGTAGGCACAGGTCTTGGTGCCGTGAACAAAATAGGGGTTCCAGACATGACTGGCATAACAGTCGCGAACCGACGCGGATCGCGCACCTGCGGTGACGTCTTCCCGGGAGCCCTTTACCTTGATGACACGCGCGCCAAAGGCGGTGATCGCGCGTACCTTGGCGGGAGACGCCTGCGCCGGGACAAAGATTGTTGCGCTTATGCGGGCTCGCGCCGAGTAACAGGCGATTGCCGCGCCGGCGTTTCCTGATGAATCCTCCACCACCCCGCGGACTCCCCGGGAGGCCAGAAAGGACATCAACAATGAAGCTCCTCGATCCTTGAAAGATCCCGAGGGCATCAGATAGTCGAGCTTTGCCAGAAAAGGAATCTTTTTGTGGATGACTCCCACCAGGGGCGTCAAGCCCTCTCCAAGGGAGACGCGTTCGTGCCAGTTATGAATGGGCAGGACCTCCCGGTAGCGCCACTGATCCGCGGCTCTTCCTGGCAGGCGTCTGGGCTGCAGGCGCGCTGGCTCGAAATTCATATGAAAAGGCCCACCGCATGGGCACTTCCAGAGCGCCGGATCCTCGGGGTAGCATTTCCCGCAGGATCCACAGGTCCAAAGGTGCATATCATTCCAATTTCGGATTGCCGATTTCGGATTGCGGATTTAGCAGAAACCCCGCAATGGGCAATCCGAATCCGCAATCGGTGGGCTCAGACCCAGTTTATCCTGAATCCTCCGACCCCGGTGGTGACACGCATGAATACGCGAACCTTCGCCGTGTCGTAGTTTTCACTGTAGTAATGGGAGTTTCTCTTCACGAAGCCGTCGAGGTGAATGCCACTGAGGAAATTCTTTTCGGCATCGACTTCTACACCCAGATCTCGCGGCATGCGAACCGAGACCCCTCCGACGCCGACCTGAATGCGGACCTGAGCATCCTGTTTCCACTGACCGGTGAAATCGAGATCGGCGCCTCCTACACCTCCCTCAAACTCGAGTTCTCGAAAATTCAGGTTTCCAAGCCCGACAGCCTCCATGCCTCCGACCCCGTTACGAATCCGAACGCGATCGCATTCGACCGGATTGGGATCGTATGAGGAAATCTTTGCGCCGCCGACGCCCGATTCCATATCCAGGCGTTTTAGCTTCAGCCGGGAAAGCGAGAGTCGTGCCTGGCCCACGCCTGCGTTGACATTGAGCTCGAGGGGCACCTTGTCGTTGAAACTGAGTCGCAGCCTGTTGGTCTGCGTCTTGGTTCTGAAACCCACGTGGCGCGCGCTCTCCAGCTTGACCGAGAGGCGGCCCCGATTTCCGGAGACCGCGTCGTAATGGACCTGCGGCTCGAAGTTCGCCTTGTCATACTCCAGATCCAGTGAATACAGAACTGAGGGCGAATCAGAGGAAATCTCCAGGTTTCCAATCCCGAAGCTGATGTCGGCATCCAGAGACGCCTCGTCGCCGATCGGCCGGCTCTGTGTTGTGGAAACCATTTCGGGTTCGGCCTGATGCTCGAAGTCGCAGCCCGAAAGCGTCAGGGCCAGCAGGAGGCCCGTTATGCGGATAGCCTTTCTCATGGGAACACACTCCGGGACAGATAAAATGAACAGATCGGCAACGACGACAAAACATAATGTGGCGCTCCGCAGGGGCGGAGCAGAGGAGCGCAGGAGCAGAGGGGATTGGGGTTGGCCTTTGCTCCTCCGCTCCTCTGCCCCCCGGCACCTCCGCTTGCCTTAATTCCCGCTGTTCTTGGAAGCCTCGCTCCCTTGTTTCCGTAACCGTATCTTGTTGTATTCCGTCTCCAGCACGATTCTTGGACCCCCTGCATTGACTTTCCCTTTCAGCATCCCGATGTCTCCAGCAGCTTCCACCGGAACAATGCCTTCGAAGTCGGATTGAGCGCCGCCGCCGTTACGTGCCGCTGCATCGACCAGAAAGGAGGCATCATCCGGCAAGAAAAGATCAATAGCCCCTCTGCGGTTTTTGACGCTCACATCACCCTTGAGGCGGTTGCGAGTCGAAAGCTTGACGTCGCCGTCTTCGTTCGTCACCTTGCAGCTGCCGCCAAAGTCGTTCACGACGACGTCCTTGCCGGTGGTGACGATATCTATAGGACCGGCTACGGTATTCACACGGACACTGCTCCCTTCCCCTCGGATCTTTAAGAAACCTTGCAAGCCCTCCAGGGCGAGCTCGTCCGACTTGGAGTCAATTTCGACATTTCCCTTTATGTTTTTCAGAGAGGGCGAGCTGTAGCTGCTGTTCAACACCACGGAGGAAGCCACATCGGAAACCTGCAGGCGGCGGCTGTGCCTTGCCGTGATTTTCAGACTTTCTTTCAGATTCCTCACGACAATCTGCCCGCCGCGCGCGTCGATGACTACCGGTTTGGATATCTCTTCCAGGTCGATCTTGTTCTCCGTGTTTGAAACGCTGACTTTCCCCTCAACGGACTTGATTTCGACCGGCGAGTATTCGTTGCGGACCGCGACATCGCCTTTGATAGTCTCGAGGTAAACCGGTCCTCGCGCCTCGATATTGAGATTCCCGGTCAGGTTGATAATCCGCGAGTCTCCGTAGCGGTTCGATGCTTCGACGTCTCCGTTGCAGTCTCGGATGTCCAACTGCCTGTGGATGGTGCTGAGGTCAAACTTCCCTGTGACGTTTGTGATGCGGATATCGCCATAAGAGGTGCGCACCTGGATCAGCGATTTCCTGGGAATCGACACTTCCATATCGGTGCGGAAACGGTAGTCCTTGGAGGCCAGGACTTCCCGATTGGTTTTCACGACAAATATTCCGGCATCGGTCCCGCCTTCCAGGCGAATCTCGTCTGCGATTTTCCTCGCCTGCGACTCCTCGTTTTGATAGACCTTTTTCGCAAGCCGAACTTTGATTTCCCGGTCGCCCCCTTGCGTGACTGCGACATTGCCGTAAGCGTTGTCGATGCGAAGCGGCACGGGCGAGGTCAGGTGGTAGGCAGCTTCCTGGGAAAACGTATAGGAGTTTCCGAGAAAGTCGCCGATGGGTACCTGTCGCTCCCCAATATCGATCGGAAAGTTGCGCAGCCAGATAGGGAAATGACTGCGAGAGATTAGAGTGAGGACCGAGCCGATGAGAAGCAAGAAAAATATGCCAAAGACTTCGCCAACCCGCAGCGAAACCCCTTCCTTCTGGCGTAAATAGTCGATCACCTTTCCCAGCCCCAGCAGGATCAGAAGGATGGGCCAATAGCGGCCAACCATTGTCCGGACACCTGGGCCGATCCTAAAGCTATTGAGCAGGAATACAACGCCCAGGCCCGTCCAAAGCAGACCTCCCATTAATGTTGGACGCCGCTTGTGGGACATTTTCTTTACTCCTTATTTTCCGTGTTTGGAAGGGGTGCCGGTACGTCACGCCAGGTGAAGTATGCGTGGAGCTTCTTCAGGCCGATGATAATCAGGAGTATCGGCCAGTACTTCGCGAAGAGACGCCAGAACGAAAAGACACCGTACCAGTTCTCGATCAGGAGGATAATCCCGAGAGCAATCAGGATGAGTCCCACGGTTAACGCGCCGCTCATTTTTCTCGCTGTCATGACGGAAAATCTCCGGAACTAAAACTGCTTGTTTTCGCTCAGCACCTTGGAAGAGGAGGTCTGAGATTCCTGACGATCTTTCAAGGCACGCCAGACGAGGTACCCGCCCAGCAGGATGAAGACCAGGGGCCAAAGGTGGTGCAGGAAACGGTAGGGAATGATGTTCTGCAACAGGAACAAGACTCCCACAATTATCAGGAGTATTCCCCACGCTACCACAGCCCTGTCCTCTCCGGTCGATTCCGATGGATTAGGGAGCTCCAGCCTCGCTCTGGCGTTCATCTGCGCCGTCCGGTATGAATCGAAAATTGTGAAGACGAGAAAAGCGAAAGCACCGAGGCCGAAAACTCCGTGCACATCGTCTGCCAGAATGACAAGGGCGGCGAACACGGAAAAGTAGGTGAGCGCCTTGAGGTACTGATTGTTATACACGGCTCCCATGCCGGGAATCAGCGAGCAAACAGCGGCACGCTTGGGCGAGTCGGTGGGTAGTCGCAGGTCCTTGACGGCGGCCGCCCACTCCGCCCCGCGAACCAGGCAGTCCTGGCAATAGACCTTGGCCTTGATCTGATGGGCACAGTCGGCGCACAGCGGCCTGCTGCATGCGCTGCAGAACTGGACCGAATCCGCGGTGGGATGATACGAGCATTTCATAAATATCTCCCTTTCTGTTTCAGGTTGCGAATCGCGGATCATTCGAAGCTCGAGCCGCCATCTCGCAATCCAATGGGCTCCCCCGCTAGACAGGCGACAGCAGCACAGTGCTCTTATCGGTGGGAGCTTTTTCCTGCTGTTGCCTTGGTTTTCCCGAGTCCTGCTTTCCCTCGACCGGAACGTCCAGTTGCTCGATCATGAATCCGAGCTTGTTGAAGACGTTGTTCTTGAAGAACGTGAACTCCGCCTGCCATTCGTTCTTCTTGTCGTATAGTTTGAGCCCGCCGCTGTACAGATGCTGCACTCCTCGATCCGCCCACCGCAGCATCTCTCTGGGAGAGAGCGTGGACGCCAGGGTCGAGACCTTGGGCATCATAAGATTTGCTGCCAAAGCAAGAAACAGAAGCCCCACCACCGCTCCCATGGCGAATCGCGGGGTCAGTATGGGGCGCAGAACGTGCTGCGACAGAATCTCACGGAGCGTTCGAGTGCGCGGCCGGCCGGAAGTGCGCAGCAAGATTCTTTCGACCAAATTGAGGTCGAGGTCCAGGTTCGGAACCGTCTTGCACGTAACCAAAACCGACCGGACATCCTCCAGGAGACTGGCGCACTTGCTGCATTCGTGAAGATGTTCTGCAATAGTTGCCAGCTCTTCGGCTGGCAGGCTTCGGTCCACGTATTCGGTCAGGTGTTCTTCGACGTGTAGACATTCCATAACACTACTCCCTACAGCTGCATCCCTGCCTGGCTACGCCGCTTTACAAGAAGCTTGGCCAGCTCGATCCTTCCGCGGTTGATTCTGCTCTTCACCGTGCCCTCAGGGACGTTCAGGAGCTGAGCAATCTCCTGATATGCCATGCCTTCAAGATCCCGGAGGATGACCGCCTCTTTGAGTTCCGGAGACAGAGCCTGCAGGCCGTCGCGCAGGAAACGGGAGGCCTCGGATTGCTCCATCAGGCGATGCGCGTCCGGAAGCTTCTCGTCGCTGAGATTCATGGTTTCCATCTCCTCACTCCCGGCGGTGTGCTGGAAACGCCGGGTTTGCCGGTAATGGTCTATGATAAGGTTACGGGACACTTTCAGAATCCAGTTCAGGAGATTTCCGGCCTCGGGTCTAAAAGCCTTTAGGTTTTGATAAATCTTAATGAAAATCTCCTGCGTAAGATCTTCGGCCTCATCCGTCCGCCCGGTGTAGCGATAGCCCAGGTTGTATATCCTCCGAGCATACGTCGTAACGATTGCCTCCCAGGCGGCGTCGTCTCCCTGAAGACAGCGCTCAACCAGTTTCCCGTCGCCTGTGAGCACCCGTAACTCCTTGTCTTCAATCCCGTTTCCCGAGAGTCCTAACGGGCGGGATCTCTGTAAAGTTCAAAAAAACACTGCTACCTGGAAGGTTCCATTTTCCTCCTGATCTTCCTCCGGCGCAACCTTCGGGGCGTTCAGGTACCTGGATGACTTAAATTTCAGAACTCGGGCGCAGTGCAGCCCTGAAGGCCGAACTCCTTGAGATGAGTTCGTGGGTTTTTGTTTGGAGTTCAGGCTTCAGCCCTACTCGGGCGCAGTGCAGCCTCCGAAGGCTGAGCTCCAAACTTGGCCCGAATGCGGTCGTGGGCTATTGTTCGGAGCTCAGGCTTTAGTTTGCGCACAGCAAAAAGGTATTGACCTTTAAGGAGAATTCCTATTTATTTCTGTAAGATCTTAGGAATCGCGGACTTGGGCGATCCACGATTCGTGATCAAGATCTGCCCGGCCTTGCCCGCAAACTCGAGCCAGGGATCAAAACCATGAAGTGTCCCTACTGTGGGCATCTCAAGGATCGAGTCGTCGATTCGCGAGAAAGTAGAGACGGCGACTCCATTCGCCGGCGCCGCCAGTGCTTGAAGTGTTCCCGGCGCTTCACCAGCTACGAGCGCATTGACGAGATTCCCTACATGGTGGTCAAGAAGGACGGAGGACGGGAGAAGTTCGATCGGAACAAGATCCTGAACGGGTTGCTCAAGGCCTGCGAGAAGAGACCGGTCAGCCTTACGCAGCTCGAGAAAATCGTGGACCTGGTCGAGCAGAAGGTGCAGGAAAGTCCGGATAGGGAGCTGGAATCTGTGGTCATCGGGAAAATTTTACTTTCGGAACTGCGCCGGCTTGACAAAGTTGCCTATCTGCGGTTTGCATCGGTATATCTCGAGTTTGAGGACGTTGCCGAGTTCATGACCGAGATCAATGAGTTGTTTGAGAAGAAGTCTTGACTTATTGCGGATTGCGAATTGAGAAAAAATCCGCAATCCGTATTCGAAGATCCGTGAAACGCGAAAAGGACGCTCTTCTTGCCGAAAGCGAGATCGTCTCTGTCCTTCGCAAGCGATTTGGCGGAGAAAGTTTCTCCGTCGTTAAAGGTATCGGAGACGACGCTGCGGTCATTCGGATACCGGGCGCAACGCAATACTGGGTCCTGACGACCGATCAGCTGCACGAAAATGTTCACTTTCGCCGGGAGTGGACGGGCCCAAAGCAACTGGGGCACAAGGCATTGGCCGTAAACCTGAGCGACGTCGCCGCCATGGGGGCCAGGCCGCGATTCTACGTTGTGGCGCTAGCGATTCCTCGATCGCTCCCAAGACCCTGGCTCATTGGTTTCTACGAAGGAATGGTGAGGCTGGGCCGAAAGCATCAGGCCATACTGATTGGAGGAGATCTGTCCCATTCAAAGGACGGCCTGCACATATCTCTGGCCGTTCTCGGAGAGTCCGTGAGAAGGAACGCGCTCTTACGCTGTGGCGGAAAGCCTGGGGATTTCCTTTATGTCACCGGTACTCTCGGGAAATCGGCCGCGGGCCTTCGTCTCCTTCAAGCAGGAGCGCAAACCGGAAAGACCCCTTCGGAGCGGCAAGCGCTGAAGGCTCATAGGGAGCCGGAGCCGCGTTGCCAGGTCGGAATGTGGCTGGCTCGGCACGGCTTCTGCCGCGCGATGATGGATCTCAGTGACGGGCTATCGCTGGACCTGCTACGAATGTGCCAGGAAAGCGGCACTGGGGCAGTGGTCCATGGCGATCGTTTGCCGTTGTTTTCCAGCTCCCGAGCCTGGGGTTGTGATCCGATCGAGCTCGGTCTCCATGGAGGCGAGGATTACGAGCTTCTTTTCGCCGTTCCGCCGCGCCACGCGCTCTCGCTAGAGAGCGCCTATCCAGCGAAGTACCCGAAAATTACACGAATCGGGATGTTGACGCGGTCCCTGCACATGGAGTGGATCCCTGAGTCCAATATGCGGCCGCGTCCCCTGGCTCCTTGCGGCTTCGATCATTTCCGCAGCTGATTCCGCAGAATGAAACCACCGATGAACACCAATGAACACGGATCTGTGTTCATCGGCGGTTCCACTCATTCTCTGGGTATCTTCGAAACTTTTTTGCTTGAAGTGCGTCTGTAACTTCGTGTGTTTCAGTGCACACTGCATTATTCTGTGATGTAGAGTGAGATCCCGTCCGATAAAATGCAGGAACTCCTGGGCGGTGTGGTATAGCCGTAACAGGTCAACATCAGTCGTAATCCCCCCCCTGTTTCGCTAAAAATTCGTCATCTCTTGGGTGCAAGTAGCGTGTGCACGTCCGCTGGCTTGAAGTGTGTTCCTATTTTTTTTGTGCGACATGTTACTGCGAACCTTTACGAATTTTCAGAAACGACTCTTGGCCCTCGACGACCCGCCCGAACGGATCGCCATAGCCTTTGCCGTTGGCGTGTTCTTTTCTTTTTCGCCCTTATACGGACTGCACACCTTCCTTGGCCTGACAGTTGCGTTTCTCTTCGGCTTGAACCGCGTTGCACTCCTGCTCGGCCTGTTTGTGAATAATCCCTGGACCCTCGTGCCGATATATGCTGCTGCCATCTATATAGGCGGTCTGTTCCTCGGCTTTCCACCCGTGGCTCCCTTCCCTCAGTTCGCATGGAAAGAAGTATTTGAGGGCAGGTTTTGGGTGGAGCTCGCAAGACACTGGCGGCTGCTCATGCCTCTATTCCTGGGTTCCACAATACTCTCCTTTGTGTTTGCAGCAATCTCGTATCCATTTGCCTTGCATCTGATGAGGCGCTACAAACACAAGTCCCACTCACATTGAGCGCTTGGAGTTCAGGCACCAGCCTGCACTGCGCAGGCAGGCTAAAGCCGAACTCGAAACAAGCAGGTCGGCGCGGCATCCGGATGCCTGGCGCCTTCCGTTTAGAGTCGCGCGGCGTTAAGATTCGAGCATGAGGTGGTTTGTCCTGTTTCTCCCCTGGTTGAGCTTCACGCTGGCGCTCCCCGGATTTGCTCTCTCGAACCCACAGCTTGTCGAGGGACTGGTGAACATCAAGTTCCAGCTTGACAGCCGCGTATTCGCGGCCACGGCCGCCTTGAACGCGGCGGGTTTTGACCTGGATGCGGCAGAGCTAGCCGAAAACCCTCCGCGGAAGTTAGTGCGGGAATGGTTGTCGCGTATGCCTCCGGAATTGCTGGAACGCCTCCGGCAATTCTACGTCTCGCACGATGTGGAGCGGGATCCCTTGAAGCAACAGAGCAAATACATTTCGTTGTCTCTGTCTCTGACGGGCGCGCCTGAATTCAGATTGAAGGTGAAGCCGCGCGACGCGCCATCGGACGTTCAGTCTCTCATTGGGTTTGAGGATTTGATCCGGGAGACCTGGGAAAAAGGCGACCTGGTCCGGCTGTGGGGCATGGTCCAGCCCTTCTACTTGAAAGAAATCGAGAGCCAACGGCCTGTGATTCGGCAAACGATACTGACGTGCTTGCGCTACATGCACACCGAGCCGAGAATTGCGCTGGACCGTCAGGTGATTTTTATACCGGATCTTCTGAATGCCTATGGCGTGGTCAACGCCCGGAATCTCGGGGACACGTACATCGTTATCGTGGGTCCGTTCCGTACGGCAAAGTCCATGCACGGGATACGCCATGAGTACCTGCACTTCATGATCGATCCGCTTATTGCCAAGTACACGGCCTACCTACCCGAGGCCGAGCCCTTTTTGGAATCGGTGCGCCAGCGTCCAAGAGTCCTCGCACGGTACAAGGAGGACTTTTCCCTGGTTGTTACTGAATCTCTGATTGGAAGTATCGAACGGCGTCTGAACGCCGGGTCCGATGAAGAAAAAGCATTCCAGTTGGTCACCGGCTATGACGAGGGCTTGGTGCTTGCTCCCTATTTTGAAGAGGCTCTGAAGAAGTTTGAACGCGGGCGCCCCTCGCTGCAGGAGTTCATTCCTGAGCTCCTGCAAGGAATTCGCTGGGACATCGAGAAAAAACGCCCTGAGCTCCTCGCCAGACTGAGAGACGAGCTTGCCAGCCGCCACTCTCACCAGCAGGCTCAAGCGCAAGCCGAAGGGAAGAGGGATCAAGAAGCGCGAGACCTCCTCACGGATGCAAACAAGTCCCTTCTTGCTGGAGAGTTCGATAAAGCCAAGGAACTGTTGTCGCAGGTCCTGAGGCGCGATCCTGACAACGCCAGTGCCTTGTACGGGATGGCCCAAATCGCCGGGCAGAATCAGGATCTTGAAGGGGCTCTTGAGCTTTACGAAAGGGCGGCTCGCAATGCGGGGGAGCAGAAGTGGATCGCGGCCTGGTGCCTCGTGCGCCGCGGGAACATCTTCTATTTTCAACGAGACACTGCCCGGGCTCGAAGCGAGTGGTCCACCGTTTTGGACATGAAAGGGGACCTCCGCGGCGCCAGAGAGGAAGCCAGCAAAGCCCTCTCCGGCAAATGAGTATGGAGTTCAGGCTTTAGCCTGCACAGAAGCGGCCGAGTCTGGCAGGCAGCCTAAGGGCCCGTCACAGAATAACATTTACACT
>WNGD01010219.1_pt1 | contig 11786 bp, 12 predicted proteins | sample 5400671 | NCBI WGS metagenome assembly WNGD01 (sample SAMN13153369, study PRJNA577476) | soil metagenome | isolation source: 40 cm soil or saprolite under grassland replicate 2 | place: USA:California | collected 2016-06-15
CCCAGCGCCCACTCCGTGAACTGGCGGAGATCATCCGCGTCCCGGAGCGTGCCGAGCCGCAGCTCTACGTCGTGGTCGAGCGGATGGCCCATCTGCTCGAGCGGACGGATCGTCGCGACGAAGCTCGTGAAGCGCAGCGGCCGGAGGCGGAAGAGCGCGTACGCGTGGCGGCGCGCGAGCTCCACCTGCTCGGGCGTCGGCGGTGGGATCTCCTCGATCTTCTGGAGCCGCCCGATGTACTGCTCGGCGCTGACCGAGTCGACCGTGAAGCCGCGGCCCGAGTAGAAGCCGGTGCCGGCCGTCAGCACCGGCACGCCGAGGCACGGCAGCTCGAAGCCGACGGAGCCGCGGATGGTGATCCCGTAGTCGGCCGCGCCGAAGACCGAGCGGGTCGAGATCTCACTTTCGGGGCGCAGCACGGTGACGTGCGGCGGGAGCGAGCCGATCTCCCGGGAGATCGCCCGCTCCTCGTCGAGCTCTCCTTCGAGGCCTTCCCGCCGAAGCTTCCAGACGTTCGCGGGGTGGAGCTTGACGATCCAGTTGACGCCCGCGTTCGCCACGGCGGCGCGCACCGTCTCGACGAACCACTCCTCTTGGTCGGCGAAAAGGTCGTCGCCGTAGAACATGTTCGCGTCCCAGAGGATGTGTGAGAAGACGACGGCGGTCTTCTTCGCCGGGTCGAGCCCGAGCGCCTCGAGCAGCTCCGCTCGCGGGCGGTCGTGCGGCCAGCCCTGCAGCCCCCGTGAGAGGGCCGAAACGTTCCTGTAGCGGCGGTCGAGCTCGGCGTCGAGCTCGCGCTCCTGCTCTCCACCCCAGGGCATCGTCCGCGCGATCTCCCACGAACGCTCCGAGAGCGACCGCGGATGCAAGCGCCGGGTCTCGCGCGTGTAGCGCTTGAAGACGAGCTCGTCGTCCTGGAAGCCGGTGACGAACTGGACCACGTCGATTCCGCGTTCGAGCGCGAGGTCGGACACCGGCGCCTCGGACGCGTAGTTGCGCTCCAGGAAGAGCGCCAGCTCCGGCTTCAGGTCGTCGAGCAGCCGCCCCGCCGCGATCGTCGACTCCAGCGTCCGCGGCAACAGTTCCGCCAGCTTCGTCCGAGCCTCCGGAGTCGTCTGGTCGACGGCGCCCTCGTGCAGCGAACGCGAGAGCGTCGAGAGGACGTGCCGCCCGATCGGCGCGCCGTGGAAAGTTAGCGACCTCAGATCGGCGCCCGACGCGAGGATCAGCTCGGCCTCCTCGGCTGCCTGCGTGTGCGCCCGCTCGTCCAGGTACTCGTCCAGGACGACGAGATCCCGGATCCCGAAGACCTCGAAGTACTTCCGCGGGATCCAGCTGCCCGCCTGCGTCAGGACGACCGGCCGGCGGCCGGCGAGCTTCAGCGCCGCCCCGAGCAGGCCCTCGAGCTTCAGCTGGTAGACGAACTCGGTCAGGCTGACGATCAGCACCGGCGGCGCATCGGTGGGGAGCTCGGACTGCGCAAACGCGTCCCCGTGTCGCAGGCGGAGCCGACGCAAGTCGCCCTCCAGCGCCAGCCGGCGCCTCAGCCGGGGCCAGGGAGTCACGCCGTCTTCCTCAGGAGATGGTGCGGGTTGGCTTTGACCAGCTCGTAGCCATGCCGCTCACGAGCCTCTCGGGCAACCCGGTGAACATCCGGGAAGGGGCCGAACTCGCTCGAGTCGTCGAAGAGCAGGAATCCGCCCGGGACGAGGAGCTCGTCGGCGTTGAGAAAGTCGCGCCGCACTTGGTCGTAGGCGTGGCTGCCGTCGACGTAACAGAACGCGATCGGTCCTCCGAGCTTCCGCTCGCGGCCGAAGATGTCGACGACGCTCGTCCCCTCCCGCCAGCCGGCGAAGAAGTCGTCCGAGGCGAGCTCGAACGCGTAGGGCAGGCGGTCGCCGCTCCAGAAGCGGACGTTCTCCTCGAACTGCTTCCGCACCCGCCAACGGTATGCCTCGAACGAGATGGCGGACTCGGGCACCCTGTCCGGCTGTTCGCCCTCGAAGACCCAAGGATCGGTTGTGATCAGGTCGTTGGCGCGCTCGTAACGCCTTAGGAAGTAGGCGAGGACGTTCGTGGAGGCACCCGCAAACACACCGATCTCCAGCACAGGGTCGTAGCGACGGCAAAGCTCATCCATTTGAGGTGCTCGCGCTCGAGGTGAACGTGATCCACGTACAGCCGGCGGAACCTGCGCCTACGCCGAAGCCGTGCGATCAGGCCCACGAGGCTCACCAAGGATCGGACGCGTGCCGCCGGGTGCGTCGTTCGTGTCGAGGCGCGCGAGGAGCAGCGGCTCGTCCAGGCTGTGGTTGACGTCGCGCCGCATGGTGAATGCGACCCCATAGCCGGCGGCAACGACTGCCGCCGTTGTCCGCGCGTCAACGGTCTCCGGAGTCCCGTACGGGTAGCTGAACGCCCGCGGCCTCGAGCCCATGATCTCTTCGAGCAGCAAGGTCACCCGCTCGAGATCATCTTCGAGCTCCCCGTTCGAGAGCGTCGCGAGCGGCTGGTGCGCGTACGAGTGGGCGCCGACCGCATGGTGCTCGCGCTCGAGCTCGGCCACCTGGTCGCCGTCCATGTACAGCTCGTCGGCGACCGCGCCCTCGTCTGGAAACTCCGTCGCGAAGAGGGAGTCGACGAGCTCGCGCCGCCGACCGGCCGGCAGGCGGATGTTGAGCAGGAACTTCAGCGCCGCGGCCCCGGGAGTGTCGTAGCGATAGTGGGTCTGCGCCTCCTCCGCGGAGACCTCTGGCAGGCCGTCGGGAAGACGCGCACGCAGCTCGTCGTCCGCGAGCCGCTCGCGCAGCGCGTGCAGCTTGTGCACCTCGAGCACGCGCCCCTCGGCGAGCGGCCGGCCGGGGACGAAGAAGACCGCCGGCGCGCCGAGCCTCCCGAGCACCGGCAGCGCAAGCTCGTACTGGCAGCGCAGGCCGTCGTCGAAGGTGAGCACGCAGGCGTGGTTTGGCAGATCCGCGTCACCCGTCGCGGCCGCCACTAGCTCGTCGCGGCTGACAAGCTCGTAGTCCCGCGACAGCAGCTCGATCTGCGCCGCGAGCTGCTCGGTCGTCACAGGGAAGATCGCCCGCGGCTCCTCGGGCGCGCGCTCGGCGACGTAGTGGTAGCCGACGGCCAGCAGCATCAGGCTGAGTTTGGCCTGTCGAGGTCGCTGTCGGCGGCTGTTACGTACAGGTCGTCGTCGTAGCCCCAGAAGCAGGAGATATCGGGCCGGGGGCTGAGGTCGAGCGGCTCGAACCGACTCGGCAGCCCCCGCGCCCGCCGAAAGCCCACCGCCTCGAGCGGGGCCGCGTACCCGGAGGAGTGGCAGAGGAACTCCGCGGGTGGTTCCGGTAGCGCCACGCGACGAACTCCTCGTCTCGGCACGCTCCGGCGAACGCTTCGGCCGGCGACGCGGGCTCGTCGAACCATTCGGGTTCCCCGGGCATCGCAGCGAGGTCGTACGGCAGCGCCCAGTGCAGGATCGGCCGCTCTACGAAGCTGCCGGCAAGCGCGTTGCGCGTTGCGTCGTTGGCATCGAGCGCCCCGACGAGCTCGTACTCGGAACAGGCCCGCTCGACCAGCGCCGCGCCGATCCCCTGGCCGCGCCGCTCCGGCACGACGAGCCAGTTCGTCATCCACGCGCCGCGACCGCACTGTTCGCCGAGGCACGCTTCGAACTCGATCAGCCCCAGCATCCCGACGAGCTCGCCATCCTGCTTCGCGCCGAGGATCGCGAGGCGGTGCGGATCCGCGCGGCTGCGATGCTGCCAGCGCAGGAGCTCATCGTCCCGAGCGAGCACGTGATCGGGCCGCCAGCGCTCGCCGATGAACCGCTGAGCGTCAGCGAGCTGCCCGAGCGGAAGCCAGTCGATCCTCACGACCGGCTTAGCGCCCTGTGTAGGCGCGTCCGCGGCGCGAGCCGGTAGCGCGCGGTCGCGAGCGGCGAGCCGAGCTGCTTCAAGAAGCGGGGAAGTGGCCGCCGGTCGGAGCGGATGTGCGCCACGATCTCCTCGCGGAAGAGCGGCTCCCCTTGCAGCTCGACAGTCTCGGCGATGAAGCTCCAGTCCGCCATTCTCGTGTAGTCGGGGTTCTCCCAGCGGCCGAGCTTGTCCGGCACGTTCGGCACGAGCAGCATCTGGGAGCTGACGTTGCGCTCACGCAGTATCGGGTCGCTCCAGAGCACGCGGCCGTCGAGGTAGCGCATCCGGAAGATCGCGACGCGCTGCGGGTGCTCCTCCGCGACGCGCCGCATCGACGCCAGTGCCCCGCGTGCGAGCTGGTCGTCGTCGTCGATGAAGACGAGGTGCGTTCCGGCGGCGCGCTCGAGCAGCGACTGCCGTGCGGCATTGCCGAAGTCCTCGTCTCGTGTGCAGAGGACGAGCACCTCGTCCCCGGGCTCGAGCTGCTCCGCTACCGAGTCGAGGGTTGCCGCCAGCGAGCGCCGCCCGCGCGTCGGCACGATCACCGAGAACGCCACCACGAGTGCATTATCAGCCGGTGCCCGACGACCGGCTCTTCGAGCTTCCGTACGACGCCTCCTGGGGTTACGGCAGGCGGTTCTTCCTCGACGTCGAGCATCGCTACACGAAGATGCACCGCCTCCTGCGGGAGCGCTACGGCGACCTCTCGGGGAAGCGGATCGTCGACCTCGGGCTGTCGCGCGGGCTGCTGCTCGAGCGCTTCCGGCGCTACGAGGGGGTCGCGCTCGGCGGGATCGAGATCGATCCGGCCGAGATCGAGCGCGCACAGACCCGAGGCCTCCAGCCGCTGCAGTACTTCGTCAACGTTTTCGACGGGAACGTGATGACGGCGCGGCTGCCGTACGAGGACGCTTCCGCGGACGTGGTGCTCGCCGGCGAGATCCTCGAGCACGTGGTCGACACCGAGAGCTTCCTGTGGGAGATCCACCGGACGCTGGCTCCCGGCGGCGCGCTCGTCCTCTCGACGCCGAACATCCTCTGGGCGAAGCACCGCGCGCGCCTGCTCGCGGGCCGTTACCCCGACGCCCTCGAGTACCGCTCGCGTTACGGGACGGACTTCGGCCACGTGCGCATCTTTGGGCCGGACCAGCTTCGGGAGCTCATGGGCGAGACCGGCTTCTCCGACGTCGCTGTGATCGGCAACCGGATCGGCCCGATCTCGACGCTCGCCTCCGCGCCGAAGCCGGTCGCGCGGGCCTTGGACCGGCTGGCAGACCGCTATCCCTCCGGCTCGGAAACCCTGATCGCGTTCGCGCGCAAAGCCTGACCCGCGAGCGCGAGCGCACCCACACACGGCAACAACACGAGCGCGAAACCGACAGCACGCGGCAGGCCGAGCCACCACCAGACAGTCGAGAAGTCGAAGTTCGGCCCGTACGTGCCGGCCTGGTAGAGCATCCCGCCGACCGAGACGAGCGCGAACGCGCCGGTCAGCGCCGGCCATCTCGCGAATGCCTCGCACAGGCCGAGGGCAAGGAACGGCAGCGCCGGCGCGACATAGCGTGGCCCCGGCGAGAGCCCGCCGAGCGGATCCCAGTTGCCCGCATCCAGGAGGATGAACAGTGCTGCAATGGCTCCACACGCGGCCGCTTCAGCGCGGAGACCACGGCGCCAGAGCAGTACGAGCCCCGCCGCGGCGAGCAAGAGGACCGGCGAGAAGACGAGCAGGCCGCGATGTCCGAAGAGGACCGACGCGATCGCGTGTGGATTCGCGAGCCCGATCCCGAAGAAATGCTCGTGCTGCTGCCCGAAGCCGCCGGCGAAGTACCGATATGAGAGGTGCTGTGGCGCCCCAAACGCCAGCGTGTCGTAGCTGGCGAGCAAGCCGAGTGGCACGACAGTTCCAAGAGCGAACAGCGCGACCGCCCGGACGGCGCGACTCCGAGCAACCAGGAAGATCCCGACGACTCCCGCAGCGACCGCCAACTGATACTCGAACACGACCGCGAGGGCGGCGAGCGCCCCCGACAGGAAGGCGGCGTCCCGGCGTGCAGTGAGGAACGCGCCCAGCGCAAGCCCGCCGGCTGCCAAGTGTCCATGCGTTGTCGCCGCGAGCGGCAGCGCCATCGTTCCGAGGCCGAAGGTCGCGGCAACGAGGATCCCCGTTCCCGGCCTCAGCTCCTCCGCGCCGATGCCGACGAGCAGCACGCAGAGCACGAATGCGAGACCGCCCGTAAGGAGCCGTGCCGCGGTGAGCAGTCCGCGGTCGTGCCAAATGCCTTGCTCCTCGTCGTTCCGGTCGACGACGTGGAGCGCTCGCATCGCCTCGAAGGTCGGTAGTGCGAGGAACGAGATCCCCGGCGCCTTGTCCGAGTACCAGTGGCCGCCGTAGCGCGAGCGGTCGCGGGTCTGAGACGCGTACGGGTCGATGCGGAGAGAGCCGTGGAGCGCGACAGACTGCGTCACGCCGAGCCGGGAGACGTCTGGCCAGCCGGAGCCGTACGCGAAGCAGAGCGCCGTCAGCGCGACCGGCACGAGTAGGAGCCTCACGCGTAGAGAGCGAGGGTCTCGTCGATCATGCGGCGCTCGGTGTAGCGCTCGCGGACGCGGCGCTGGCCCTCCTCGGCGAGCCGCTTCGCAAGAGGCTGGTCGTCGAGCAGCCGCCTGACGGCTGCTGCCAATGCCGGCGCGTCGCCGGCCGGAACGACCAGACCCGTCTCCTCGTGCACGACCGTGTCGCGCATCCCGCCGACAGGCGTTGCGATCACCGGCACTCCCGCCGCCTGCGCCTCGAGCACGGCGATGCAGAGGCCCTCGTAGCGTGAGGGCTGCGCGTAGAGCGTGAACGAGGCGAGCAGCTCCGGCACGTCATCTCGCGAGCCGGTGAGGCGCACGTTCTCGCCGGCCTGTGCCTCCAATCGTGCCCGTAGCTCGCCGTCGCCGACGAGCACGAACTGCGCCTCCGGAACCAGCCGCGCCGCTGCGAGGAGCGTCTCGTGGTCCTTTTGCTCGGCAAGCCGCCCCACGGTTCCCACGATCGGCGAGTCCGCCGCCAGCGCGGCCTTCGCGCCGGCGAAGCGCTCGACGTCGATGCCGAGCGGAATCACGTGGCTCGGCTCGCGCCGGTCCTCCGCGCGATCGGCCTCCGAGGTGTAGATCACCTCAGGCTTGGTCGCCCATCCGAGGAGCTGCCACAGCCGGCCGCGCCGGTTGTCCTTCCTCGGCAGCCCGGGCGTGTGGTGCGTGACGAGCACGCACGGCACGCGGGCCAGGCGCGCCGCGACTAGCGCCTGCGGCCAGACGTCGATGACGTGGGCGATGTGCGGCTGCAGCCGGCGCAGGGTGTGCACGAGCTGAGGGACGGACTCCTCCGCGACGACGACGGCTTCGTCCCCGAGTGCCGACGCGAGCTGATCCCGATAACGCTCTACCGCGCCCTGCGCCGCACCGCGGTGCAGCAGGGCGATCAGGACGCAACCTCGTCGAGCACGTCTGCCAACTGGGCGGCGGTGCGCTCCCATGTGAACTCGCGAGCCCGTTCCAGACCGCTACGGCGTAGCTCCTCGGCAAGACCCGGCTCCTCGAGCAGTCGCACGAGCGCGTTCGCCTGGGCGTGTGCGTCTCCGGGGTCGCAGAGGAGCCCCGCCTCGCCGAGAACCTCCCGACTTGCGGTCGAAGCGACAACCGGAGTACCGCACGCCATCGCCTCGAGCGGCTGGTAGCCAAAGCCCTCAAAGAGTGAGGCGTCGAGGTAGGCAGCCGCCCCGCGGTAGAGCTCGACCAGCTCCTCGTCCGAGACCCGGCCCGCCGGCACGACGAGCTCGATCGGGTCGCGGAGCCGCCCGTTCGCGATGCGCACCGCCTCGACGACTATCGCCGTGTTGTCGCGGGGATCGGCCGACGAGAGATGAAAGACGTACCTCCCCTGCCGGCCGGGGCCCGGCGTGAAGCGTCCGTCAATGCCGGGGTGAAGGACTGTGGCTTCACCGAGCTCGGCGGCCGTCGACCCGGACCCGGCCAGCATCCGGGCCGCACGCCGCAGGCTCGGCCCCCAGAGGAGCGCGGTAATCAGGTCGCTCGCGCGCTGATAGGGGCCGGCGCCCCGCTGCCGGTTCAGCGCGATGCGGTGCGTCGGGAGCTCAAAGAGCCAGATGACGAAGCGCCCACCCCCGCCGAGCGGGAGCCGGTCGGTCCACGTCAGCATGACGTCCGCGTCGCGCGCCGCGCGCCGCAGTCCGACCTGCTCCCACAACAGGGCCGGCCGCCGCCGTACCCGTACCGTCGGCACCTCGAGCTCGACGTCCTCCGAGATGTAGGCCACCAGCTCGTGCCGCCCCAGCGTCGCAAGAGCGCGAACGGTTCCGAGCTGAACGCGCGACAGGCCTTTCCCGTCCGACGAGATCGAGGTCGCGTCGATAGCGATCCTGGTCATTCGCGACCCACGATGGGGTAGCCGTAGAGGAGTTGTAGCGGTGAGGCGAGGAGGGTCGTGGCGACCTCGCGCCGGGGAGAGAGACTCTGTCGCCAGGCCGTGTTCTCGCGAATCCCGATTACGCCGGTGTCGAAGCGGCTGCGGTGGCCTTCGATCATGTGATGGCTCGGCAGGCGCACCGAGTCGCCGTCCACGAACGGCAGGGCTGCGTCGCGCGCGCCGACGAGGCCGAGAACGCGGCGTGTTTCGGCCTCCGGGCTGCGGAGGAAGTCTTCGAATCGCAGCCGAAGGAATCTGCGACGGCGTCGCGCCGCCAGCGCCTCGAGCTCGACGTTCCACAGCGTCCAGCGCGCGCCGAAGGCCGGGCCGCGCGTGCGGTGGAAGTGTGGGTCGACGCTCCACGAGTACGAGGTTGCGCGCGGGTCGCGCACGAGATGAACGATGTAGAGCTCGATTCCGGGCACACCATCCACGATGTAGGCAAAGGTCGGCGACTTCGACGAATCGACGATCACATGGCAGCCGGACTCCGCCGCGATCGTTTCGTAGAGTTCGGCTAGAGCGCTGCGGTAATCCCTGAGGCGGTCCCGGTCGCGGCCGAGGGCGACTGCCGGCAGCATGCGGGCCCGGATCCAGCGCCGTTCCGTTCGCAACCGTTTCAGCGCATCGCCACCCGAGGACCCCGACCCCAGCGCCGCGCCCCAGAACGCGCACTCGCCGAGCGGGGCTCCGCAGCTGCACAGATCGCCGTTCTCGATGCGCTCGCTCAGCGCGTACAACTCGCCGGCGGCGAAGAAGCCCTCGATCTGCCCGAGGATGCGTGCCAGCAGCGTGGTCCCGCTGTGCGGCAGGCCAGCTATGTACAAGACCTTCACGAGCGCCTGCGCACGCGGAGCCGACGCACGATGCCCGCCGGCAGGAAGCTCTTCGCTGCGAGCGAGAGCCAGCGCGGGGACGCGTGCGCCGGATACAGGCGAAGCCCGTGGAGCGAATACCGCCGCGCGCGGGCGAGGTCGAGGTCCTCGTACGCGAACTCGGCGCCGAGCAGGTAGGCCTTCGAGCGGCCCTCGCGCGTGGGCAGCTTCTCGGCGAGCCGCGCGTGGTCGCGGGCCAGCCGCGAACCGTCAGCGCCGGCCGACTTCGCCGCCGGGTGGACTCGATAGGTTGAGAGCGGCTGTTCCAGGCGCCGCACCCGCTCGGGCGGGAACTGCAGGAAGAACTCGAAGTCGAAGAAGTAGTACGCCTCCTCGGCGAACGGGCCGAACCGTTCCCACGCTTCCCGTCGCCAGAGGGTCGAGGGTTGCACGACGTGGTTGTCGCACGCGCGCTGCATCGCGGCAACGTCGAACTCGCGCGCCCGCAAGTGGCCGGTGCGCTGGGAGCGCGCGTCGGTGTAGTACGCGTCGCCGTAGACGAGCAGCGCCTTCGGTTCCCGTTCGAGCTCCGTGACCATCATCTTGATGGCGCCCGGGAGGAGCGTGTCGTCGGAATTGAGGTAGCCCATCAGCTCGCCGCTCGTTTCGGCGAACCCACGGTTGATCGCGGCCGGCTGGCCGGAGTTCTCCTGCCGGATCAGGGTGAGCCGGTCGGCGTAGTGCTGCGCGATCTCGACGCTGCCGTCCGTGGAGCCGTCGTCCAGGACCACGTACTCGAGCGGCTCGTAATCCTGCTCCAGTACCGAGCGGATCGTCTCCTCCAGGTACGCCGCCTGGTTGTAGAACGGCGTCACGATGGTGACCAGCGGTCTCACGCCGCGACGAGCTCCTCGTAGACCTCGAGGTATCGCCGCACCTGGAGCTCGACGGAGAACTCGGCCTCGGCCGTCTCCCGGCAGCGCGGCCCGAAGCCGTCGCCCTCGAGCACGGTCTGCAGCCCGCGCGCGAGGTCGGCGACGTCGCCAAAGCGCGCCTGGTAGCCGGTCTTCATGTGCGTCACGACGTCGGTCACGCCACCGCGGTCGAACGCGACGCACGGCGTGCCGCACGCGATGCTCTCGATGGCGGTTTGTGTGAGCGCATCCGCAATCGTGGGCACGGCGACGACGTCGGCGGCTGCATAGGCCTGGGCCAGGAGCTCGTCGTCGGCAATGGCGCCGAGCGAGCGGGACTCCACGCTGGGCGGCGCCTCGCCCTCCCCGGCCAGCGCGAGCAGCGGCGGCTCGTCCATCAGCGCCAGCGCGCGCTCGAGGAGGTCGAGCCCCTTCCGACGCTCGTTCAGGTGCGACGCGGCAAAGAGCACGATGCGCTGGTCGGGCGGGAGGCCGAGCTGCGCGCGGGCCTCCTCCTTGGGCAGCGGCCGGAAGACGTTCGTGTCGACACCGTGCGGGATCCGCCGGGCGGGGAAGCCCGAGAGCAATGGGCTCGCCTCGACTAGCTCGAGCATCCAGCGCGACGGCACGATCAGCGTCAGCGCCGACCGCTCGTAGACTCGGCGCTTCATTCGCCACAGGAGCGCCGTCGTGTCGTGCCGCAGACGCGGGTACTCGTCGAGGTAGGGACACGAGCCGCAGCCGTGTTTCCAGCGCTCGCAGTCGAGCGAGTACGCGACGTGGCCGGTCATTGCCCACTGGTCCTGGAGCAGCCAGACCGTCGGCCGCTGCCGCGTCAGGCGCGGAAGGGCGGTGAAGCCGAAGTAGCTGCCGTGCAGGTTGTGGAGCTGGAGGAGGTCCGAATCGCGAAACCACGGGTCGCGGACGACGGCGAAGGACGACGGCAGGTACGCGTACTGCAGGCCGATCGCGTTCGTCGCCGTTCCTGCAGCGCGATCGGCAGCTCGCCAGACATCGTTGCGCTTGATCGACCGGATGTCGTCGTCACGAGTGACCTTGCGGCCCACGAGCATCCGGGAGAAGTGCCCTGCCTCCTCGAGACCCCGGTGGAGCTTGTACGCGGTTCGAGCAGCTCCGCCAGCGGCGTCAGACTCGCTGATATGCAGGACATTCATCTCGTTCGGGCCTAGCATAGGGTGGAGGGCGATGGGAAACAGGCTTCCGACGCCGGTGCTGTACGTCCACCACCGCAGCGAGCTCGGCGGCGCGCCCGAGTCGCTCTCGTACCTGATCCGCGAGCTCGACCGGGACCGCTTCGAGCCGCACGTCTACTGCCCCCCTGGGCCGGCCGCGGACCTCTTCCGCGAGGCCGGCGCCGAGGTGCACACGGGCGCTGTCGCGGGCTTCACGCACATCTGGGCCTCGACCTACCGCGGGCGGCGCTGGCTGCTCTTCGCACGTGAGCTCGCGCGCCTGCCGGCGCACGCCCGGACGTTCCGTCGGACGCTGCGGCGGCAGCACTTCGACCTCGTCCACTTCAACGACTCGCCGTTGATCCCGGCCGCGTGGCTCGCCCGGCGCGAGCAGCTCCCGATCGTCTGGCACCTGCGGTCCGCGCTTCCGAACGGCGGTCACGACGGGCGCTCCGCCTTGATCCGGGGTGCGA
>WNGD01005914.1_pt1 | contig 11785 bp, 14 predicted proteins | sample 5400671 | NCBI WGS metagenome assembly WNGD01 (sample SAMN13153369, study PRJNA577476) | soil metagenome | isolation source: 40 cm soil or saprolite under grassland replicate 2 | place: USA:California | collected 2016-06-15
GCGGCTCGCCGCCGGTTAGCCGCAGTTTGCGCACGCCAAGGCCGGTGAAAACCCGGGTAACCCGGGACAGCTCTTCAAAGGTGAGCAACTCCTGGCGGGGCAAGAACGCGAAGTCACGGCCGAACACCTCGCGGGGCATCCAGTAGGTGCAGCGGAACTGGCAGCGGTCAGTGACCGAGATCCGCAGATCCCGCAACGGCCGCGCTAGCGTGTCCGCCAGCGGCAGTTCAGCGATCGTCATCACCGCACCTCAGTGCCCAGATCGTTGCGGGAGCCGCCCGCAACCCTGGCGATACCTTGCGAGGTTGCGCACCGGCATACTGCCTGCCCAGGCCTGTGACAATACGGATATGTCAGCTCAGGGCGCGCTAAGGCCGTGCGGCGCCGGTGGGGAGCGGGAGGGCGGCGGCTCGTATCGCGCTCCTTGCCATCGGGACCGCTGTCTTCGCGGCACACCGTCCCCCACCGTCCGGCAACATCAATACGGCCCCCTTCAAACCCCCTCATATACACACTCGATGTTCTCCTTCCCGTAGTCGACCTCGGCCAAGAACGCACCTTCAGCCCCCAGGGCATCCAACAATGGATCGCCTATGCTCTCATCTGCGCAGGTTTGATACTTGCCACAACGGCAGCCGCCGGCGTCGTCCGCGCCCTACGGCGCGAGTGATGATAGCAATCATCACCACAGATGTGCTGACGCTTAAGGTCCACAACACCGCAGGACCTGGCCTGAAAACCGAAAAGTGCCAAGTACTGACATAGCCGGCACGTCATTAACATTTACAGTCAAGGCGGCGGCCCAATTTCGAGATAAGGCTTGGCCGATCCGACGGAGGTAGAGCCATTCTGGCAAATGACCAGTCTTGCATCGACGCCCAAGCTCTCCAACCAAAGAAAATGCGTGTGGAGATTGCTCACCCGCACTTGACGCAACGGTCATCACGGCCCTCTATCAAGAGAGGGCGGCGGTGACGGTGGCCAGCCCCGATGACCAGCCGATGACGGGCAAGGAGGGCCACGGATCGTGCGGCACCGCCGACCAGGTCGCGGCCGGTGATTGCGACGCCTTGGTCATCCTGGGCGATGCCCCAGACAGACCTTCAGGGGTTCTGCGGCTCAGGTTGCGGGCACACCCTCCGGTAGGGCACGCCCTGTGCGTAGTGGTGCCATTCGGTCTGTGTGAGGGAGCGGCCAGTGCTCGAGCAGATACTCGCTGCCGGATTGACGAGGAAGGCCACATCCCACAGCCTTACGTATCCATCGAGGCCACCCGTGGCTAGCGTGCGTCCGTCCGGGCTGAATGCCAAAGCTGCGATGTCGGCGTGAGTGGGACTTGTTAGAGGAGTTCCGATCTGGCGGTTTGTCGCGACGTCCCACAGCCATGTGCGGCCTCCTTTTCCGCCTCCGGCCACAGTGCGCCCATCAGGACTAAACGCCAAAGTCTCGACGTTGGCGCTGGTCTGGCTGGTCAGGGCGGCGCCAATCTGGCGGCGAGTGGCCACATTCCATAGGCGGACTGGACCAGTGTTCTCGGCGGTTGCAAGGGTGTCTCCGTCCGGACTGTATACGACGGAAGAGATCCACCCGGCGTCTGGCATTCTAAGGAATCCTATCTGGCGGCGTGTGGTCATGTCCCACAGCAGCACCCCTACGGGACCTGCTTCTATAATACGGTTGTTCCCATTGCAGCCAGCGCCACCAACAGCTATGGTGTGTCCGTTGGGGCTGAATACCACTATAGCTGCCGAATTGCAAGTGAACGCATTGATTTTGTGGCGCGTGGCTACGTTCCACAGCTGCACATGCAATCCTTCATCGGTGAGAGCGGCCAGAGTACGCCCGTTCGGGCTAAACGCCGCGTACTTCGCACTGACCGGAAAAGTGGTGACCAGGTGGCCTGTGGCGGTGTCCCATAGCCTCACGGGGCTACCTGTTCCTTGCTTCAAATCGCCAACGTGCCCGGCTGTGGCCAGGGTGCGGCCATCGGGGCTGAACGCCACCGACGTGATGCCGATGAGCCCGCCAAATGATGGTGGGTGTCGCGGACACGCGACCGTCCGGGCCGTGTCGTTAAGGTGGCGGCTTGGCATTGTCCATAGCGTGAGCCAGCAACCATCTTCGAGGGCTGCCAGGCTGCGGCCATCAGGGCTGAATGCCACCGAATTGACATACGTGGCAGTACCGGACATCGGGGGGCCGATTTGCCTTCCGTAGGTGATGTCCCATAGCTGCGCGATGCCATTGCCGCCAGCGGCGGCCACGGTACGCCCGTCGGCGCTGAACGCCACCTTCATGACGCCGTCATCGGCAACAAGAGGGCTGCCGACTTCTTCTCGGGTTGCTGTGTCCCATAGCCGCACCGCGCCCGTGCCGAAGCCAACCTCGCTGTTGCAATTGCAGCTGCCGGCGGCAATGGTACGGCCGTCTGGGCTGAATGCTACGGACTCGATGCCACCGGGACCGCTCCTAATGACGTGGACCTTGCTGCGCCGGGCCATGTTCCACAGCCATACACGACCGCGCGCACCGCCCGCTGCCAAGAGCCGCCCGTTGGGGCTAAATGCTATAGAGGCTGCGTTTATGATCAGCGGCTTTCCGATCTCGCGATCATGGCGCAGATCCCATAGCCATACTCTGCCGTGGTCATCAACTGTGGCAACGACCTTCCCGTTGGGACTGGTCGCGACCGCAACGACGAATCTCTGCCCGGTCATGATAACTGGCATTCCGACCTTACGGTGAGTGTCCACATTCCATTGTACTAGAATATTCCGGTCGACTGTCACTACAGTTTTGCCACCTGCGCCGAAACCAGCCAAACTTATGCCAGCCTTGCTGGTTATCGGCGTGCCAAGCCACCTATGCGTGATCACATTCCACAAACGCACAGATTCTCCCGGGCCGGGAGGCAAGAGACTGTTCCCGATCGCTAAGAGACGCCCATCCGGGCTGAATGCCACCGCAGACCCAGCAGGCGCGTTTTTCATTAAGGGGGGCCCAAGTTCCTGGTGATCGCTGGCATTCCACAGCCGTACCGCCCCTTCGGCTCCGGTGGTAGCCAGCAAATGGCCATTAGGGCTGAACGCCATCGAGCTGAGCAAATTAGTGCTGGCCGACAGATCCGCCACGTCGGGCTGCGCTGCGGCGTCCACCATGCTGTAGTGTGCCTGAGCGGTCGGAACGAGCCGCCACGCCGCGAGGCCGAGCAGCCGGGACAAGACTGGGTCAGAGCCGATCAGCGCCTGGCCCTTGGCGGCTAGTTCTCCCGACACTGCGAGGTCGCGCTGCCGGGTGGCCACGTCACGTTGACGGATGGCAGTTCTGGCCTGGCTTTGCGCAACGAAGGCGGCAGCCAGCGACGCTGCGAGCAGGATGACAAGGCCCGCGACCGCGGACTGCCTCATCCTGCGGGCCCGCCGGTTCGCCTGGGAGCTGGCCAGAAGGAAGTCGCTTTCATTCCGGGTAATCGGCGGATGGCGATCTGGATTGGCTGCGATCCGGTCAGCGGTTCTCATCGCTGACCCCAGCAGGCTGCCGCCGTAGAGGTAGGAGCGGTCCCGGGAGCGCTGCGCCCATTCGGCTGCGGTACCGCGAAGCCGGGTGCGCACGATCCGGTCGGCGTGAGTTTCGGCCAGCCATGTGTCGCGCAGCAGCGGCCACGCGGTCAGCAGGATCTCGTGGCTGATCTCTACGGTGCCGGCCGCGAGGGTGAGCAGCCGTTCGGCGGTGAAGGCCTCCAGGACCGCCTCGACATCCCGCGCCTCGGCTGGGCTCTTGCCTTCGGTCAGTTCCGCCCCGGCCGCACGATCGGCCGTGTCCACGCCGTCGCTGCTAGTGGCGGTCAGGCGAGTGAAGACCTGCCGCGCCGTAACCTGCTGGGCGGCCGTGAGACGGCCGTAGGCACGTTGCGCGCTTTCAGCGACAGCCCCTTCGATGCCGCCAGTGCGTTCATAATCGGCGAGGGTAAGAATTTCCCCGGAGCGGCTTCGCCAGGCCTGGTCAAGAGCGTGCGACAGCAGCGGCAACACCCCCGCGCCAGACACCGGATGGCGGGCACGCACCTCCCGAAGCAGCACGTCTGCCAGGTCACCGTCGACCCTGTGACCTGCCTTCTTAGCCGGCTCGGTGATGGCCATCCGCAGCTGCCGCTCCGTCATCGCCGTCACCAGGTAACGGTCCTGGACCGCGTCGGCCAGCTGCGGATAGTCGGCACAGCGGGCCTCGAAATCAGCGCGCACCCCAAGCACAACCAGAGCCGCCGGCGCCTGTTCCGGCCCGTGCCCGGCGGTGCCCGCCGCGTGCAGGGCCGTGATGAAGGCCCGCCGCTGCTCCTCATCGGCGCACTGAGTGAACAGCTGCTCGAACTGGTCGACCACTAGCAACAGCCGGCGCCGCTCCGGCGCCGAGCCATCCGGGTCCCGCGCCGATGCGCCTGACTGCGCGAGAACGGCCTGGCGCGCAGTGAGCGCGAACCCAGCCGGATCGGTGTCCATCCCCCGCCGCACCGCAGCGGCGTCCAAGCCCGCCAGACACGCCACACGCGCGACTAGCTCATCCACAGGCACACGAGCGGGGGTAAATAGCAGGCACGGCCAAGATGCCGCCCCTGGCGCCGACGCCAGGCCTGCCCCCCGCATCCGCGGCAGCACCCCCGCCCGCAGCAGCGAGGACTTACCCGCTCCCGACACCCCTGACACCACCAGCAGGCCCGTCCCGTCCAGCTGCCGCGACAGCCGCTCGAGCACCTGCGTGGCCGCCGCCTCACGGCCGAAGAAGAACGCCGCGTCGCGCTCCTCAAACGCGCTCAACCCGCGATACGGAGAATCGATCACCCCCGAGACATCAGCCAGCGGCGGCGGAACCACCCCACCAGTCCAAGTCAGCCGACCATAGGAGTAGATGATCTGGGTGTTCCCCTCGCCAATCTGCACGCCCATAGCCCCCTGGGCGTCGACAGCGTACCGGCTTCTGTCGGCCGCCGCCTTTTGACCTGATGGCGTGCCCGGATATGGATCAGCGCTCATCAGGAAGTCCCATGCCGCGGTTGAAAAAAAGACCCGTGAAAGGAGATTGTGCCGGATGTCGCTGCAGCCGAACTGCACTCTCGGCACGGCGTCAGGCAACCATGTCCAGAATTCCTACTACACACGGCAAGGTCACCGACCAGTATGTCCGGCCCGGTCGCCGAGCCACCCCGTACCACCGCGCAAGGGCGGCTGACGCGGGTCATCTCCGGTGACCTCGGCCGCCTGGCGGCGCGTGGAAGACGTTGTCCTGCCTATTGCGGTCGCCGATCTGAATACCTTGCGCGCCCCGAACGCCGACCTTGTACTTGCCTGCCCGCGCTCCCGCGTCGTCGACCATGTTCATCAGCGCCTGCGCCGCAGCCACGAGATCGAGATCACGGTCGGCTCCAGCCTCAGCCAGCTCAGAGATGAGCGACGTTCGATAGAGTTCAGGGGCATTTTCATGCCTGGCGAGCACTAACTCCGCCTCGGGCCTGCCGGCTAACCGTCTCTTCACCAGCGCCTTCAGCCCGCCATAGGCGTCCTTCATCGCCGATGAAGCCGTTTCCTTAACCCCTAACGCTGCGCCCGCCGCCAAGGCGGTCGCAATAAGCGTGATCGGCTCCATCCCCTACCCCCCCGACTCAGCCATAGCGATAATCCCACACTACGACAAGCCGCCACGGGTCGCCGGGTGTCGCTAAAAGTGCCTAACGGGGTAGAGCTAGCGCATCTTCGCCGTGAGCCTAAAGATCAGCATTTACTAGCGGCTTCCTTCCTGCTGCGTCAACGGCAAAACCTCTCATTGGGACCACCACAAGTGAAGACGCCTCAAACAACCCAGAACCCATGCCGCGGCGCAGCAGAATCGGCGCGCAATGACCGAATCTGCGCGCCCTCGCGGCCACGCATCGCGCGGCCCGCTGTCGCATGTAAGGGTGGCGAGCGTGCGTGCCCTTTCAGGGATGGTGATCACGACGCGTGGCTGGGCGTGGTGAACCGCCGCTGTTCCACAGGCGGCATTCTGGTTGGCGCAGCGGTCGTGACGCACTCCAGTCGTCGGCCTCGGTACGACGCCGCTTCATACGGCGCGTAGAGCCCGAGGCGCTCTCCGGCAGCGCGCATGACGTCTGTGGCGGCAACTGAGCAGAAACTCTCAAGGTCCAGATGGCAGTGTTCATCGATTGCTTTCGCGCCGAGCCGCTCGCATGCCGGGGACAGATAACCCGTTTGGCTGTGTGCCGTTCGACCGTGCTGGGCCGGACGGTCGAATCACGGTCGGACGACCCGGATGACGCGCCCAAAGGGCCCGCCAACGGGAAAGGTCCTCTGTTCCCACGGTCACAGCATCACGCCAGACAGGCCCAGAGCGCATCTAGCTTGCCGGTAAGCACAGTCCATTGAGTCCACGAACCCGCAATTGTCTCGCCAGCCCCGGGCCGCACGGCACCGCTTCCCGCCCAGCCGCGCAGCGTGGAAGGACCTGAGCAGCGACGAGCAGCGCCGGCTGTTCATGCTTCTCAACGTCGGCCAGCAAAGACAGCCCACGCGAGCCCTCGCAGGTTGCCTGAGGGCTGACCTGCCAGGACTGGGGCACCCATCTGCTCACCGAACGTGAAGAAATGGGGATTCCCCACCACCGAACGCGGCCCGCGAACCACGCGGTGATCTGACCCCGCACCGCCGGCAGCATGTCACCAGGAAGAGCGAGCGCGGCCCTCTTGCGCAAGCCACGCCGTCCGCCGAACGGAACACTGAACGGCCGATCTGGGCACCACCGCTGGCCCAGCGCCGCCCCGCCGCAGGTTGTATAGAACATCCGTTCGGGAGCGCCCAAGCCGCATCCACGCCCGCCCCAGCCGGGGTCCATGACGGCGGCTATGCGAGCTAGCGCCCGTGGAGTCTCAGCCACGTTCGGTAACCAGCTGGAGAATGACAGCCGTCGCGGCGTGTGCGTGCATTTGCCGCGGCTCGCAGTGCGCGCCGTGCGCGTAGAACGCAACCCTCGGGTCACGGGCTTGGCGTGCTCACGCCTGCCCGGCGCGGTTGCCCGGCGCCGACGCGAAGCTACTGGCGTGACCGGCGGGCCACCCGGGGCGGGGCGACGCTGGCGGGCGAGGGTGTAAGCAGGAGGTACACACGCCGTCGGCTTGTCGGATCGCTGCGATCGTGCCCGGCGCGGTTGCCTACTTACGAGGGAGGTTTCACATGGGCCAGGACGACTTCCCGGATCCCGGGACCGGTTTCGTGGTGACCCACTTCCTGGTGGTCTCCGACCAGGACCGGTCCCGCGACTTCTACCAGTCGGTGTTCGGGGCGACGGTTGTGGAGGAACGCGACCCGGTCGTCATGAAGATCGCCAACAGCTGGCTCATCCTCAACGTGGGTGGCGGCCCGACAGACGACAAGCCCACTGTGACGCTCACGACACCCGCTGACCCGGACCGCACCAGCGCCTTTGTCAACATCAGGGTCGCCGACATCGGCCGGGCCTACCGCGAGTGGTCGGCAAGAGGCGCGCAGTTTCTCACCGAGCCTAAAGACCACGGCCGCGAAATCCGCGCGTACATCCGCGACCCGGATGGGCATCTGATCGAGGTCGGCCAGACTACCACCTCGCCGAACTCGTCGTAGGAGCGGCCAGCTCTGCCCGGTGGGCTCCAGCCACGCGCACCGGCTCGCGGGCGCGGCAGCCGACACAGTGGCCGATCTGTGCGGTGGCGGCCATCAGCCGATTGCGGCCGTCATGCGGCCTGTGCAGGTGCAGGCGGGTATGCGTGCTGCGTGTGCGCGCGCCATGAGCCGACAGCATCACGGTCCGTAAGGACATGGCGTGCGCCCAGGCAGACACCGCTCGCCGCCACTGGGCAGCTGCCCGTGGCGGCCCAAACGGCGGTCACAGACGCCCCCCGACGACAGAGGCACCACCCGCAGCAGCAACCGAACCGGCCGACATCGACAGGCACGACGGTGCCGATCACGGCACCTTGTTCAATCGGCGCACCCGGACCGCCCGTCTCGTATGCCAGCCAAGGGTCTGCGATACCACCGAATGCCGCCAATCCACGCCCAGAACGACGGTCAAATGACGGTCAAACGATCTTCAGAACGTGAGACGAAGAGCGAGAACAATGCTCTGACCTGGACTTTTGCGTGGAGCTAAGGGGACTCGAACCCCTGGCCTCTTGCATGCCATGAATCGCTGACCAGTCGCGTTTTACGGCTCCATCTCCGGGAAGCGGCGACCGCGGCCCGTGTAGGAGCGTGATGGTGCGTCCTGTCCGTGTACCTGGTCGTAGAGACTGCGCACGTCTGCCACTCGCCGGCCGTCGCCGAAGACACGTGCGGTGATCCGTTCCCAGCGAAGCTGGCGTTCGTCCCGGAGTGCGGTGACGCTCGCTGAGGTGGCTGGGAAGGCAGCGAGCTCATTTTCGATCCGTGCTTCGTCCTCGATCGCCGTCAGCCAGTGCAATGCACGCTCTTTCCACCCATCGCCGTGCACACCTGGCCAGGCGTGAGACCGGAGAGGAGCTGCTCGCGCACCTGCTCACGATCCGGGGCATCGCTGGCCGGGCCCAATCGATGGATGGAAACGCTCCGCGATCTCGACCGCGAGGCGCGCGTCAGGAGGGACGTCCAGCGGATCGAGCGTCCAGCCCCACTCCCGCTCGTCCCCGTACCATGTCTCTTCCATCTGCGGGTAAGGGCTGACGAGGGAAAGCACAGCTGCACTGTCCGGCAGTTTGACCGCGAGCCGCAGCGCTTTCCGCCAGAACATGTCGACGACCAGCGAGTTGTAGCCGCCACACCGCTGGAATGCGACGTAGCCCTTGCGGAACACGGCCTGCCAGGGGAGGTTTCTTACCGCGATCGCCTCGCTGAGCATATTCACGAGCTCACGCCCGATGGCGAGCCGCTCATCGCGGATGCCCAACTCGGCGTAGCGGTCCCAACGCCATTCCTGCTGTCCGACAAGTTCGGTAGGAGGGCCATCACTGGCTTCGATTGCATCGTCGTCGAGGACCTCAATCAGCGAGGAGAGCTCTGCTGCGGTGATCAGCTGCGGCGGGTGGGCAGCACCGTTAGCACCGAAGCGGACACCATCCTCCTTAAGCACGTCTATGACGTTGCGCATGTCGCCGGTTTGGTCCACAGGAAAATCGGGGCGTGGTTTCCGTCGCAGCCGAGCACCCGGTAGGGGTTGTCCAGGCCGAGCGTGTTGGCGATGTGCTGACCGACCGGCATGGCGGTGCAGCCGAGCAGAGCAAGGTCGCCGTAGGTCGTCCATCGCCCGCGCGGGAGGGCCGCGACAGCGGCGTTGATCCTGCTCCAGTCAAAGCCGCTCGACTGTCGGCCACATCGGGCAGGGGGCCGACTGCTGGCTGTAGGGTAAGGCACCGACCCACGACAGGTTGGGATCGCATCTATGGTTGCTATCGTGACTGGGCTACCCCGCGGGGAGCACGAGGTGGAGATCCTCGCCACAATGATGCTCCGGCGACTGGGCAGCCTCGGCGAAGAGCTTGTTCAGTTCGCGGTCCACCAACCGGCCGCCCGGATGGGTCGCGACAGCCGGTGCCATGACTGGTCCGCGCAATGGCCAGAGCATTTGTTCTGATAAATTCCGGATGCCGAGTTCGCGCAGTAGCGATATGGAGGGTTTCAATCGTCTGCAGGTCTCCTTCGCAGTGACGCCACGAATTCATTCCAAGCGTAGATCGAGAACTCGAGAACTGGGCCAGCCGGGTCCTTTGAGTCGCGCACTAGGACAGATTCTTGCGCGTACGCTACCTCTACGCATCCAGTGACGTCGCTTCGTTTACTTTTCCGCCAGACAATCGAGCGCAGCCCGGAATCCGCCATCCGACCTCCTCCGGAATCGTCATGACGGTGTCCTGAACGGCGCCAGCTGTTGTAAGGAAAGCCGCACCTTCACCCAACCACCCCGTCACAACCGCACATTGTGGCTACTGGTGGCGGTGGGACCCCCGCCCGGGCGTGCCAACCGCCAGCTGCCCTGTCTGCCGCTTTGAGTGTAGGCGGCCCGTCACGATCCGCCCATAGTCTCTTTCTGGCAAGCCTCGCCTAACCTGGAGCTGGGGCACCCCTGGAATCAGACGGCGTTACGGGCACTCCCCCCGTCAAACCACCTACGGTCTTCTCCCCAATGCTAAGGAGACGCGGCGCGGCATGTCCCGTTCCACCTGCTTGATAAGTTCCACCGATCCTTCGGGCCCCAGCGACAATTGCCTCAGACGCTCGAAGATCTCATGGTACTTCGCGATCTCGGGAGACTTGGCTGGGTCAGCGATCGTCAGGTCGCCGCGCCGGGCGCTCTCCAGGTACAACACGTCGCCGAGCGCCGCCTCAAACTGCAGCAGCGTGAATGGACCTTGCATCCCGTAGTGTGCCCCCCGTTCGAATGGGATCACCTCGATAGTGACGTTGTCCCGTTCAGCCATCGCCACCAGATGCCGTAGCTGAGCGGGCATGAGGTCAGGATCCTCACGCACGCCCACGTGACGGCGGATCACGGCTTCGTCAAGCACGAAATACTGTCGAGGCTGCTTCTCGCGAGACGCCATCATGCTCTGGCGCTGCATCCGGAGGCCGACCAGATCGTTGACGTGGGCACGGACCTGATCCAGATCCTCTGCTGTGAGGCTCGCCAACTCGAGATACTCCGATGTGACGCTCCTCGCGTACGGCTCAATCTGCAACAGACCGGGAACGATCAGACCCTGCGAGATCTTAATCAGTGATGCCCCAGCCTCATAGCCGACGAAGTTCAGGTACTACTGGTCGGTCAGGCTCTTGTATGAAGTCCACCAGCCGCGGCGCCGCGCACCACGGGCAAGCTCAACAAACTCACCGACCTGATCCGGGTCGGTGAGCCCGTAGTAGCTAAGGAGCGCCCGAAGATCAGTCGTCGTAATCCCGACACCACCCCCCTCGATCCGCAGAAGCTTGGATGGCGACCACTCGAGTGCCGCGGCAACCTCATCCTGGTTGAGATCCAGATCCCGGCGGATCTTCTTCAGCTCCGTCGTCAGCATCGTGCGCTGAACGACGGGGCCGAACTCTTCAGAGGCCATCTTCCCACTCTCCGTACATGCGATCTAACCGATCGCTAACAATCCAGGGCGAAAGCCACATCAGGGCTGCTGCCGCGCAGACACGGTCAACGCTCTGACCTCCGCGTTCGATGATCATCTTGAGCCAATTCTGATATCGAACTCGCTGCCGGGTAGCGGTACGCTGGCCGACAGTCCCCCACCCAGCTTTCTGCAAGTGTATAGTAGCCGGGTAGCGACCTGCTACACGCCTAGATCACAATAGAACTACTCGAATGAATCAAGCACGGGCTTCGTCCCGCTGCTCGCGTCATTGACGTAGAGACACCATCGAGCCGCCCACGTCGTTCCCGCCTCCGGCTGGGTGGCCCACCGTACCTAAGGAGCGAGACAGTCCGCTAATCACCGAGACGGGCCTGACCCCCATCTCACACGTAGGGACCGCTCCCTACCTCGCGATATCCAGGCGACCAAGCAAGAACATCGCGGGGACCAGGGATGCGGCCCCTACCTGAACCGCACCCATGCGAAAGGCCGGTCCGTGTGTACCCTGAGACTGACGCCCAACGGCGGTGCTTGTCCAGCGATTCCGTGGAATTGGTTCCGTAATTCGAAACTACTGTGCTGCCTACGTCCACGTATAAGCCCAAGTGCGCAGTTCAACCCGTTGGCCCTGATCACCCATAATGTCGCGGCATCGCA
>WNGD01005916.1_pt1 | contig 11784 bp, 8 predicted proteins | sample 5400671 | NCBI WGS metagenome assembly WNGD01 (sample SAMN13153369, study PRJNA577476) | soil metagenome | isolation source: 40 cm soil or saprolite under grassland replicate 2 | place: USA:California | collected 2016-06-15
GCACCGGCGGGGCGATGTTCACCGCGCTGGTGTTCGTCTTTCTGTTCGGCCACTCGATCATCGATCAGCTGCGGCTCGCGCATGGCAAGGGCCAGCCGATCCGCAGCGACGGGCCACAATCGCATCTCGTCACCAAGAAAGGCACGCCGACCATGGGCGGGCTGATGATGCTGTTCGGTCTCGTGGTGTCGACGCTGCTGTGGTCCAATTTGGCCAATCGTCACGTCTGGATCGTACTCGGCGTGACGCTCATCTTCGGCGCGATCGGCTTTTATGACGATTACCTTAAGGTCACCAAACAGACCCATGCCGGTGTTTCCGCCAAGCTTCGGATCGTCATCGAGGCGCTCATCGCAGCAGCGGCGTGCTATTTCATCGTGTCACTGGGCCGCCAACCATTCGCGTCCTCGCTCACCTTTCCCTTCTTCAAGGAGCTGGTACTTCCGCTCGGCTGGTTCTTCATCGTGTTCGGCGCGTTCATCATCGTTGGCGCTGCCAACGCGGTGAACTTGACCGACGGTCTCGATGGGTTGGCGATCGTTCCAGTCATGATCGCGACCGGCTGCTTCGGCGTATTTGCCTGGGTTGTCGGCAACCTATTCTTTTCGGACTATCTGCAGCTCCATTACGTAGCCGGCACCGGCGAGCTCGCGGTAGTGTGCGGCGCGGTCATCGGGGCGGGACTGGGCTTTCTCTGGTTCAACGCACCGCCTGCTTCGATCTTCATGGGTGACACCGGTTCGCTCGCGCTCGGCGGAATGCTCGGAGCAATCGCGGTGGCGACCAAGCACGAGATCGTGCTTGGCATCGTCGGCGGGCTGTTCGTGCTTGAAGCGGTGTCGGTGATCGTGCAGGTGGTTTCCTTCAAGCTCACGGGCAAGCGCGTCTTTCGGATGGCGCCGATCCACCATCACTTCGAGCAGCTCGGCTGGACCGAGCCGCAGATCGTCATCCGCTTTTGGATCATTTCGGTCGTGCTCGCGCTGATTGGGCTATCCACGCTCAAGCTGCGGTGATGGTTCCTGTCACCGCCTTTGCCGGAAAGAAGGTCGCCATCTTCGGCCTCGGCGGGTCGGGACTGGCGAGCGCGAGCGCGTTGCTCGCGGGCGGCGCCGACGTCATCGGTTGGGACGACAGCGCCGAGGCCGTGACCAAGGCGATGAGTGCCGGAATCCCGAGCGGCGACCTGCGGCAACTCGACTGGTCGAAAATTTCCGCACTCGTGCTCGCCCCCGGCGTGCCGCTCACGCATCCCGCGCCGCATTGGACCGTGGCGCTGGCGCGCGCGGCCGGCGTCGAGGTCGTCGGCGATATCGAGTTGTTCTGCCGCGAGCGGCGGGCGCGCGCGCCAAAAGCGCCGTTCGTCGCCATCACCGGCACCAACGGCAAATCGACGACCACGGCGCTGGTGGCGCATCTCCTGCGCTCGGCCGGCCGGGAAAGCGAGATCGGCGGCAATATCGGCACCGCGATCCTCTCGCTCGCGCCACCGGACGAGGCTCGCGCACACGTGATCGAGTGCTCGTCCTACCAGATCGATCTCGCGCCCACGCTCGACCCCTCGGTCGGAGTCCTTCTCAACGTCACCGAGGATCACCTCGACCGCCATGGAACGCTCGCGCACTACGCCGCGGTCAAGGAGCGGCTCGTCGCCGGCGTGCAGGAGGACGGCACGGCGATCGTCGCGGTCGATGACCCCTGGTGCGCGGCGGCGGCCGATCGCATCGAGCAGGCCGGTAAAAGGCTTGCCCGCGTCTCGGTGCGGCGGCCGCTGCACGATGGGCTTTATGTGGAGGGCGAAAGCATCATGCAGGCCGCGGGCGGCAGTGCCCGCACCATCGCCGGTATCGCCGGCATTGGATCCTTGCGCGGCGTCCACAACGCACAGAACGCCGCCTGCGCCGCCGCGGCGGCGCTCGCGCTCGGGCTATCGCCGCAGGCGATCCAGCAAGGTCTCGCTTCGTTTCCCGGACTCGCCCACAGGATGGAAGAGGTCGGCCACAGGGGGCGCGTCCTGTTCGTCAACGATTCCAAGGCAACCAATGCGGATTCCGCCGCGCAGGCGCTCGCCTGCTTCTCCCACATTTTCTGGATCGCGGGGGGCAGGGCGAAGACCGGAGGCATTGCCTCACTCGCGCGCTTCTTTCCGCGCATCCGCAAGGCTTACCTCATCGGCGAGGCGGCAACCGATTTCGCCGCCGAGCTTCAAGGCCGCGTGCCTCATGTCATCGCCGGCACGCTCGAGCGGGCAGTCGAGCTTGCGGCGGCCGACGCGGAAGCCTCCGATGTCGCCGAACCCGTGGTGCTGCTGTCGCCGGCGTGTGCCTCCTTCGACCAGTACCGCAATTTCGAGATCCGCGGCGACAAGTTCCGCGAGCTGGTGCGCGCACTGCCGGGGCTCACACCCGCGCGCTAGAGGCAGCCGTTAATCCTCCGTCAACCAACGCCAGGCACCACTGACCGCTTCGGAGTCCGCCGCCGAGGGGGTCTCGATGGTTTCGCGTCTTGAACGCACGCGCTTTGCCGCCTGGTGGTGGACGATTGATCGGTCGCTGCTGACCGCGCTGCTCACGCTCATGCTCGCGGGAATTATCCTTTCGCTGGCTGCGTCACCGCCGGTTGCCTCTCGCCTCGGCCTCGATCCGTTCTATTTCGTCGGCCGGCATGTGCTCTATTTGATTCCGGCGCTCGCCGTGATGCTGACGACCTCGTTCCTGTCGCCGCGTCATATTCGTAGGCTTGCGGTCATAGTGTTCGTGCTGAGCCTTGCGTTGGTCGCCGCCACGCTGCATTTCGGCGCCGAGGTCAAAGGCGCGCGGCGCTGGATCGTCTTGCTTGGGATCAACATTCAGCCCTCGGAGTTCCTCAAGCCCGCCTTCGTCATCCTGATCGCCTGGCTGTTCGGCGAATCCGCGCGGCGGCCGGAAATGCCGGCGAACACCTTCGCGCTTCTGCTGCTGCTCGTCGCCGTCGCCGGGCTCGTGCTGCAGCCCGATTTCGGGCAGACCATGCTGATCGCGCTGGTCTGGAGCGCACTGTTTTTTCTCGCCGGCATGCGCCTTGTTTGGGTAGCGGGGTTGGGGGGCGCGGCGGCGATCGGACTCGCGAGCGCTTACATGCTCATTCCGCACGTCGCCCGCCGCATCGAGCGATTTCGCGATCCATCCTCCGGCGACACTTTCAACATCGATCAGGCACTCGAGTCTTTCCAGCGCGGGGGCTGGTTCGGACGCGGCCCGGGAGAAGGGACCGTCAAGCGCATCCTGCCCGAGAGCCATACCGACTTCGTGTTCGCCGTTGCCGCAGAAGAATTCGGCATCGTCCTGTGCCTGCTGCTGCTCGCGCTGTTTGCCTTCATCGTGTTGCGCGCCCTGCATCACGCCAGGCGTAACGAGGACCCGTTTGCGCGGTTCGCCACAGCCGGCCTTGCCGTCTTGCTCGGGCTGCAATCGGCCATCAACATGGCGGTGAATCTCCATCTGATGCCGGCCAAGGGCATGACGCTTCCGTTCATTTCGTATGGCGGCTCATCGATGATTTCGCTCGCCTATGGGATGGGAATGCTGCTTGCCTTGACGCGTGAGCGTCCGCGCGCTGAGTTGCTGGCAAGCGAGGCAACGTTCGTGCCCGCCGAAAGGGCGGCTTGATTGGGCTGCCGGAAGGGGAACCACACCGCGTGCCGCTTGTTCTCTTGGCCGCCGGCGGAACCGGCGGACACCTATTTGCCGCCGAAGCCCTCGCGGAGGCGCTCGCCCGGCGCGGCGTCGCCACTGCTCTCGCCACCGACGATCGCGCTGAGCGCTACGGCAGGGCGTTTCCGGCGCGCGATATTTACGTCATCACCAGCGCGACCGTGCGCGGACGCGACCCGCTCTCGCTGATGCGCACGGCGGCGATGCTCGGCACGGGTACCATACAGAGCTTGCGACTCGTTATGCGCATGCGGCCATCCGCCGTTGTCGGGTTCGGCGGCTATCCGACCATTCCCCCCGTGCTGGCGGCGACGCTGCGCGGAATTCCCACGGTCATTCACGAGCAAAATGCGGTGATGGGGCGTGCCAACAGGTTTCTCGCACCTCGCGTCGATGCCATCGCGACCAGCTTCGCTGGAGTGCTCGACCGCGAGCCCAAGCTGAGCGCCAAAGCGACGCGTACAGGCAATCCAGTGCGGCCGGCGGTCATCGCGGCGTCGGCGATTCCCTATGTCGCTCCGGAAGCGGCGGGCCCGATTCGGCTCTTGGTATTCGGCGGTAGCCAGGGCGCGCGCATCATGGCCGACGTCGTCCCGGCCGCCGTCGAAAGGCTTGCCCATGATGTGCAAGCGCGCCTCGCACTGGTGCAGCAGGCGCGCGAGGAGGATCTCGCACGCGTGACGGAGGTCTATGCACGGGCAAACGTTACGGCCGAGGTCGCGCCGTTCTTCGCCGATTTGCCGGCGCGGATCGCCGCGAGCCATGTCGTCATCGCGCGCGCCGGCGCCTCGACCGTTGCGGAACTCGCGGCGATCGGGCGGCCGGCCATTCTGGTGCCGTTACCGCACGCGCTCGATCAGGATCAATTCGCCAATGCCGGTGTGCTGGAGAGCGCAGGCGGAGCGTTGCGCCTGCGCCAGGACGATTTCACGCCCGATCGGCTGGCGGCCGAGATCAGCGCGCTTGCCAGCGCGCCGCAAAAGCTCGTAGCAATGGCCGCGGCCGCCCGCTCGCAGGGCGCCACCGACGCCGCCGAACGACTGGCAGATTTGGTGCTGGGCGCGGCGGCAAGGGCGTGAATTCGCGTGCTGGGCGGCGCGCCGTGTCGGGGAACACAGAGGGAAGAGACGATGAAACTGCCGAGCGACATCGGTCCGATCCACTTCGTCGGCATCGGCGGGATTGGCATGAGCGGCATCGCGGAGGTGCTCATCAACCTTGGCTATACCGTGCAAGGGTCCGACGCGTCCGATAGCGCCAATGTCAAGCGCCTGCGCGATAAAGGCGCCAAGGTGTCCGTCGGCCATTCCGCCGCCGCACTTGGGGATGCCGAGGTGGTGGTGGTATCGACCGCGATCAAGCGCGACAATCCCGAACTCATCGCGGCGCGCGCCAAGCGCCTGCCGGTGGTGCGCCGTGCCGAGATGTTGGCCGAGCTGATGCGGCTTAAGCGCTGCGTCGCGATCGCAGGTACTCACGGCAAGACGACGACCACCTCGCTCGTGGCCGCGCTGGTGGATGCCGGCGGCTTCGATCCGACCGTGATCAATGGCGGCATCATCAATGCCTACGGCACCAATGCACGACTTGGCGCCGGAGACTGGATGGTGGTCGAGGCCGACGAATCCGACGGCACGTTCCTGAAGCTGCCGGCGGATGTCGCCGTCGTGACCAACGTGGACCCGGAGCATCTCGACCATTTCAAGACCTTTGAAGCGGTCCAAGACGCATTCCGCGCCTTCGTCGAAAACGTGCCGTTCTACGGCTTTGCCGTGATGTGCACGGATCATCCGGTGGTGCAGCTGTTGGTCGGGCAAATCACCGACCGCCGCCTGATTACCTACGGCGAGAACCTGCAGGCCGACGTGCGGCTCGCCGAACTCGATCACGCCGATGGCAGTTCGCGATTTTCAGTCATGTTCCGCGACCGCGCCGGGGAGACGACGCACGAAATCGGCGGCCTGACCCTGCCCATGCCCGGCCGGCATAACGCTCTCAACGCTACTGCGGCGATCGCGGTCGCGCGTGAGCTCGGCGTCGGCGACGGCCTCATCCGCAAGGCGCTCGCCGGCTTTGGCGGCGTGCGGCGGCGCTTCACCCGCACCGGCGAGTGGAACGGCGTACCGATCATTGACGATTACGGCCATCATCCGGTCGAGATCGCCGCCGTGCTGCGCGCCGCACGCGAATCGAGCAAGGGGCAGATCATCGCCGTGGTTCAGCCACACCGCTACACGCGCCTCGCAGCGCTGTTCGAGCAGTTCTCGACCTGTTTCAATGACGCCGATACCGTGATAGTCGCGCACGTCTATCCGGCAGGCGAGGCACCGATCACCGGCGCTGACCGCGACTCGCTGGTGCAGGGTTTGCGCGCGCACGGACATCGGCAGGCTATTCCGCTCGATGGCCCGCAAGACCTTGCGCGCTTGATCAAGCGCCTGGCGCAGCCCGGTGACATGGTGGTGTGCCTTGGCGCCGGAAACATCACGCAATGGGCCTACGCGCTGCCGGGCGAACTCGCCGCGCTCGGGGCAGTGGCGTGATCACAATCCGCACAATCGCTGCGCTTGCTCCCGCCCTCGCTCCGGCGTGTACGTCATGATCTTCCCCGATCTCGTGGCGGACCTGAAGGCGCGCATGCCGAGCTTGCGCGGGCGGCTAATGGCGAACCAGTCGCTTGCGGAACTAACCTGGTTTCGGGTCGGCGGGCCGGCGCAGGTCTTGTTCATGCCGGAGGATGAGGCTGACCTCGTCAATCTCCTGGCGCATCTGCCCAGCGAGATTCCCGTCACCGTCATCGGGCTCGGCTCCAACCTGATCGTGCGGGACGGCGGGGTGCCCGGCGTCGTCATCCGTCTGGGTCGCGGTTTCGGCGAGGTGAGGGTCGAGGACGGCTCGCGTATCCGCGCCGGCACGGCCGCGCCGGACGTGAAAGTCAGCCGCGCGGCGCAAGAGGCGGCGATCGCGGGGCTCGCCTTCTTCCGCGGCATTCCCGGCGCGGTGGGCGGGGCGCTGCGCATGAACGGCGGCGCCTACGGTCGCGAGACCAAGGACGCGCTGATCCAGGCGCGCGGCGTGGATCGGCAGGGTCGCGTGCGCGTCTTCAGCAACGGCGACATGCACTACAGCTATCGCCACTGCGGCGCGCCGGACGACATTGTCTTCACGGAAGCGCTGTTCCAAGGCGCGCCCGGCGACGTAGCCGAGATCGCCGCTGAAATGGACAAAATCACCGAATCGCGCGAGGCAACCCAGCCGATCAAGAGCCGCACCGGCGGCTCGACCTTCAAGAACCCGCCCGGTCACAAGGCGTGGCAGCTCATCGACGCTGCCGGCTGCCGTGGGCTGAAGGTCGGCGATGCGCAGGTGTCCGAGATGCACTGCAATTTTCTGATCAATCTCGGCAGCGCCAGCGCCGCCGACATCGAGACGTTGGGCGAGACGGTGCGTCGGCGGGTCAAAGAGCATTCCGGCATCGAGCTTGAGTGGGAGATCAAGCGGATCGGGGTGGCATAGCGCTTTGCTCCGGCGGCGCAGCGAGAGCGCGCCCGAGATGCTCGATGCGAATCCGGCCTCGGCCTTTTGAGTGGTATAAGCGAATCAACGTCGCAGCCGAGGAAAGATGGGCAAGCACGTCGCCGTTCTGATGGGAGGCTGGTCCGCCGAGCGCGAGATATCGCTGCGCTCCGGCAAGGCCTGCGCCGAGGCGCTGGCGCGGCTCGGCCATCGCGTGACCCGCATCGATGTCGGTCGCGACATCGCCACGGTGCTGACGACCGTCAAGCCGGACGTTGCTCTCAACATGTTGCACGGGCGTCCGGGCGAGGACGGCACGTTGCAAGGCGTGCTCGAAATTCTTGCCATTCCTTACACCCATTCCGGCGTGATGGCGTCGGCGGTGGCGATGCAGAAGGACATCGCAAAGGCGCTGTTCCGCGCCGCCGAGGTGCCGGTTCCCGAGGGACTGGTGGTATCGCGGTTCGAGGCGGGCAAGTCGCACTTGCTGCCGCCGCCCTACGTCATCAAACCGATTGCGGAAGGCTCGAGCGTCGGGGTTTTCATCGTGCGTGAGGATCACGCCCATCCGCCGCAGGAGCTCACCCGCGAGGATTGGGCTTATGGCGAGCGGATGCTCGTCGAAAAATACATTCCGGGCAAGGAGTTGACCTGCGCGGTCATGGGCGATGCGGCGCTCGGGGTGATCGAAATCGTGCCGACGGTAAGGTTTTACGATTACGAGGCCAAATACGCTCCCGGCGGCTCCAAACATCTTCTGCCGGCGGCGGTTTCATCGTTTGTTTACCAACAAGTCCGAAGACTAGCACTGGCGGCGCATCGCGCGCTTGGCTGCCGGGGCGTGAGCCGTGCGGATTTCCGCTACGACGATCGCATCGAGGGGACTGAGGGACTCGTGTGTCTCGAAGTCAACACGCAGCCCGGCATGACCGAAACGTCACTCGTCCCCGAGCTTGCGGCGCATGCGGGGATCACGTTCGACGGGCTGGTGCAATGGATGATCGAGGACGCCTCGCTCAACCGCTGAATTGGAACGCGCGATGGCGCTTGCGCCCGGCGGCTCGTGCGGCTGCGCGCGGCGCCACAGATGCCAAAGCGATGCGTCCGAAGTCGCGCATCGCCCGCGTCATGGATCGCTGGTCATCCTTCCTCGAGAACAAGTGGCCCCGCGGCGTGGGCGTCGCTGCCAGCGCCCTCGTTATTCTCGCGAGTCTCGCCTACGGCACAGTCAAAGGGGATCACATTCCGAGCCTCATCGCTGGGCTGAAGGACGCGCGCGATGGGATCGCCAATGCGGCGGGCTTCCGCGTCGTGTCGATCGCGCTTGCCGGCAATCATCATGTCAACCGGGAGGAAGTGCTCGCCACCGCTGGCATTACCGGCACCACCTCGCTCCTGTTCCTTGACGTCGATCAGATTCGCCTGCGCCTCAAGACCAACCCCTGGATTGCCGATGCCACCGTGCTCAAGCTCTATCCCGGCGAGCTGCAGATCGGCATCAAAGAACGGGAGGCGTTTGCACTCTGGCAAAAGGATGGGCGCATATCCGTCATTGCCGACGACGGCACCGTGCTCGAGCCTTATGTTGCGCCCCGCCTGACCCGCCTGCCGCTCGTCGTCGGCCGCGGGGCGCAGGCGAAAGCAAAGGAATTCCTTGCTCTGCTTGACCGCTATCCCACGATGCGCGACTTCGTACACGCGTCCGTGTTGGTGGGCGAGCGGCGCTGGAATCTGCGTCTGAAGAACGGCATCGACGTGCGCTTGCCCGAATCCGACGTGGCCCCCGCGCTCGAGCGGCTGGTGGCGCTTGACCGCGAGAAGAACCTGATTACGCGGGACATCGTTGCGATCGATCTTAGGCTCGCTGACCGCGTGACGGTGCGCCTCACCGATGCGGCCGCACAGGCTCGCATGGACGCGTCCAAGGACAAGCCGAAAAAGAGGGACGGAAGCGCATGACCGCCCTCCAGTTCGGCCTTACTCCGAAGATGAAACCGCTCCCGGGCAACCGCTCGGTGCTGGTCGCTGCGCTCGACGTCGGCACCAGCAAGATCGCCTGCCTGATCGGGCGGCTGCGTCCATGCCCGCCGCAAGAGGGGCTGCCGCTGCGCAGCCATTCCGTCGAGGTCGTGGGATTCGGCCACACCCTTGCCCGCGGCATGAAGGCCGGCACGGTGATCGATCTCGCCGAGGCGGAAGCGGCGGTACGGCAATGCGCCGATCTCGCGGAGCGCTCGGCAAAGATGCAACTCGACTCGGTCGTCATCTCGATTTCTGCCGGCCGCCCGGCAAGTGAACTGATCTCCGCTTCCATCGAGGTTGCCGGCGCGGCGATCGGCGAGCGCGATATTGCCCGCGTGCTCACTGCGGGCAGCCGACATTCCGCGCGCGCCGGACGCGCCGTGCTGCATTCGCTGCCGATCGGTTACGTGCTGGATCACGCCCGCGGCATCCAGGACCCGCGCGGCATGCTTGCGCGCGAGTTCGGCATCGACATGCACGTTGTGACCGCGGACGATTCCGCCTCGCACAATCTCATGCTGGCGATCGAGCGCAGCCACCTCGCTATCGAAGCGATGGTAGCGAGTCCGTACGCGGCTGGCCTGGTCGCGCTCGCCGCCGATGAAGCCGAACTCGGCGCCGCCGTGATCGATATGGGCGCCGGTACGACGACGATCGCGGTCTTTGCCGGCACCCGGTTCGTGCATGCCGACGGGTTCGCGCTTGGCGGCCGGCACGTGACGATGGACCTCGCGCGCGGCCTCAACGCTCGCATCGCCGATGCCGAGCGCCTCAAGACGCTCTACGGCAGCGTACTCACCGGGGCTTCGGACGAACGCGATATGATTGCGGTGCCTCCGGTGGATCACGACGAGCGCGAGGCGCCGCATTTCGTTTCACGTGCAAGCCTCGCCCGCATCATCAAGCCGCGGGTCGAGGAAATACTCGAAATGGTGCGCGATCGTCTTGCGGCGTCGCCATTCGCAGCCGAGCCGCGTGGGCGCGTGGTTCTGACCGGCGGAGCGAGCCAGCTCACCGGCGTTACCGAGCTTGCCGCGCAAATCTTGCGCCGTCCGGTGCGAGTGGGTCGGCCGCTCGGCATTGCCGGGCTGCCGGAGGAAGCGAAGGGGGCGGCCTTTGCCGTCGCGACGGGACTGCTGGTCTATCCGCAGGCGGCGCATCTTGAGCATTTCGAACCGCGGCGAACGCGGCAGGCGGCAACAGGGGGCGGCTATATCGCACGGGTCGGACGATGGCTTCGCGAGAGCTTCTGATGACTCGATCAACGTTCCGATCGGCCGGCGGCGGACCGGCCCGACCCGGCGGCGGTCACGTCCGCTTACCAAGAGGCAAACATGAGCATCAATCTGAAGATTCCCGACGTCCGTGAGCTCAAGCCGCGGATCACCGTGTTCGGGACCGGCGGTGCCGGCGGTAATGCCGTTAACAACATGATCGCGAGCGGGCTGCAGGGCGTCGACTTCGTCGTCGCGAACACCGACGCCCAGGCGCTCACGATGTCCAAGGCCGAGCGCATCATCCAGATGGGCGTGGCCGTCACCGAGGGCCTCGGCGCCGGCTCCCAGCCGGAAGTGGGGCGGGCGGCGGCCGAGGAGGCGATCGATGAGGTTCGCGACCAACTCCAGGGCGCACACATGGTGTTCGTGACGGCCGGCATGGGCGGCGGCACCGGTACCGGCGCGGCACCGGTGGTCGCGCGCTGCGCCAAGGAGGCCGGCATTCTCACCGTCGGCGTCGTCACCAAGCCGTTTCACTTCGAAGGCGTGCGTAGGATGCGCGTGGCCGAGCAGGGCATCATCGAGCTGCAGAAGGTCGTCGATACGCTGCTCATTATCCCAAACCAGAACCTGTTCCGGGTGGCGAACGAGAAGACGACGTTTGCCGACGCCTTCGCGATGGCGGACCAGGTGCTCTATTCCGGCGTCGCCTGTATCACCGATCTCATGGTGAAGGAGGGCCTGATCAATCTCGACTTCGCGGACGTCCGCGCAGTCATGCGTGAAATGGGCAAGGCGATGATGGGCACCGGCGAGGCCTCGGGCGAGAAGCGGGCGCTCTCGGCTGCCGAGGCTGCGATCTCCAATCCGCTCATCGACGACGCTTCCATGAAAGGGGCGAAGGGCCTGCTCATCTCGATCACTGGCGGCAGGGACCTGACGCTTTACGAGGTCGACGAAGCGGCGACCCGCATCCGCGAAGAAGTGGATCAAGACGCTAACATCATCGTGGGTGCGACCTTCGACGAGAGCCTGGAAGGCGTGATCCGCGTTTCGGTTGTTGCGACGGGCATTGATCGGGCCGCAGTGCAGCGGCCGGTGACGGAGCCCGAGGCGCGGATTGCAGAACTTACGCAAAAGCTGCGCGCCGAAGACCTTCGCGCCGATCAGCAGCAGCGCCCGCCCGCAACGCCGAGCGTCGCGCCGCGGGCGCCGCAAACGCCCGAATCGATCGAAGCCGCCGCCAAGGCGGCGGTCGCCGCCGCGGTCTTGCCCATGATGGAGGACGTGACCATCCGGCCGATCCCGCCGAAGCCGTCGCTGTTTCCGGAACAGAT
>WNGD01007782.1_pt1 | contig 11784 bp, 10 predicted proteins | sample 5400671 | NCBI WGS metagenome assembly WNGD01 (sample SAMN13153369, study PRJNA577476) | soil metagenome | isolation source: 40 cm soil or saprolite under grassland replicate 2 | place: USA:California | collected 2016-06-15
ATTACACCCAGCGCTTCGAAAACGTGGCCAAGGAGCTCGCGAAGGCCCTGAAGACACCGGACGCCGTGCTCGACGGCGAGGTCTGCGCGCTCGACGAGGAGGGCCGCCCGAGCTTCTCGGCAATGCAGCAGGCCAAGCCGGGGACGCCGATCGTCTACTACGTCTTCGATCTCGTGGAGGCCGACGGCGAGCCCGTCATCGACCTCCCGCTCTCGGAGCGCCGCGCGCGGCTGAAGAAGCTCCTCGACGGGCGCAACCGCACCGTCGTGTTCTCGCAGCCCTTCGACGACGGCCCCGCGCTCCTCGCTGCGGCGAGGGAGCGGCGGCTCGAAGGGATCATGGGCAAGCGGGTCGACTCCCGCTACCTGCCGGGCAAGCGGAGCCGCGACTGGCTCAAGTTCAAGACGCACGGCGAGCAGGAGTTCGTGATCGCGGGCTACACGCAGGGCAAGGGCCGCCGTGAGGGCTCGTTCGGCTCGCTCGTCCTCGGTGTCTACGAGGAAGACGGGCTGCGCTGGGTCGGGAATGTCGGCACGGGGTTCGACGAGGCCGAGATCGAGCGGCTCCTGAAGAAGCTGCGGCCGCTCGAGCGGAAGGGCTCGCCGTTCCCGCAGGAGCCGAAGATGCCGCGTGTCCGGAAGGGCGACATCGTCTGGGTCGAGCCGAAGCTCGTCGCCGAGGTCTCGTTCGCGGAGTGGACACACGACGGGCGGTTGAGGGCGCCGGTGTATCACGGCCTGCGCGAGGACAAGGATGCGAGCGAGGTCCGCCGCGAGCTTCCGGGCGAGCAGCCGGAGGCGATCCCGTCCGTGATTCGCAGGGGCAAGCGGACACTTCGGCTCTCCAATCTCGACAAGGTGTTCTGGCCGGACGAGGGGATCACGAAGGGCGACCTGCTCGCGTACTACCGGGATGTGGCGGCGGTCGTCGTCCCGCACCTCCGCGACCGGCCCTTCACGCTGAAGCGCTATCCCGACGGCTGGCAGGGGAAGTTCTTCTTCCAGAAGGACAAGCCCCCGGGGATGCCGGACTGGATCCCGACGGTGAACATCGAGGTCTCGACCCGCGAGAGCCCGCGCCGCCGCCGTCGAATCGACGCGCCGCTCGTCAACGACGAGCTGGCCCTGCTCTGGGTCGTGAACATGGGGTGCATCGACCTGAACACGTGGTACTCGCGGGTCGACAAGCTCGACCGGCCGGACTTCGTGCTCTTCGACCTCGACCCGTCTCCGGATGTGGGCTTCCGCGAGACCGTGCAGGTCGCGCGGCTCGTGAAGGAAGCGCTCGACGCGCTCGGGTTGGCGTCGTTCTGCAAGACGAGCGGCTCGGACGGGATCCACGTGCTCGTCCCGATCGAGCGGCGGGCGACCTACGACGACACGCGCCAGTTCGCGGAGATCGTCGCGGGTGCACTGGCGGGCACGCACCGCGGGCTCGTCACGACCGAGTGGTCGAGGGCGAAGCGCCGCGGCGTGCTGATCGACTCGAACCAGAACGGCGAGGGGAAGACGATCGCGTCGGTGTACTCGGTCAGGCCGCGGGCGGGCGCCCCGGTCTCGACCCCGCTGCGCTGGGAGGAGGTCGACGAGTCGCTCGACCCGGCGGCGTTCACGATGGACGTCGTCCGGAAGCGCGTCGCCGAGCACGGCGATCTCTTCGAGGGCGTGCTGAAGACCCGCCAGTCCCTGAGCGCGGCGCTCAAGGCGCTTCAGTAGTCCTTTACCGGGCGATGTGAGAGTTCGGCCGTGCGCTGGTGGGCGTTTGCGCTTGTTGTCCTGGCTGCTGGTTGCGGCGATACGCAAACGGCCACGTCTCGCAAGCCGGCCCGAAGCCAGCTGACTTGCACCCGGGCGGCGCCGGGCTTCCGGACCTGCCTCGACCTTCACAAGCGCAATCACCACCCGACGATCGAACGGCGTTCGGGTGGGGCCTGGACGGTGGTGGCCAGCCCGTTGCCGCACGCCGAAATGTCCACCGACTGGGCCCCGGAGATGTGGGTGTCGCCAGACGGAGAGACGCTCCTCGCCGGATGGACGTTTCCGTGCGACAGCGCCGTGGCCGTCTTCGTCCCGCTGCACGGCGGCCGCCCGCGGGTCGTCACGGGCCACCGAGATTGGCGGAAGGCGCCGATCTCCAGGGGTCTCGGATGGACCAGCGACGGAAAGGCGCGCATCCGGATCTTCGGCAAGCCCGGTGTGCAGCTGATCGACCCGCATGCGGTCGAACGCCTGCCCGTTCGGACGACCAGCTGCTAGACGTTTGCGAACGACGGCCGGGCGCAATAACGCGCTCGTGCGCTTCCGGCTCGCGTCTCTCCTCCTGCTGCTCGCAGGGCTCGCGAGCGTCCTTCTCGCCGATACCCGCGCGCCGGCGGCGCCTACGCCGCCGAAGGAAGCAGTCGCCGTCGGAACCGGAGGCGCGGTCGCGAGCGTCGACGCCGACGCCACGGCGGCCGGGATCAGGATCCTGCGAGAGGGCGGGAACGCCGTCGACGCGGCGATCGCCGCCAACGCCGTCCTCGGGGTGACGGAGCCGTTCGTCGCGGGGGTCGGCGGAGGCGTCTTCATGGTCGTCTACCTCGCGCGTGAGCACCGCGTGATCGCGATCGATGGGCGCGAGACGGCGCCGCAGAGCTTTCCGGAGGACGCGTTCATCGACCCGGCTACCGGCCAGCCGATCCCATTCTTCCCCCAGCGCGTGACGAGCGGCATGGCGGTCGGCGTTCCGGGCACCCTCGCCACCTGGGTCGCCGCTTCGCGCTTCGGGACGATGCCGCTGAAGCGCCTCCTGCACCCGGCGATCGCCGTTGCGCAGCGAGGCTTCGCCGTCGACAGCACCTTCCGCGGCCAGATCGCGGACAACTTGACGCGCCTGGATGCCTTCACCTCGTCGCGGGCGCTCTTCCTGACGCCGGACCGGCAGCCGCCCGCCGTCGGCTCGACCTTCCGTAATCGCGCCCTCGCGCGGACATACGGGTTGATCGCTCGCGACGGTCCGGGAGCGCTCTACGAGGGGCCGATCGGCGCCGCGATCGTCGATGCCGTGCGTAACCCGCCTGTCGCGCCGGACTCGCAGCTCGGCTTCCCCGTGCGGCCCGGCCTCGTGACCACGGGCGACCTTGCGCGCTACACGGCGCCGTTGCGGGCGGCGACTCACGTGACCTATCGCGGCTATGACGTTTACGGGATGTCGCCGCCCTCGAGCGGGGGGTCGACGGTCGGGGAGGCACTCAACATCCTCGAGGGATTCGACCTCTCGAGCGGCGCGCGCACGCTCGCCTTGCACCGCTACCTCGAGGCGTCGAAGCTGGCGTTCGCGGACCGCAACCGGTGGATCGGCGATCCCGACTTCGTCAGCGTCCCGCTTGAAGGGCTGCTCTCGAAGGACTTCGCCGCCGAGCGTCGCTGTCTGATCGGCGAGGTGGCCCTACCGACGCCGGTCGCGCCCGGAGATCCATTCCCGCCCTACCAGCCGTGCTCGAGCGCGGCTGTGAGCGTGGCCGACAACGCGCACGGAACATCGACCAATCACCTGACCGTCGTCGACCGCTACGGGAACGTCGTCGTCTACACGAGCACGATCGAGCAAATCGCGGGGAGCGCGATCACCGTCCCAGGCTACGGCTTCCTGCTCAACAACGAACTGACCGATTTCGACCCGGCGCCGCTTTCGCCGGGCGTGCCCGATCCGAACCTGCCCGCCGGCGGCAAGCGCCCCCGCTCGAGCATGGCGCCCACGGTGCTGCTCCACGACGGAAGGCCGTTCGCCGGCGTCGGCAGCCCCGGTGGCTCGACGATCATCACGACCGTGCTTCAGATCCTGCTCGATCGGCTCGACTTCGGCATGACGCTGCCCCAGGCGATCGCGGCGCCGCGCGCCTCGCAGCGGAACACATCCACGACCACGGCCGAGCCCGACTTCATCTCACTGTACGGCCCGGCCCTCCAGGCCCGCGGTCAAGTCTTCGCCTCGACGCCCGAGATCGGCGCGGCGACCGGGATCGAGGTGCGCCCGGACGGGACACTGGAGGCGGTCGCCGAACCGGTTCGCCGCGGCGGAGGCTCGGCGGCGGTCGTCTGTCCGGCCGCGACCCATCCGGACGTGCCTTCGCACGGGCCCTGCGCGCCCGCGCTGGTGCATTGAAAGCCCCGAAGTAGCGGTCACAGGTCGCGGCGGGAGAAGCCGACCGCGGCGAGTGCGGCGAGAATCACGAAGTAGGCCCCGGCCCACACGCGCACCCAGGGCCCGCCCGTGTAGCCGCCGCCGAAGGGGCCGAGCTCGAGCAGGAAGCCGGTGAGCCCGGTGGTCTTCGAGACGAGCTCGCGCAGCGCGTCCTGGTAGAGGCCCTCGAACGGGATGATGTAGGCGGCGATCTTGGCGGCGCGCTCGAGCGTATGCGAGTTGAGGCCGTGGCCGATCGTGCCGAGCAGCCCCGCCACGAGCCCGGCGCCGAAGAGCATGAAGACGGCGATCCCGTTTGCCGTCGACGTGAGGAAGACTGACCCGAGGATCGACAACCCTGCGATCAGCGAGACCGCCGCAGCCAGCTCGACCCCTGGCACGACGAGGTGGTCCGGCCACCAGTGGCCAGTGAGCCCGGTGATGAGCATCGTCGCGACGTAGACCGCGCCGACGTACGGCGCGCACACGGCGGCTGCTCCGAGCCAGCGCGCGAAGAGCAGCGTGGTGCGGCCGAGCGGCCGGACGACCAGTGGTTGCAGGAGGCCGCGCTCGGCGTCGCCGCACACGACGCCGAGGGTCAGGAAGATCGCGAGCACCGTCCCGAGGAAGAGCGTCCCGAACATCGCCAGCCCGAACACCGTCGCTCCGACGAACGTGCGCGCGTCCACGCCCACCGGCGGCCCGACGTTCCCGAGGTTCTCGTAGAGGAAGTGCACGCCGAGCCAGAAGAGGGTGAGGAACGCGACGGTCAGGAGCAGGACGACGGCGAAGACCTTGCGCCGCAGCGCCTCGCGCAGGCCGTAGCCGGCGATCGTCAGCAGCGAGCTCACGACGTCGTCCCGCCCACGGCCTCGATGTAGGTGTCCTCCAGGGTCGAGGTGAGCACGCGGACGCCGTAGACCTTGCGCCCTGCAGCGACCGCCTCGGCAACCAGGCGTGGAACATCCTCGCGCGCCACGCCCTCGACGAGCTGCGTGCCGTCGTCGGTCTCGATCTCGACCCCGCGCGGGCGCGCCAGCTCGGCGGGCGAGCCCTCGCTGACGACGCGGCCGTCGAGGAGGATCACGACCCGGTCGCAGACGAGCTCGATCTCGCTCAGGAGGTGCGAGTTGAGGAGCACCGAGATTCCGCGCTCGCGGAGGCGTTCGAGCAGGCCGCGCACGGTGCGGCGGCCAACCGGGTCTAGCGCGCTCGTCGGCTCGTCGAGGAGCAGAAGCGGGGGCGATCCGATCAGGGCCTGCGCGACGCCGAGCCGCTGCTGCATCCCCTTCGACATCGTCTCCACGCGCCGATCGCGTGCTTCCAGGAGGCCGACGAGCTCCAGCAGCTCGATCCGCTCACCGGAGCCGCCGGTCGAACCTGTGAGGCGCTGATGCAGCTCGAGGAGCTCGTCCGCGGAGTACCAGCCCGGGAAGCGGAACAGCTCGGCGAGGTAACCGAGCGATCGCCGGGCCTGGAGCGAGCCCGCTCGATGGCCGCGCACTTCTGCCGTTCCGCGCGTCTGGCGAACGAGGCCGCACGCGATCTTGACGAGGGTCGACTTCCCGGCGCCGTTTGGGCCGAGGAGCCCGACGAGCTCGCCCTCGCCGACGGCCAGATCGACGCCCGAGAGGGCCGTAATCGAGCCGTAGAGCTTCGTCAGTCCCCTAACGTCGAGTGCGTTCACGTATGCGGCGCGATGAGCTTGACGTAGTAGCCGAGCTCGTCGAAGCCGAGCCGGCGGTAGAGCTCCTTCGGCCAGTCGTCTTGGTCGGCGACGAGGAAGACGAACTTGGCGCCGTCGCGGCGGGCGACGTCGATCGCGGCGAGGACGACTGTGCTCGCGAAGCCGCGGCGGCGGTGCTCGTGCACGGTGCCGACGTCCTCGATCTGCGCATCGGATCCGTCCTGGTAGAGGTCGGTGTAGCTCGCGACCTCGTCGTCGACCTTCAGCGCGAAGAACCGGGTCTTCACGCGTCGCGCGATCAGCTGCTTGCCGGCGAAAAGCTGCGCCATCACCTCTGGCGTGCCCCACGGCTGTCCCGTGACGACGCGATGCCGAGCCGGTCGCAGCGTCTCCTCGTCGACCTCCTCGACGAGGCCTGCTTCCCCATTCCGCTCGGGCTTCCGGAGCTGCGCCATCACGACGTGACGGCGGACGAGCCAGCGCCGCTCGGCGAAGAAGGGCGCGAGCCGCTCTCCGAGCTCGACCTCCTCGACATGGATCATCCGCCGGCTCAGGCGCCGCGCTTCCTCGAGCACCGCCTCGGGCCGTGCGTCCCGCTCCACGCGGAGGAAGTTCGAGTCCAGGCGCAACGGCACCTCGTCGTCGAAGACCGCCGTGCCGACGCTCGAGGGCTCGCGCCGATCGCCGGCCATCTCACCGCGGGCGAGGAAGGCGTATGCGCGTGCGAGCTTTCTATCCATCGCCGAGGCGCTGCGGGTGGCCGAGCGTGCCGAGCTCGGCGATGTCGCGGCGGAAGAAGAGCGCGACGGTCCAGTCAGTCACGACGCGCAGCTTCCTCGAGAGCAGCGGAAGCTGGTACAGGTGGTAGGTGCGGGTGACGAACCAGCCGATGAAGCCCGTCAGGCCGATGCCGAGCACATCGGCGATGCCCTTGTAGCGGCCGAGCGTCGCGACCTGGCCGAGCATGCGGTAACGGTACGGCTTCGACTCGCCGGCGAGGTTCTTTGCGAGCCGGCGGGCCTGCCGCAGGGCGTGCTGGCTGGTCGGCGGGTCGGGGTCGGGGCTCGCCTGATTCGGGACGCGCGCGCCGTCGCCGAGCGCCCAGACGTGATCGTGGCCCTCGACGCGCAGCGTCTCGTCCACCCGGACGCGGCCACGCTCGTCCAGCGGGAGGCCGAAGCGCTGAAGATCCGGGTTCGCACTGACCCCGGCGGTCCAGACGAGCGTGCTGGTGGGGATCCGCGTGCCGTTCGATAGCAGCGCTGCATGCTCCTCGACCGACTCGAGCGTCGTGCCGACGTGGATCTCCACGCCACGGCGCGAGAGGCGGTCTGCCGCGTAGTCGCCGAGCCTGCGGGGGATCTCGGGGAGGATCTTCGGGGCCGCGTCGACGAGCACCCAGCGCTGTTCGGCGGTTCGCAGCTCGGGGTAGTAGCGCAGCGCGTCGCGAACGAGATCGGAGAGCTCGCCGAGGGCCTCGACACCCGCGTAGCCGGCGCCGACGAACACGAAGGTCAGGTCGCGGAGCCTGTGCGGCTCGGTCGGCGCGGCGACGGCGGCTTCGAGCTGACGGAGAACGTGGTTGCGCAGGTAGATCGCGTCGGCGAGCGATTTGAACCCAAGGGCGTGCTCCGCCAATCCGGGGATCGGCAGCGTGCGGGAGACGGCGCCGATCGCGATCACCGCGTCGCGGAACCGGACGTGGAACGGGCCCTCGTCGGTCTCGACCCGGACGCGGTTCTGGGCGAGCTCCAACTCCGTCGCGCGGCCGAGGAGCAGCTCGGCGTGCGGGCACATGACCCGCAGCGGGACCACGACGTGACGAGGCTCCAGCGTGCCCGACGCGGCCTCCGGGAGCATCGGCGTGTAGAGCATGAAGTTCTCGGGGCTGACGATCGTCGCGCCGCGCTTCTTGAGCAGCCGCGCCACGTATCCGCCAGCGAAGCCGCCGCCCACGACCAGCGTTCCGCCCCTCGCTTCCCGGTCCGCCACGCCTCTACTATCGCTGCGTGGCGGGCGTCCAGGTAGCGGTCATCGGCAGCGGGCGCGAGCACGAGGCGCGCGCGGAGGAGGTGGGCGGCTGCTCGCGGAACGCGGCTGCACCGTTGTCACCGGCGGGCTCGGCGAGGTGATGGAGGCCGCGGCCCGCGGCGCCAAGTCGGCCGGCGGTACGACGATCGGCATCCTCCCGGGCCAGTCGCGAAGCGATGCAAACCAGTGGATCGACCATGCGGTCGTGACCGGCGTCGGGCACGCGCGGAACCTCGCGGTCGTCGCCTCGGGCGACGCGGTGATCGCGGCTGGCGGGAGGTGGGGGACGCTCGCAGAGATCGGCTTCGCCCATGTGCTCGGCCGGCCGGTCGTGATCCTCGAGCCCGGCTTGGAGCTGGAGGGCGTGCCTCGCACTGAGACGCCCGAGGAGGCGGTCGCTTTCGCGCTCAGTTGCCTCGAAGCACCGGGCGTGTGAGGCAGGTCGGGCCGCCGTCGCCCTTCGAGAGCTCCGTGCCCTCGTACACCTGCACCTCGACGCCGGCCCGCTCCATCCGGCGCCTCGTCTCCGGATTGCCCTCGACCGCGAGCGCGACGCGCGGGGCGAGCGCGAGGACGTTCGCGCCCATCGTCTCGAACTCCTCGTCCGGGACGGGAACGAGTTCGATCTCGCGCTCTTCGAGGAGCTCCGCGAGGCGGGTCGGCAGGAGCGGCGGGTACGCGACGACGAGATCCGGTGCGAGCGGGCTCACCAGTGAGAGCAAGTGCATCACCTGGCTGCGGCCGCGCCAGTGCGGGAGGTCGTAGGCGATCACCTCGACGTCCGGGAGCATTCGGCGCAGCGCCTCGATACCGGCGTCGTTCGTCCGGTAGCCGCGGCCCAGGAGCAGCGTCTGCTCGTCCAGCCAGCAGCAGTCGCCGCCCTCGGCCCACTCGTCACCTTCGAGCCGTCCGGCGATCGGGACGCCGATGCGATCGAAATCCTCGCCGAGGGCCGCCGGCTCCCCGCGCCGGCACTCCTTGCCGGGATTGAGCAGCAGCGCGCCGTCGTCGGCCACGAGCGCCGGGTCGTACGTGTAGATCGCGTCCGGGTTTCCGGTCGCCGCAGACTCGGCGACCACAACCTCCGCGCCGGCATCGGAAATCAGCGAGCAGAACGCCTCGTGCTCGCGCGCGATCCCGGCTGCCTCGGGCTCGGCCCGCCAGCCACACATGCGCCAGCCGCCGAGGTCTTCCGCGCGCGGAGCGCGCACGAGCACCCGGCGTAGCGCGCCCGTCATCGACTGGCTCACGCCGAAGATCGTACTTCGGCGAGCCGGCGCTCAAGGAACGCCCGCTCGGCCGGCTGCTGCGCGAGCTCGAGCGCCCGCGCATAGGCGCTCGCGGCCTCGCCGTTCCGCCCGAGCCGCCGCAGCAGGTCGGCCCTGGCGGAGTGCAGATGGCGATAGGCGTCGAGGCCCTCGATCGCGTCGATCAGGGCGAGGCCCTCGTCCGGATCAGCGGCCATCGCAACGGCGACGGCCCGGTTGAGCTCGACGATCGGCGACGGCTGCATACAGCCGAGGCGTCCGTACAGGGCCGCGATCTGCGGCCAGTCGGTCTCCGGCTCGACGTGCAGCGACGCGATCGCCGCCTGCATCTGGTACGGCCCCGGTTTGCGTAGCGGCAATGCGCGGTCGAGGACGTGCCGGCCTTCCGCGATCCGCTCGGCGTCCCACAGCTCCCGGTCCTGCTCGTCGAGGAGGACGAGCCCGCCGTTCTCGTCGAGCCTCGCGGCCCGGCGCGCGTCGTGGATCAGCATCAGCGCCAGCAGGCCGAGTACCTCCGCCTCGTCGGGCATGAGCACGGCCAGCACCTTGCCGAGCCGGATCGCCTCGTCGCAGAGCTCACCGCGCGGCGGCGGCCCATAGCCCTCGTTGAAGATCAGGTACACGACGGCGAGGACCGCGCCCAGGCGCTCGGGCAGAACGTGGTCGGGCGGCACGCGGAACGGAATGCCGGCGTCCCGGATCTTCCGCTTGGCGCGCACGAGCCGCTGCGCCATCGCCGGTTCGGGGACGAGGAACGCCCGCGCGATCTCGTCGGTTGTCAGCCCGCCCAGCGTTCGGAGCGTCAACGCGACCTGTGCCTCCGTCGCCAGCGCCGGGTGGCAGCAAGCGAAGATCAGGCTCAGCCGTTCGTCGGGAATCGTGTCCGCCTCCTCTGGCTGACCGGGCTCCACCTCCTGCACCGCATCCTCGGCAAGCTCGACGTCGCCGAGCGCGCGGGCGAGGATCGCGAGGGTCCGCCCCCACTCCTCCCGGAAGACGTCCTCTACTACGAGGCTTCCTCCTCGAAGACCATGAGCGGTCGGACTTCGATGGAGCCGTGCTTCGCGCCGGGAATCTTCGCAGCCCATTCGATCGCGTCGTCGAGCGAGCCGGCCTCGATCAGGTAGAAGCCGCCGAGCTGCTCCTTGGTCTCGGCGAAGGGGCCGTCGGTGGTGAGCGTGTCGTCGTTGCGGACACGGACGGTGGTCGCCGTTTCCGTCGGCTGTAGCGCCTCACCGCCCTTCATGGCGCCGCTCGCCTGCAGCTCCTGCGTGAAGGCGCCGTAGGCCTGGAAGACCTGGCTTCGCTCCTCCTCGCTCATCGACTCGCGCCCGTTCTGGTCGCCGTAGATCAGCAGCGCGTACTGCATGGTGCCCTCCTTCGGTTGCTTACGACCTTATGACGAACGGCGAGCCCTGGAATCGACACCGGCCTGGCCGAGCATCCGCTGAAGCAATGAGAGTGCTCCCGCCTTGTCCAGCGGTTCGTTGAGGTTCCCGCACTTCGGGCTCTGGACGCAGGAGGGACAGCCGTGCTCGCACGGGCACCCCACGAGCAGCTTCGCCGTGTCGTCCGCCCAGCCCTCGAAGGCCTCGAAGCCGCGCTCGGTGATTCCGACGCCGCCGGCGTGGCCGTCGTAGACGAAGATCGTCGGCGCGCCGGTCTGGAAGTGCAGGTTCGTCGAGAGCCCGCCGATGTCCCAGCGGTCGCACATCGCCCACAGCGGCAGGAGCGCGATCAGCGAGTGCTCGGCCGCGTGGAGCGACCCCAGCAGGCGCGGCATCTCGTCGAGCCCCTCGAGCATCCACGGCTCGGGCACGAACCAGATCGCTTCGGTCTCGAACTCGGTCTGCGGCAACGTCAGCGCGACGAGCTCGAGGCTCTCCTGCGTCTGGATCGACTTCTTCTGGTAGCCGACGACCTGCTCGGTGACGACCACGCTGCCGAAGGAAAGCTCGACGCCGAGCCGCCGCTCGGCTCGTCGCGCCTCGACGATTGCGGTCATCGTCTTCTTCTTCGCCTGCGTGTAGTAGTCGCCGGAGAATGGCTCGACGACCGCGGCTCGCGCCTCGAGATCGAGCTCCTGGACGCGGTAGCTGTCGCCGAGGTGGAGGTAGATCGCGCCCTCGTGGACGGTCGAGTACGCGCGCTCTTGTTCGACGATGCCGACGATCGTCCCGCTCGAGCCGTCGACGATCGTGAACGCGTCCGGGCCGGTCGAGCGGAGCGGGACGCGAGCGGCGGGATAGTCGCGGCCTGCCCAGACATAGCCGGCCTTGGTCTTGCGCAGCTCTGGGAGCGTGGCCGCGCGCTCGAGTGCGGCGTCGCCGAGGAGCTCGCGGTCGGCGTCGTCGAGCGGCGCCTCGAAGGCGGCTGCAAGCACGTGGCCGTCGAGCACGCGCGGGTTCTCGTGGTCGAGAATCGCTGCTTCGACGCGCCGCTCGAGGAGCGTCTCGGGCTCGCGCATGAAGTACTGATCGAGCGCGTCTTCGCTCGCCACGAGCACCGCCAGCCCATGGCCTCGCCGGCCCGCGCGTCCCCACTGCTGCCGGAGCGACGCGACCGTGCCGGGGAAGCCGACCGAGAGCACGCAGTCGAGCAGGCCGACGTCGATCCCGAGCTCGAGCGCGTTCGTCG
>WNGD01012626.1_pt1 | contig 11783 bp, 8 predicted proteins | sample 5400671 | NCBI WGS metagenome assembly WNGD01 (sample SAMN13153369, study PRJNA577476) | soil metagenome | isolation source: 40 cm soil or saprolite under grassland replicate 2 | place: USA:California | collected 2016-06-15
CACCGGCGGCACCACCCGGCTCAGCCCCGACTCGGTGGACAAGCTCATCGAGTTCTACGCGCTGACCGTGTTCCTGTCGACGGGAAACGAGACCAGCACGGCGTCGTTCTCCGGGTTGTCGAAGTACACCGACCAGCTGCTCGACTTGGGCTTCGACCTGATGCGTAACCCGCGTAACGACACGTCCCGCGTGCGGCTCATCGCCGCACAGCAAGGGGAGCAATGGCGACGCCGCAACGACACGCCGGGCTCAGTGCTGGGGCGCGCCTGGAACCAGGTGCTGATGGGCGATCATCCGCTCGGCCGTACGCAGGTCACCCCGCAGGAGATCGCCGGTTTTACGCCCGATCGGTTCCGCTGGACCCAGCAGCGCATCTTCTGCCCCGACAACCTGGTGCTCGGCGTCTCCGGCGATTTCACCGAGCGCGAAATGCTGGCACGCCTGGAGCGATTGTTCCGCGGCTGGGGCAAGTGCGCGGCGGGGCTGCGCCCCATGCCGCCGGTGCAGTTCGCTCGCGGGCCCAGGGTGGTGCTGGTCGAGAAGGATGTGAACCAGACCAACATCCGCATGGGACACGCCGGGGGCGTGCGGGTCGGCAATACGCCGGAGTACTTCGCCGCGCAGGTGGCCGACTTCCTGCTCGGCGGTGGCGGCGGGTTCAACTCGCGCCTGTTACAGCGGGTGCGCAGCGATTCCGGTTTCGCCTACAACGTGTTCAGTGTCTGGAACGCGGACACGAAGCGCGAGGATCAGTTCTTCGCGGGCGCACAGGTGCGCGCGGAGAAGACGGTGGCGGCGGTGCGACTGATGCGCGACCTCGTCGGCTCGATGGCCACCGATCCCGTGACGGCCCAGGACGTCAAGCTGGCGCAGGACAACGAGGTGAACTCGTTCGTCTTCCAGTTCCAGAACGCCGGTGAGATCGTCGCCCGGCAGCTGGGCTACGCCGTGGACGGCCTGCCCGCGAACTGGTTCGATCTTTACCTGAAGGGGATCCAGGCGGTCACGCCCGACCAGGTCACCGCCGTGGCGAAGAAGTACCTGCACCCCGACCAGATGGTGATCCTCGTGGTCGGCAAGCCCGGCGCGTTCGACAAGCCGTTGTCGGAGATTGGGACGGTCGTGAGGATGCCGGTAGACAGTATTAAGCGATAGAGGCGGAGAGGTACAGAGGCTCAGGGGCTGACTGCGCTCCTGAGCCTCTGTGTCTCTATGCCGCTAGCGGTGAAACACCAGGTACATCCCATACGCGAGTGCTGCCAGGAAGCCGGGGATGCCCACGACCAGCGCCACGATGCGCACCCACTGCGCGTTGTCCACCCAGCGCCGCCCCGTCAGCAACTCCAGCGCGCCCTTCGGCACGAGAGCGAGTCCTGCGAAGACGGTGCCGACCAACACGATGGGCGGCGTGTTGCGCCAGCTCGCCGCAATCACGAGCCCCGCGACGAACAGGCCACCCCCCAGCATGACGAAGGTCAGTCCCCGTAACCGCACTCCCGCGGCGGATGTCGCGAGGGTTTCCATCATGGCGTGCCAGGCAGTCGAGCACGCGTAAACCGCGCCGGACGGCTGTCGACGGTGTTGTCCGATGGATAGTACACGTGAGAGCCGACGAGCGTGTCTCCCTCCACAGTAAGAAAGAGGTAGCGGATCTCCCCGTCGTAATGAACGGCAATTCTGTTCCCGTGCTGTCGCCAGTATCCCCTGAAAATATCGAGCCTCGCTGATCCGTCGGGGTCGAGATACAAGTCCGAAACCGCATCACGCCACATTCCGGCGACGCTAACCGCGTCCGCCGCGTCCTGCCAGGAGAGGGGGAGATGCTCCACGGGGATGCCGAGTTTCCCGGCGATATTCTCCCTCACCGCCGTAGACAGTGAAGGCAGGGGCAGGAATGCGCGCGTATTGGGCCGGGGGTGACGCGTTGCCCATTCGTCGGTCATCAGGAAGGACCTTACGACATTCCCGCCGTTCACGCGATAGTCAACGAAGCACGTACACCTGAGCCGATACAGTTTTCGAGAGGAGATCTCGACGGCATAGTCCGCGCCGTCCTCGAAAACCGCCGAGATGTTGACGTCCGCCCCAAAAGCACTCGCCCCAGCATCCTCTTCGACGACCTCCAGGACCCGTAGGGCGTGGGGACCGGGCACAACACGCAACGTGATCTCGGTCGTTGTACCATAGGTCGCGATCCTGGCACTGCTTGCGCTGTCCAATGAGACGAACCACAAGGACTCGTGCCCAGACCGATCGATCCTGAAGCGCACCAGGGCGTGCGGCGCGGTCTCGGGGACCGAGTAGAGTCGGGTGACGTTGTGCTGCGCGACGGCGGGCCTCGCCAGCGTGCCCATTAGGCCGAGGGCGAGCAGGCCTGGACTCAGGAAGTTGTTCATGGTTCGTGCCCTATTGGAGAGTTACGAGCGCGAGGATCCGGCCCGTTCCCGCCCGCAGCGGCTCGAGCGCCTTCCCAACGATCGCGCCGGCGCAGCGGGCGCGGTCGCCGCAGCGCATCGCAAGCCCGGGGGTGCCGCTGCTCGTGAGCAGGTCCCCGACCGCGATCGGCCCGCCCTCGGCCGTCACCTTCACCGGCACGCGGCCGACCAGCGCGAGCAACGGCCGCCGATCAGTGCGCCGACCACTGTCATTGTCGGCCAGATCGTTGTTGCCGAGGGTGATCCCCGGGGTGGTCGCGACGATCCCGGCCACGCGCGTGCTGTAGGCGCCGCTCGCCCGCCGGAAGGTTTCGGGAAGCGTGTCGATCTCCACCACGTCGCCGGGCTCCAGCGGCTCGCTGGCGTTGATGCGTTCGGCCACGTCCGCGCCGATTCCGGTGTTGAAGCACGCCGCGGCCAGGCCGCAGTTGTACGCGCCGTCGGCGAACACGTCTCCGGACGCTTCGACCCGGAACCGATCACCGGCCGCGTCCGAAATGCCTCGCAGCAACGCGCTGCCAGCCGGTCCCTCAAAGAGCCCGGCAGTGCCAGTGGCACTCAACACCACCCCTACCACCCCGATCGTGCTGCCCGTTGCAGCGTTCGCGAATCCCCGCACCGCGGTCCCATCTGTGCTCAACGTCAAGCCGGCCACCGCGACCGCGGGCCCAGTGGGCGCGACCGACTTGCCCTCCACCCCGATACCGGTGGGACTGATGGCCACCCCCCGAACACCCGCCCCGGTGCCGGTCGCGGCCCCCAGGCCGAACACGCCCGTGCCCTCGGGACTGCTCACGCCTCCGACGACGCCGTAAGTCGCCCCCTCGGCCGAGAAGTTCTCGCCCCGCACGCCGATCCCCGCGGCACCTGAGGACTGTCCGTTCACACCCAAATCGGGAGACACCCCTGACACACCGGCGAACCCTGGGCCGATGGCAGTGCCCAAGATCGCGCTTCCCGTTGATTGCACCTCGAGCCGCGCGGCCCCCAGATGACCCCCGATCGAGACGATGCCATTAGAGGCCATCATCACGCCCCCGCTGACCTTCTCCAGGGACGACTGGTCGGTGGCGAGCTTCGCCGGCGTCACCGCGCCGTCCGCGATGGTGCCGGTGCCGAGGGTGATCGCCACGTGGGCCGCCGCGAGGCAGGCGCCGGGCAGGTTCGGCTGCCCGACGAGGTAGACGGCGCCGACGCTGGGGACGTAACAGGCACTGAGCTGCTGCGCCGCGGCGCCGCGCAGCGAGACCGCGCCGAACAGCACGCCGGCCAACCAGATTCTCGACAACGGGGCACGCATAGTCACGCTCCTTCTTCTTCTAGAGTCCGAGCGACCGCTCGATCTGGTCCGCATAAAGAACCAGCACCGCGAGCAGAGCCCGGTCGGTCTGATCGGTGGACGACGCGGCTCGGATGCGCACCGCGGCCACACAATTGCGGACGGCCACGACGTTCCCGGCGATCGCGCCGCTCGCGCAGCCGGCGTACGCCGCCTGTGCGGCGGGGCGCTCGGCATTCGAGAGGCCCGACACGAGCGAGCCCGCGAACGCGTCTTGTGCCAGAGTGCTCACAGCCGCGAGGTCCGCAGCCACGACCCGGAGGCGCAGGCTGCCGCTCGCGTCCAGAACCGTCGCCGTGATCGTCGCCGTCCCCGTCCCTACCGCAGTCACGAGCCCGGTGGCGCTGATGTCGGCCACAGCGGGATCGGAGGTCCCCCAGCTCACCCGGGCCTCGCTCACGGCGCTCCCCGCCGAGTTGCGGACGGTGGCGACCAGTTGGTCGCTCCGGCCCAAGGCCACGAGGGTATCGATCGGGGACATCACCTCCACCGATGCGACTGCGGCGGGGGCCAACAGCTCTCCCTTCCCGCACGCGGTCGCAGCCGCGGCGCACAACGGAAGCGCCCACCGCGGGCGGAAGACTGTCGCCATCAGAACACCATCCCGACGCGGACGAGGACGACCGGACCGAACGACGTAGTCACGTCCACGTTTCCCCCGGTCGGCGCGCCGTACACCAGGATCTCGCCGAGCCAGGTGTGCTTGCCGCCGCCGTGGATCAGCAGCTCGGTGCCGCCCCGCACCGTCAGGTAATTCGTGCCGGTGAAGTAGTAGATGTCGCCCAGCTCGCCGAGCCCCACGCCGAGCTCGGGGCGCCACGTGACTCGCTTGCCGCCGTCGCCCAGCTGAGTCTTCAGGGTAATGCCCCCGTCGAACATCAACGCCGACTCGCTGAAGGCGTTCATGCTGATCAGATCGGCGTACACCCCCGCCCAGAGACGCGAGCCGACCTTGAAGTCGACAAAGGTCCCGACGTTGAGACTGAGGCTGAGGTCGTAGGAAGCGTACGGCCCCTCCGACCAGTAGAACGCGCCGGGCACAACGATCCCCGCCTTCACTCCGCCCGACGTGCGGGCGGCTCCGGACTGAGCCGCGCCGCGCGCGCCAGCGGCGGCGAGCGCGAGCATGGAGAGAAGGGCAATGCGCGGAATCATGGGACACCTCCCTGATGTGAGGATCACCGGAAGCTCAACCAGTAGCGGACGGGGCCATTGGTATCCCACGCCTGTACCGCGAAGTAGTAGGTGCCGGGCCCCAGGGTCCCGACCAGCGCCTCGGCTTTCCCCTGCGGCGCGACGCTCGCGGCGACGTATTTCAGTCCCCCCGCCGCGACGGCCTGGAAAGCGTACAGGTCGAGGTCGTTCCAGGAGTTCGTCGCCGCGTTATAGGGGTCGTAGGCGAGCTCGATCTTGACGTTCGTCGTGGCCGTGATCGCGACCCAATACCAGTCCTGGAGCAGCGGCTGCCCGTTCTTGTTAGGATGCACGCACACCGCGACGGGGCATTGCAGCGCGGCGTCGGACATCAGACTGCCCCGGTCCGTGATCTGCGTGACGCCTTCCTTGACGATGAGCGCCACCGGATTGATGCGGGTGGCGGTGCCGGTGGTGTCGTTGGGTTCGTCTTCGAAGTTGAAGCCCCAGCGCCCAAAGGCCTGGAAGAGCACGACCGACCCGTGCTGCGAGATGTCGGCCGCCTGCGGGTCCTTGTCGTCGTAGAAGTAGTCCCACCGCGACCGCACGACGCCGACGCCATCCGCGAACGCCTCGACCCGATCCTCGTCCCAGGTGGCCGTGGCATACTGATCGTGCTGCGAGGCGTGGTGCCCGACGATCACGGACGGATACGAGCCGGCAGGAACGGTGACGTTCCCGGTCGAGAGGTGCAGGCCCCCGCCGTGCGTTGGGCCCTGGCTGAAGACGAAGGTCCCGTTGGCGATGTCGGCCGACTGCGTGGAGAGCACCTGCCGCCACTCGCCCCCGCCGGACAGCGCCACCCAGCGCGCCAGCCCGTTCGCGTCCTGCGCGAGATAGATCTGCTCCACCGTGAACTCGGGGTCCCCGGAGCTCGGCGTGCTGTTGTAGTCGTACAGGTTCACCCGCCACGCCGAGCGGCCCCCGAGCGAGAGCTGCTCGGCGACCCACGCGTAGCGCTCTCCGGTGAAGCGCACCTGCGTCACCCCAGTCGAGGCCGCGACGATGGTCGTGGTGTCGTTCCGGGCGTAGCCCCACTTCTGTCCGACAAGGAACGGGATGTTGATTACCGGAATCGGCGGCACGGCGGTCGCGAACGACCACTGGTAGTCGTTCCCCAGCGTCGCGCCGCTCATGTCCCCCACCGAGCCCGCAAGCGTCGCGGTGTAACTCGACGCGGCGGCCAGGGGCGCCGTCGGGGTGAAGGTGATCGTGGATCCGCTGGCAGCGACGGTACCGCTCACGCCGCCGCTCACCGTCAGGCTCGCGGCGGAGATGCTCGCCGGATCCACCGGCTGGGACAGCGTCGCGCTAATGAGGGAATTCACGGTGACGGCACCGGCCCCGCCCGCGGGCACCGTGCTCGAGACCGCCAAGGCGTTGCCGCCGGTCGTCCTATCGGGCCCGCCGCACGCCACAAGAAGCAGCGCAAGGCCGGCGAGGCGACGAGGATCGAGATGAACGCGGACCATACCTGCCTCCACAAAGGCTCCTATGGAGGTAGGCGTCGTTTGGGGGCGGTAGAGCTCACCGACCCCACGATTCGGTTTGCCCAGTCCCTCCGCCACCCGTAGCTTGGTGCCGGGGAGTCCCATGGGGCACGAGGGGCAAAACATCTCGCAACTCCTGTACGAGCTGGCTCAGGGCCAGCCCGACGCGCTCGACCGCCTCATGCCCGCGGTTTACGAGGAGCTCAAGCGCCTGGCCCATGCCCAGCTGCGGGGCGAGCGGGTCGGCCACACGCTCAACACCACCGCGCTGGTGCACGAGACCTACCTCCGGCTGTCGGGCATCGAGCAAATCCAGTGGAAGGACCGGGCCCACTTCTTCGCCGTCGCGGGCCGGTTAATGCGGCGCATCCTCATCGACTACGCCCGGGCCCGTAAGCGCGAAAAACGCGGTGGCGAGATGGTGCGGGTGTCTCTGGGCGAGGAGCTCGGCGCTCCTCCGGACCAGGCCGAGGCGCTGCTCGCGCTGGACGAGGCGCTGGTCCGGCTGGAGGCGCGGAGCGAGCGCCTCTGCCGCGTAGTCGAGTGCCGCTGCTTCGCCGGCATGTCGGTGGAAGAAACCGCGGAAGCGCTCCATACATCCCCCGCAACAGTCAAGCGGGACTGGGCCTTTTCGCGCGCCTGGCTCAACCGTGAGCTGGGCAGCGGCGGTGGCGAGTCCGGTCGATGACCCCGGACCGCTGGGCGGACCTCGAGGCATTGTTCGCTGCGGCGCTGGAGCAGCCGCTCGACCAGCGCGTGAGTTTCGCCAGCGCCCGGGCCCCGGATGCGGACTCGCTGGCCGACGTGCTCGCGTTACTCCGGGCGCACGACGCCCGCGGCCGTCTCGACAGCATCGCGGATGGCCTGCGCCGGCCGCGCCGCACCGATACCATTCCCGTCGCCGAGCTGGTCGGGCGCCTGGGTGCCGGCCTCGCGGAGCGCTATCGCATCGAGCGCGAGCTGGGCCGCGGCGGGATGGCCATCGTGCTGCTCGCCCGAGACCTGAAGCACGGGCGTGACGTCGCCCTGAAAGTTCTTCATCCGGACCTGGCCTTGAGCATCGGGCCGGCGCGCTTCCTGCGCGAGATCGCCACCGTGCAGATCGCCCGGCAGGTGGCGGGCGCGCTGCACTACGCGCACAGCCGCGACGTCGTGCATCGCGATATCAAGCCCGAGAACATCCTGCTCGAGGCCGGGCAGGCGGTGGTGAGCGACTTCGGCATCGCGCGGGCGATGACGGCGGCGGGCGGCGACGAGTTGAGCGAGACCGGCATCGTGCTCGGTACGCCGGCCTACATGAGCCCCGAGCAGGCCGTCGGAGTGCAAGGCGTTGACGGGCGGACCGACCTCTACAGCTTGGCCTGCGTTCTCTACGAGATGCTCGCCGGCACGCCCCCGTTCACCCAGCCCACGATCGAGGGCATGCTGCAGCAGCATCTCTCCACGTCGCCCCCCTCGGTCCGCGACGCTCGTCCCGATGTCCCGGAGGCGGTGGACGATGCGATCCGCCGTGCGTTGGCCAAGGCGCCCGCGAGCCGGTACCTGAACGCGTCCGCGTTTGCCGACGCCCTCCCGCAGCCCGGCGCCGGCGCCGCGGGCCGGTGGCGTTTCCTGGCCTGGGCAGCCGGCGCCGTCGCCGTCGCGGCGCTAGGGACGGCGACCTTGCTCGCCGGCCGGCGCTCCGCCGTGGATCCCGCGGCGTCGGTCATCGCGGTGCTGCCGCTCGTGCCGACGGTGCCCGACACGGACCTCGCCCGACTCGGCCGAGATCTGGTGCTCACCCTCAGCGCCAACCTCGACGGCGTCCGACGCATCCGCACGGTCGATGCCCTGACGGTCCTCGCCCAGACGCGGCAATCCGGACCGCTCGCCCTGCAGCCGGGCATCCGGCTCGCGGGGCTGCTCGGCGCGGCGAGCGTGGTGCACGGCGCCATCGTGCGCGCGGGCTCCAGGGTCCGAATTGACGTCGGCCTCTTCCGCACCGATAACGGGCAGCCGGTCGGGCGCGCGTCGGTCACCGCGGATCCGCAGGATCTCGCGACGCTCACCGATTCGCTCACGGGAACCCTGCTGCGCGACGTGTGGCGAACGGGCGCGCCGCCCACGCCGAGTCTCGAAAGCCTCACGACGCGGTCGCTGCCGGCGCTCCAGGCATTTCTCGAGGGCGAGCATGCCTTGCTCGAGAGCCGCTGGCAGGACGCGGCTGAGGCCTATGGACGGGCGATCGCGGCGGACTCGACCTTCTGGCTCGCCTACTGGCGGTTTGTCTACGCCCGCGAGTGGTATCTCAACCTGGGCGACACGACGATCATCGCCGCCATCAAGGCGCATCGCGACGCGCTCCCCGCTCGTGACCGGCTCGTCTTCGAGTCGTGGCTGACCGACTCGATCGTGCTGGCTCTCGCCCGCGGCCGCGAGGTGTCGAGCCGCTACCCGGACTACTGGCCGGGCTGGATGGTGTACGGCGACTGGTTATTTCACGCGGGCCCGGTCTACGGTCACGACCTGACCGAGGCGCAGGCGGCGCTGGAGCGCACCGTCGCGCTGAACCCCGATTTCACCGCCGCATGGGAGCACCTGCTGTGGGTCTCGCTGGCGCGCGACACCGCGACCGCCGCCCGCGCGCTCGCGGCACTGGACCGGCTCAACTTCCGTCGCTCTCTCATCGCCGAGTTCGGGTTCGACGTCACCCGAGTCTACCGCCTGCAGCTGGCCCTCGAGCGCGCGGGGAGCATCGACCGGCCGCTGCTCGATAGCATCGCCTGGGACCTGATCCACGTGGCCCGCGGCCGCGTGGGCAGCGGGGCCGACTTGCCCCGCGCTCAGGTCGAGATCAGCCGGCGCGTACTGCGCGGAAACCCGAAGCCGCCGCTCGCCGCCGTGCACGAGCGGCTGCTCGCCGACGCCTGGGCCTCCCGTGGCGCGTGGGACTCGGCTCTGGTGGTGGCGGAACGCTTCGCCCGCCGCGTACCGGGCGGCGAACCGTTGCAGGCGTATCGGTTGGCAGTGATCGGAGCCTGGCTCGGCGCCCTGGAACCGGGCACCGCGGCGCGACACCGCGTGTCGCCCACGGGATCCTCCGCGGCCGAGCTCGCTTGGCTCGACGGGCTGCTGGCCGCGACGCGTCGTGACCGGAACGCGCTTGCGGCGGCTCGCGCGCGGCTGCGGCACGCCGACACCCTGTCGACGCCGATCCTCGACCGCTCGCTCGCCGCCTTTGACGCGGAGCTCGCGGGATCCCGCGCGCAAGCGGCTCGCGACCTCGCAGCACTCAACTGGGACCAGCCGGACGTCCTGGCGCCGGCCTACGCGGAGCACCCGTATGTGATTGCGATCAGCCGGCTCGCCGCCGCGCGCTGGTTGCGTGAAGAAGGCGACGGCCCCGGCGCCACGCGCGCGGCGATGTGGTTCGACGCGGCGTGGGCGCTCGACGGCTACCGAACGCCGAGACGCGTGCTCATGGGGCTCGGGGCGCTCGAACGCGCCCGGATCGCCGGAACGCTGGGAGACTCGGCAGCCGCCCGGCGCAGCTACGAAGTGTTCCTGCGCCGCTACGACACGCCGGTGCCGGCGCACCACGCGATGGTGGAAGAAGCGCGCACGGCATTGGCCAGGCTCAATCGATGAGCAGCACGCCCTCGATCCGCTCCACCGCCGCACGCAAGGACGACGCCGCAGTCGCAGTGACCCGTCCCGACCGCACGGCGGCATCGACCTGGTTCAGGAACGCATCCAGCTGCTCGATCGCGGCCGTGCTGTTGTTATGCTCGATCTGGCGCACGGCCGCGGTCAGGGTCGCGAGGAGCGGCGTGACCAGCTGCGAAGGAAGCGCGCCGGCTGCCGCCAGGCCTCGCACCTGACCCAACACTGCCTGCGCCGCCGTCGTTGGCGATACCACGTTCACCGTCGTCGTCGCGAATCCTTGCCCGCCGTCCTCGTCCGTGACCGTCACGGTGACGGTGAAGGTTCCGGCCGCGGCGTAGGTGTGCGTGAGCGTGAAGGCTTTCTCCGAAAGCGCCAACGGTTCCGAACCACCGCCATCCCCGTAGTCAACGGTCGCGGTCCACTGGTCCGCGCCTGGGTCCGCGAAACTCCCCGTCGTCGCGTAGGTCTCGCCAGCGATCAGGTCGGCGCCCGTGAACGGCGCGACGCCCGGGGGCACATTGGCGATCGTGAGCGTCTGCGCCGCTGACCGAGGCCAGCCGAACGCGTCCGTGACCGTCAGCGTCGCTGTGTAGGAGCCGTTCTGGGCGAAAGCTTTCGTCACAATCGCGCCCGCAGCCGTGGTGCCGTCGCTGAACTGCCAACCATACGCCAGCGCTTCAGTGCGACCCAGGTCGGTCCGGCCGAGGTCCGGGTCGGTGCTCGCCGAGGCATCGAGGGTGAGCGGGGATCCCTCGTTCGACGTGCCGCTTACGGTGAAGCGCGCGGTGGGCGGGTGATCGCCCGCTTCGAGCGCGTCCTGAAAGGCGGCCGCCAAGAGCGAGAGGAAGTCGTAGCCCGTCGCCTCCTCGATCTTGTCCACCGTCGTGAAGTACTTGTCCACTGAGTCATTCCGCACGCCCGCCACGTTCGGCATGTTGACCGCGAGAATGGTCAGACCGCTGAGGTCATCCCAGGTCTGCACGCCGGCGCGGGTGAACGGGTTACCGCCAGTGCGCGGGCCGATGAGCGCCACTTTCCACGTGCTGTCCGGAATCGCAACCTTGCCTTCGTTCTTGAGGAACGTCAGGCCGTGCGCGCGGCTGTACAGCGGTCCCGTGATGATGTAGACGGCGCGGCCGGCCCGGGCGGAATCGGCGAGCTTGTTCTCGAAGCGGGCCCACACCCCCTGATTCAGGTCGCCGATCTGCGGCACGACGTTGGTGAGGTAGAACGTGATCGCGTTGTCCACGTTGCCGGCAGTGCGATCCGCCGAGCGGGTCATGTGGCCGCGGTCGAAGCCGCCGTTGGTGTAGTCCGAGGTCAGGACCTGCTTGTCGGCAGGGAGGAGCGGATCGGCGGTGAAGCAATTGCAGCGATCCTGGCCCGTCACCATCTGCCGGGCGTCGAGCTCGTAGGAGACCCAGTTGGGCGTGCCGCCACCGACCGGCGTGGCGGTGATCCGGAATCCCGGGCGGGTGGTGCCGTCGGCCGGCGCGGCAACGCCGGTGACGATCCCGGTGTTCTTGACTGTGGTGATCGTGGTGATCGCGGGATCCACGGCCTCGAACGTGAACGTCGCGGACACCGTATCGCCGTTCTGCGCCACGCGCGCCGTCGCGAAGAACTGCGTCTGGAAGCCCGGCGGGAAGCTGGTCGATGAGCTGCTGACGTCGATCCAG
>WNGD01005920.1_pt1 | contig 11779 bp, 7 predicted proteins | sample 5400671 | NCBI WGS metagenome assembly WNGD01 (sample SAMN13153369, study PRJNA577476) | soil metagenome | isolation source: 40 cm soil or saprolite under grassland replicate 2 | place: USA:California | collected 2016-06-15
GCCGGCCGACAGGGTCGCGCGGGTGTTCGATTCCCAGGCCGCGAGCACCGGGACCGTGACGCCGCGCGCGACGGCCTGCGCGTCCTCGTAGCTGACGCGGGGGCGGCGCATCCAGGATCGCCACATCGAGTCGGTCACGTTGCCGAGCTGCACGTCGGGGAATTGCCGCAGGCGAAAGGTGTTCACGCCGAGCAGCGTGCCGGCGAATTTGTCGGTCATGTAGCGGTTCATGCCTTCGACGACCGACACCACGGCGATGAGGAACATCACGCCGATGAAGACGCCGATGATCGAGAAGCCGCTCTTGAGCTTCTGCGCCCGGATGGTCTGAAACGCGAGGCGAACGGCGTCGAAAAATGACACCGCTACTCGTAACGCAATGCTTCTACCGGATCGAGACGAGCCGCCCTGCTCGCCGGGTAAATACCGAACAGCACTCCGGTCACGGCGGCCGCCGACAACGCGGTGACGATCGACGCAATCGGCACGTATGCCGGCACCGGCGTGAAGTTGTGCAGCACGATCGCAATGCCCCAGCCGACGAACATGCCGACGATGCCGCCCACCAGCGTCAGCGTGGCGGCCTCGACGAGGAATTGCCACATGATTTCGCGGCGCAGCGCGCCCAGCGCTTTGCGCACGCCGATTTCTCGCGTGCGCTCCGTGACCGAGATCATCATGATCGCGACCACGCCGATCCCACCGACCATGAGACCCACCATCGAGAGCGCCCACATCAGCATGCGCGCGACTTTGGTGAAGCTGTTGATGGCCTGGACGTACACTTCCTGCGTGATGGCGTCGAAGTTGTTCTTCTGGCCGGGTCGCAGGCCGCGCATCGTGCGCATCGCCATCGTGACATCGTCGATCGCGCGCTCGGTCGAGATCGAATCCTGCGGCACCACGAACATGCTCATCCACCCGTGCCAGTACTGCACGTCCTTCTGGAACGTCCCGTGCGGAATCATGACCTCCGGCTGATCGCCGTCGCCGAACAACCGCGGCGGGGGATTGTAGACGCCGATCACGTCGTAGGGCAGGCCGCTGATTTTGATACGGCGGTTCATCGGATCGCGCTGCCCGAAAATGTTCTCGGCCAACTTGGCGTTGATGACCGCGACGTGCGCGTTCGAGGCATCCTCGAGGTATGTGAACGACCGCCCCGGCTCAATCCCCCCACCTTCGATCTTCGGCCAGTCGGCGTTCCGGCCGCGGACTTGAATGGCGGCGAGGCGATGGCCCTCGAAGTCGATGTCCGCCCCGGTACCCTCGTCGACGACGACGAAGGCGACGGTGGGAAGCTGCGCGAGCCGATCCGCCTCGGCGACGGTAATCGGCGGGCGGCGGCGCCAGGGGTTCGGATCCTCGGGATCCTCGTCATTCTGGCCGCCCCAGTACCGCCCGACCCAGAACGTCTTGGGTCCGAGCGAGGCGAGCATGTCCGAGATGCCCTTGTTGAAGCCGCTGATCAGCGCGCCGATCACCATCACGACCGTCACGCCGATCGCGACGCCGAGGATCGTGAGCGCCGCGCGCATCTTGTGCGCGCGCAGTGACGTGAGCGCGATGCTGACGCCTTCGAACAAGCCCGTCATCGGTTACTCCTGCCGCAGCGCGGTGATGGGATCGAGCCGCGCGGCCCGGCTCGCGGGGTACACGCCGGCCACGATGCCCACGCCGCCGCCCATGATCACCCCCAGCACCACGGAGGCGGGCGAGACGCTCGCCGGCAGCGGCGACAGCGCATTGATCACGAAGGTCAAGAGAATTCCGGCGACGATCCCGAAAGTGGCACCGACCGTCGCGATGGCCGTCGATTCCGCGAGGAACTGGCGCAACACGTCAGCACGCCGGGCGCCCAGCGACTTGCGCAGCCCGATCTCCCGCGTCCGCTCCGCGACGGCCATCAGCATGATGTTCATGATCACGATCCCGCCGATCACCAGCGACACGATCACGATGCCCGGGATGACCGTCACGAGGATTCTGCTGATGCCCGCCCAAAAACGCTGCACGCCTTCGGACGTATCGAGCACGAAGTCGTTGTCCTGTTTGGGGCGCAGGTGGCGCCGGCTCCGCATGATCCCCTCGGCCTGCGAGATCGCCTCGCGCATTTCGAGGTCGGAGTGCGCTTTCACGAGAAAGGCATCGAGAATTCCGGGCGGATTCACGAGGTTCTGCGCGGGCGACAATGCCGGCACCACGACAAAGCGGTCGAGCGGGAAGCCCAGGATGCTGCCCTGGTGCTCGACGACGCCGATGACGCGGTAGGGCACGCCGCCGATCCGGACGCTCTTGCCGAGCGGCGCGCGCTCGGAGAACAGCCGCTTCGCCACGGCCTCGCCCAGCACGGCGACCGGCGCACCCGACCGGTTCTCTTCGCCGGTAAAGGGCCGGCCGATCGCGATCTTCAGATTCTTGATGTCGAAGTAGCGCTCGCTTGCGGCCGTGAGGTCGATGTCCCGCGCCTCTTTGTTGGCGTAGGAGACGGTGACTCGATCGCTCGACTGCCAGGCGGTCATCACGGGGACCGTGAGTCCCTCGCTGATCGCTTCGGCATCGCTGAAGCGGATCCGCGGGCGCCGCCGCCAGGCGCGCCACACCGAATCGGGGACGTTCGGCGTGAACATCGGCTGGCGCCGCAGCTGGAAGGTGTTCACGCCGTAGAGCGTCTGGGCGAACTTCTCCGTCATGTACCGGTTCACGCCGTTCGCGATGCCCCAGGCAGCGATCAGCGACGCGACGCCGACGAACACGCCCAACAGCGAGAAGCCGCTCTTCAACTTCTGGGCGCGGATGGTCTGCAGCGCCATCCGGACGGCTTCGAAAAACGGCACTAGGCGGCCCGGGCCTGATCGGTGGCGACAAGCCCGTCGCGCAGCGTGATGACGCGTGCGGCGTGCGCCGCGATGTCCTGCTCGTGCGTGACCATCACCACCGTCTGCCCCTGGCGGTGCAGCTCGCGGAACACCCCCATGATTTCGGTGCTCGTGGTCGAGTCGAGATTCCCGGTCGGCTCGTCGGCGAGGAGAATGCTGGGCTCGTTCACGAGCGCGCGCGCGATCGCGACGCGCTGCCGCTGGCCGCCCGACAGCTCGTTGGGCTTGTGGTCCATCCGATTGCCCAGGCCGACGCGCTCGAGCGCGTGTGCCGCGCGCTCGCGCCGGCTCCGCGCCGACATGCCGGCGTAGATCAGGGGGAGCTCGACGTTGTGGAGCGCGTCGGCCCGAGGCAGGAGGTTGAAGGTCTGGAACACGAATCCAATTTCCTTGTTGCGGATCCGGGCGAGCTCGTCGTCCGCGAGATCGCTCACTTTCTGACTGTTCAACCAGTACTCGCCGCTCGTCGGCGTATCAAGACAGCCGATGAGGTTCATGAGCGTGGACTTACCAGATCCGGACGGTCCCATGACGGCCACGTACTCGTTCCTCTGGATCTGGACGCTGACGCCGCGCAGGGCCCGGACCAGCTCCGAGCCCATGTCGTACTCGCGCGTCAGCTTGTGCGTGAGGATGATGACGTCGGGGCGCGGCGTGTCTCCTGTGCGAAACAGTTGCACGGCGCTCACGAGCGCCGCCGGCTCGTGGTGTCACCCGATTCCCGGCTGGGGCGCACGCGCGCGCCTTCCTTCAGATCACGAATCGCCTGATACGGTCCGGCGACGATGGTGTCGCCCTGGTGCACGCCCTCGACGACCTCGAAGTTCTCTTCACCCGCGATGCCCACCTTCACCGCATGGAACGTGGCGACTCCGTTGTGCACGAGGAACACGCCCTCGGCTTCCTTCTTATTCCCGCCTTGCGCGCCGTGCCGGCCGGTGTCCGCCGGTGCCGGCGTCGCGGCCTCGGCGGTTCCGCGTCCCGGCCGCTGCTCGGTGGAGATCGGTGTGTTGTCACGCACCGTGAGCGCGATGATCGGAATCGCGAGCGCCTGCTTGCGGGTATCCGTCACGATCCGGGCCGTCGCCGAGAGATCGGGCCGCACTTCGGTCGGCGGATTGGAGAGCGTGATTTCGACCTCGTAGTCCACCGCGCGGTCGCTCTGGCTCCCGCCGACGGCGGACGCCGCCGTCAGAATGGCGCTGTTCGAAACTTTGGTAACCCGGCCGATGAACGTCGTGTCGGGGAAGGCGTCGATCGTGACCTCGACGGAATCGCCCAGATGCAGCCGGACGACGTCGGTCTCGTCCACCTGGACCTTGGTCTGAATGACCGACAAATCGGAGATCGTGAGCAGCAAGCCGGTCTCGCGCGAGAAGGTGCCGGGTACGGCGACTTCGCCCTCTTCGACGGCGAGACGGGTCACGCGCCCGGCCATCGGCGCGAGCAGATGCGTCTTCGCAAGCTGGTCGCGTGCCTCCTGCAGACCGGCGCGCGATTGCTCGACGAGATGCTGCGAGGCCGTCAGGTTGGCCTCGGAGATATCGGATGCCGTTTGCGCCTGCTCGAGCTGTTCCTGCGAGATGAGATTCGGGTTCTGCTCGCGCAGCTCCTTGGTGCGCTGGAGCGCGCGCGTGGACTGGTCGCGCGTGGCCCGCGCCTGCACGGCGCCGGCTTCCGCCTGCGACATCGCCGCCTGCGCCCGCTGCAGGTTCGCCTGATAAATCGTGGGATCGATCTGCAGCAGGAATTGCCCCTTCTGGACGAAGTCGCCTTCGCGCACCGCGATCCGCGTGATGCGGCCCGTGATGTCGGCGCTGATGTCCACCTTCTTCTTGGGCTGGATCTTCCCGCTGGCGGTGACGGCGGCGACGAGATCCTTGCGCCCCACGGTCTCGAAGCGCACCTCGATGCCTTTCTCCCGCTTGGCGCTGACGCTCACCATCACCAGAATGATCAGGAGAACGGCCCCTCCGCCTCCCAACAGCACTTTGTTCCGCTTAGACATGGCGGCTCGATCCTCTCGGTTAACGCAAGCTGCGGCCGACGGCGGCTTCCAACAGCGCCAAGGCCTTGTGGTAGTCGTACGTCGCGTTCACGGCGTCGCTTTCGGCACGGAGCGCAGCGACCTGTGCGTCGAGCAGCTCGAAGAACGTGCCCGAGCCGACGCGGTAGCGCTCGGTGGCAAGCTGGAGCTGCTCGCGGGCAGCCGTGCGGTTCGTGTCCTGCAGCCCGACCGTCCGGAACGCTGTCTGCAGCGTCAGGAACGCCTGGCTCACCTCGGTCTGGACGCCCAGGCCGCGCGCCCGCACCGATTCCTCGAGGTTGTCATGCTGGGCCCGCGCTTCTGAGACACGCAGCTCACGCGAAAAGTTTGTAAAGATGGGCAGCGACAGCGTGAGCCGTGCCTGAAACGGTTGCCGGGTGAACTGGAACGGGAAGACGGAATTTCGGTTCCGCAGGGCCTGCTCGTCGGAGGCGCCCCAGACAAAGCCGCTGCAGTCGTTCGGCGTGAGGCCCGCGTTGGTCCGGATCGTGTTGTTGTCCTGACACTCGCTGTACTGGCCCGCGAACGCGGCCTGCTGGCTGAAAATGATCGGGTCGACATCCGTGAACTGCTGCGTGAAGCCGGACCAACCGGCAGACACGGACACCGTCGGGCCGTAGCTCGATTTCGCGGCGCGCACGCCCCACGCCGCCGCGCCCTCGCGGGCGCGCAGGGCTTTGAGCGCGGGATTCTGCTGCTCGGCCATCGTCATCAGGTCCGCCAGCTGCCACGTCGGCGCTTGCACGCTGAACGAGTCGGTCAGCTGGATCGCCGCCACATCGACCGGTGGCGTCACACCCATCTGCTCGAAGAGGCGCAGCTTTTCCGTGCTGACGAGCGTTTGCGCGCGCAGCAGCGCCACCAGGGCCTGACCGCGAGCCACCTGCGCCTGGCGCACGTCGATCAATGTTGCCTGGCCCACGCCGTAGCGCGCCTGCGCGAGCTTCAGGAATTCCTCGTTCCGCTCCAGCGTCTTCTGCGCCAGTTCCGCCTGGGCACGGGTCTGCAGCACCGTGAGGTATTGTTGCGTGATGCCTGTGAGGAGCGCGTTTTCCGCTCCCGCGACGTCCGCATCCGAGGCGCGCTGTTGCGCACGGGACAGCCACAACTGCGACAGCGTGGCGCCGGAAAACTGCCACGACAGGCCGAGATCGTAGAATGAAGAGACGGTCGACACGCTCTGCGTGAAACTCGACGTCAAGAACGTCTGTGAGCCCGGTCCGGTGTAACTCATGCCAGCCGAAGTGGTAAAGCTCGGGATCAGCTGACCGTACGCGTTCCGGACGCCCCACGCGGCGGGACCCCGATTGTTCAGAGCTTGGCGGTAGGCCGGGTTCCGTTCCCGGGCGAGCGCGATCGCGTCTCGGAGGGAAAGCCCCGCGGTTACAGAGGGAAGTGGGGTTTTCGGCTGCTGCGCAACCGCGACGGCGGCGGGGCCTAACAAAAGGCCTGCCACGATCAACACCTGTTTCATGGTCGTCCTTGAAAAGATATGTCGTGAGGTCGAAGCGCCATACGCGCGAGTACCTGAAGCGGTTTCGGCCTGCGCTGGAACCTAGCCCAGGGTACTTGGGCAGCAAGGTCAGCTGGCGGCGAGGCGCTCGGCGCTGAGGTGTCGGGCCGGGATTTCGACCTTCATGAGGCGACCGGACTCATCCAGCCACAGATGAATCGTTTCCTGACCCTCCTCGCCGACGATGATATGACGCAGGCGGGCAGGGTCGTGATTGAGCGTCGTGGATGCCTGGCCCAGGTCCCTGATTTGGATGACAACGCGGCGGAGCGCGCGCGGGAAGATCGCCGTGAGCGTGGCAGGTTCTGATGTTGCGCGCCATGCGGCGAACACGTACGGGGCGAAGACCGAATCGTCGAGCACGACAGCACGCTGACCGGTTGGGAATTCGCGCGCGCGTTCGGTCGCACGCGCGAGCAATCGCACGGTAAACCGACCCCGGCCCAGCTCGCCGAGGATGCGAGACGGCTGGCGCGGGTCGGCGACATCGTACTGCAGCGCCGCCGGCATCGTGTCGCCGTTCACCTCGAGGATTGGGGCAAGCACCACCACCGGCCGCGCGCGATCGTACCGAATCGTCGTGGCCAGCGTCCACCCCGGCTCGCCGCGCGACAGGCGCCCGCGGTTCAAGCGGAACGACTCGCGCGCCACCTCCAGCGTGTCCACACGCACGACGAGAACGCCCTCGTCGACGGCGGTTCCCGGCGCCTGCAGGAGCGCGAGGGCCACGAGGCTCGTAATCATGCCGCTACCGGGGGGGCGGGGGCTCCCAAAACTCGCGTCGCGATGCGGTCATGGATCATCTTATACAGGCGCGCCCCCTTTTCGGCCGACGCGAGGCTCGGCCGCCCTCCAGACCCAGGCGACAGCGCAGGGACAGACGCGGCGGCGCGCCGCCGGTACCGCGCGACCTGGCGCTCGGTCAGGGGATAGTCCTGTGCCAGGTCCATGCGTACCAGCTCGGGTGCCAGGTGGAGCATGAGCGATGTGTCCAGCTCGCCGCCGTGCGTAGGACCGCCTGGGTCGTCGAGGTAGCCGGTGAAGTCCAGGTCAAAGATGTCGACAGTGAACACCCGAGCCCGCCGGGTCCGCAGCGTCGAGAGGGCTTCCTGGTGCGGGTCGTGGCCGTGCGCGGTAAGAATAATGAAGGTATCTACGCCACCTAGCTCCCAGGAGCCCAGCACGTCATTCATCCAGCGATGCAGGGTCTTACGGCGTACGGCGGCGTTGCCCGGATATGGTCGCTTCGTGGCGGTGTTCACGCCGTACGGCACGGTCGGAGCGCGCAGGATGCCGAAGCCGGCGGAGAGATCATCGGCGAGCCGCTCAACGATTAACGTGTCACAGCCCAGGGGCAGATGGGGTCCGTGCTGTTCGCAGGTGCCCACCGGGACCAACAGCCGAGAGTCGCGCGCGAGCACGGCGCGCACCGCGTCGGGGGTGAGAACGCTCAGGTGCAGCGGCAAGCTCACGTCGTAATCGCCGGTTGCTTCGCGATTCTGGCGACGGCCGAATGGCTGCGTGGCGACGCGGCCGTGTGGGCCGCGCTCGCCGGGGCGGCGGGACTCGTGGCCCTCGTGCTTGCCGTCAGGCCACCCGGGCCGCGGCACACGCTGAGCGTGGCCGCGGGGGTGGCGAGCGTCCTGCTTGGCGCCGTGCTGGGCGTGGGCGCGCTACGCGTCTGGCGCATCGAATGCTGTTGGCCCGCCTTACGCGAGCGTCGCGTGACCGCGGCGTCGCGCTTCCTGCAGACCGAACTCGGCCAGGCGATCGCGGAGGCGCGGCGGCTCGCTGAGCGCGGCGCGACCGCCGCATCGCTCCCGCGTGAAGCGGTGTTTGACCGCCTCGACAATGCCGTCGAGTCGGGGCCCGCGTTCGAACGCGGCGCGGCGGTGCTCGATGACAATGCGGCCTGGGCGGGGCGCCACCGGACGATGCCTGCGCCCAATGACACGACCGAGCTGCAAGTGGTCATGACTCCATTCTACGGCGTGCTCGAGGCGCGGCGCCAGACACGCACCGCGACCTCGGTCGGGAGTGTGTTGTTGTCGGCGACGCCCGCGATCGCCGACGGCGATCACAGCCTTACCGCACTGTTCGAGGGCGCGCACGGCGTGTCGCTCCGGTTGTTCCCGCCCGGGCAAGGTCCGCGCGACTCGAGCGTCTTCGAGATCTGCACGCCGCGCACACCGCCGCCCGAGGACTGTGCTCCGGGCGACACGCTGTTTTCGGTGCAAACAATCCCGCCATCGCAGGGCGACGCCAAACTCGCGGCGCTGGCGGATACGGCGTGGCTCGCCAGGCTTGCGTTGGTGGTGCTGCTCGCCGTCCTGCTGCTGACGGCGCCCGCGGGCGCGTGGCGCTGGGGCGTGCTGCTGGTCGCGGGCTGGACCCTGTTGCGCTCGCCCTTCGGCCCGGCCGCGTTGTTCTCGCCGGCCACGTTCTATCGTCCCATTGCGGGAGTCGTCGGCACGTCGGCAGGATCGCTGCTGGTCGTGGGAGTGCTCGTCCTCGTTGCCGCGGGTGCGTTGTGGCGCCGGGGCCTGACGCGAACGTGGTCGGGCATGGGGGCCGCCGCCTTCCTGATGCTCGCCGCGCCTTATGTGGTGCGCTACTTCGGCCGCGGGATCGCGCCCCCGGCGAGCGGGGTGAGCTTCGAGCAGTGGCTGTCGTGGCAGGCGGCGCTTGCCGTCACCGCAATGGCATTCATTCTGTTGGCGGCCGCGCTGGTCCGGGGCGCCAAGGAGCCGGAACGCGTTTCACCCGCGCTGCCCGTGGCGTGCGCCTGGGGCGCGGTGGCGGCGATCGGTGGACTGTGGCTGTGGAGCCCGCACGGTGCGTGGCCCGAGTGGTACACCTTCCTCTGGCTCCCTGCCCTGGTCGGCGCGATTTTCCGGGCCCGCCGGCGGTGGGCCCTCGTCGGCATGGCCGTGGTCGCAGGAACGGCGGCCGCCCTCCTCGCCTGGGGCGCGGCGGTCGAAGGACGCTTGTCCCTCGCGACCCGCGACGCGCAGCGGCTCGGGCACGAAGGCGACCCAGTCGCGGTCGCGCTGCTCGAGCGCCTCAGTCAGCAGGTGACCGCCCCCTCGCAGCCGCCCCCGCAGACCGCGGGCGATCTGTACGCTTTGTGGGTTGGATCGCCGCTTGTCGGCGAAGACTACCCGGCGATGCTCGAGCTGTGGGGCGCTGGGCCCGATGGTCCGCCGCTGGCGGAGCTTCAGCTCGCGCAGCTCGACCTGCGGGCAGGCTTGCTTTCCACCCTCGCGCGCTCGGCCGGCGCAGGCCCCTGTATCGAGCGCGTCGAAGGGATTCCCGGCGTCCACTACATCCTGGTGGCGCCGCTCGACAACGGCACGGTCCTCACCGTGGGCGTGGGACCGCGCACGCGGCTGTTGCCGCCCAATCGGGTCGCGCGGTTTCTCCGAGGCGATCCGGGGGTCGAGCCCCCGTACACGATTTCGCTGTCGCTGCCGATTCATGCGAGCGCGGTCGGCAGCACCGTGGAATGGCGCCGGGAGGGATGGGCCGTGCGCGGGGAGCGGCAGGTCGACCTCCCAGGTGGCGCTCGTCATGTGCATTTGCGCGTCGCGCTCGGTGGGCCGTGGTCGCTGCTGGTTCGCGGCATTCTGGTCGTCGGACTCGACGTGCTGCTCCTGGCCGGCGTCTGGCTCTTTGGACTGGTCGTGGCCGAGGGCTGGCAGCCGCGCCTGCCGGCGCTGCTCACGACGCTGCGCACGAGCTATCGCGCGCAGCTCACGTCTGTGCTCATCACATTTTTCGTTTTGCCAGTGGTTGGATTTGCGGCCTGGAGCTTTACCGACCTGGCCGAGGATGCCCGTCGCTCCGGCGACCTGCTCATTCACCAGACGCTCCGCGACGCCGCCGCCGGCGCCGAAACCGTCGCCCAAGATCCGCCCGAGACGATCGCTCGCTCCCTGGTCGAGTTGGGCCGCCGGCTCGACGCCGAATTGTGGCTGTATCGCCGGGGCGTACTCGTGGCCACGAGCTCGCCGGTGCTGGGGGAGCTCGGTTTGGTCGATCCATTTCTCGCTCCCCAGGTCTTCCGGGGCACGCTCGAGGATGAGCTCGAGACGACCATCGACGCGCGCACCGGCGGCCGGCCGACCCGCGTCGGCTTTCTCGTCGTTGCGCCGGGTCCCACCGGTGAGCAGGGAGTCCTGGCAGTGCCGCAGCTGTTGGACGACGAGCGCATTCGGGAGCAGCGGGAGGATCTCACCTTCGGCCTCCTGCTGGCGACGCTCGTCGGGTTGGTGGCCGCGATCTACCTTGCCGGCCTCGCGGCGCGCCGGCTCGCGAAACCGGTCGCCGCGCTGCGCGAAGCGGCCATTGCCGTGGGGCGGGGCAATGAGCCGCCGGCCTTCCCGCCGGGCACGCCACGGGAATTCGAGCCGGTCCTCAGCGCGTTTGACCGGATGGCCACAAACGTGCGGCGCAGCCAGGCGGCGCTCGAGGAGGCACGGCAGCGGACCGCGCGCGTGCTGGCGAACGTCGCCACGGGCGTGATCGCCGTGGACGACGGGCTCCGTGTCACGCTGGCGAACCCGCGCGCGTCAGAGCTCGTGCTGGGCGCCAGCGAGACGCTGGAGCCGGGCGACGTGCTGCCGCAGGCGACCGCCGCCGCGTGGGCGCCGGTGTGGGACGCCGTCGCCCGGTTCCTCACCGAGAATCACGACGTGATTCAAGAGCGCGAATTCGAGGTCGGCGGCCGCCAGATTCGCGTGCAGCTCGCGCCGCTCGGCGCGGCGCCCGACGGGTGCGTGATCGCGCTCGATGACGCGACGGCGCTCACGCGCGCGGCGCGCGTCCTCGCCTGGGGAGAAATGGCGCGCCAGGTGGCGCACGAAATCAAGAACCCGCTCACGCCGATTCGCCTCGGCATCCAGCATCTGCAGCGGGTTCGCGGCAAGAGCCAGTCGGCGAGCTTCGACGCGACGCTCAACGAAACGTCGGAGCGCATCCTGGCCGAAATCGACCGGCTGGACGGGATCGCGCGGGCGTTCTCGCGCTTCGGCGCGCCCCCCCCGTCGGCCGCCGAGCAGCTGCCGCTCGAGCCCGTCGATCTCGTCGCGACCGCCCGCGAAGTCGTGCAGCTCTACGACCTCGGCTCGCCAACGCGGTTCGAAGTGCGGACGAGCAACGGCGTGCCCCCACCGGCCCTCGCCCGGAAGGATGAAGTCAAGGAAGTGCTCGTGAACCTGCTGGAGAACGCCCGAAACGCCGACGCCCGGCGCGTGACGGTGCAGGTTGCCGCGAACGGTCGTCAGCTGGTGGTCGCCGACGACGGCCACGGGATTCCGCCCGAGATCCTGCCGCGAGTGT
>WNGD01005923.1_pt1 | contig 11777 bp, 12 predicted proteins | sample 5400671 | NCBI WGS metagenome assembly WNGD01 (sample SAMN13153369, study PRJNA577476) | soil metagenome | isolation source: 40 cm soil or saprolite under grassland replicate 2 | place: USA:California | collected 2016-06-15
GGACGGCTGTACTAGCACCAAGCCAGAGGCCGCACTCGGCCGCCGCGCAGGCTGGCAGCCTGCGCAAGGTCGAGGGTGGACTCTGGCGCCGCGTGATAGCGGACGAGAAACGGGCTTTCATTGCTGGAAGGGGCACTAGGGACTCCGTATCGTCCGCCGGGGGCAACGTCGTGATCGACGAGCTCACGCTTGCCGTCGCGTCTCGGGGAGCGTGACCGGCCCGCTCGGTCCGAGCGGCAGCGGCAAGAACGACGCTGATCCGGGCGATCGTCGGCGTGCAGCGGATCGCCGGCGGAAAGGTGACCGTGCTCGATCGGCCGGCCGGCGTGCGGGAGCTGCAACGGCGCGTGGCCTACATGACGCAGACGCCGTCGGTGTACGCCGACCTGAGCGTCCGCGAGAATGTCCGCTTCTTCGCGCTCGCCCTCGGCGCTGCGACGTTGCGGCGGCGCACGCCGTAGATTTCCGCCTCGTGCGTGACCCGAGGATCGACGAGTACGCGCGCCTTCTCGTCGGGCGCTGCCTCGACGTCCAGCCGGGTTGGCAGGTGATGGTGAAGTCGCGGCCGGCGGCGAAGCCCCTCGTCCAGGCAGTCACCCGCGAGATCGCTCGGCGCGGCGCCTACGCGCTGCTCCGCATCGGCTTCGGTCCGCAGGACGTCGACCTGGAGTGGGCCAAGGAGGCGCCGCGCGAGCTGCTCCGGCAGGCCGCGCCGATCGAGCGGTACGCGTGGGACCACGTCGACGCGTGGATGAACATCTCCGCGCCGGACAACACGCGGGAGGGCTCCGATCTGCCGCACGAGCGCGACGCGCTGCTCGGGAAGATGGTGCGGCCGTTCAGCGCGCGGCGGCTCGCATTCGAGATCCCGTGGGTCGGCTGCCGCTATCCGACCGAGGCGCAGGCACAGGACGCTGGGATGGTGCTGCCGGAGTTCGAGGACTTCGTCTTCGGCGCGTGCCTGCTCGACTGGGACGCCGAGGCCGAGCGGATGCGGCGGTACAAGGAGCGCTTCGACGCGGCGCGCGAAGTGCGCATCGTCGGCGCGGGCACCGACCTCCGGCTCAGCCTCGAGGGCCGCGAGGGGATGGTGGACGACGGGCACCTGAACATGCCCGGCGGCGAGTTCTTCTTCAGTCCGGTCGAGGACGCGACCGAGGGCGTCGTCGAGTTCTCGGAGTTTCCCGCGGTCCAGATGGGCCACGAGTGCCACGGTGTCCGGCTCGCCTTCGACGGCGGCCGTGTCGTCGATGCGTCGGCGCGCTCGGACGAGGAGTTCCTCTTCTCCCAGCTCGACGCCGACCCGGGCGCGCGCGTGCTCGGCGAGCTCGGCGTCGGCTGCAACCCGAGCATCCAGCGACATGTGAAGAACACGCTCTTCGACGAGAAGATCGACGGTACGGTGCACCTCGCGGTCGGCGCCGGGTTTCCGTTCGTCGGCGGCAAGAACGAGAGCATCGTCCACTGGGACATGGTCAAGGACCTCCGCCCGGGCGGGCAGCTCTACCTGGACGGCGAGCTTGTCCAGGAGAACGGCCGCTGGGCGATCTGACCGCGCCCGCTCGCGTCGCGCTTTCGGCACGAAATTGCCACAGACCCGCGCGCCGCGACGGTCTATCCTGTCCATCCCCGTGGGCGGGCGGGGGTAGGGATGGTCCCGATCGGGCCATGGCCGAGCAGGACACGTCCCTAAAGGCCGTACTCCTCGAGCAGGCGCAGCCAGACCTCGCTCCGCGTCGGGAACGAGGGCACCGCGTGCCACAGGCGCTCGAGCGGGACCTCGGCGACGACGGCGATCGTCGCCGCATGGAGGAACTCGGCGACCTCGGCACCGGTGACCGTCGCGCCGGCGACGACGCCGCGGCCCTCGTCGACGACGAGCCGTGACGTCCCGGGCGCGCCCCGTCCGTAGAAGCTGCCGCCGGCGTTGCCCGAGGTCTCCCGGTCGACTGCCCGAGCGTCGATCCCGGCTTCGCGCGCCGACTCGAGCGTGTGCCCGACAGCGGCGACCTGCGGGTCGGTGAAGATGACACGCGGCGAGAGCGGCCCGTCGGCGCGCCGGTCGAGCCGGGCGTCGCGGCCGAGGATGACGTCTGCGGCGATCCGGCCCTGGTACTTGCCCATGTGCGTGAGCAGCACGCGACCGTTCGCATCGCCGATCGCGTAGAGCCAGTCGGAGTCGTGCGCCCGCATCCGCTCGTCGACCTCGATCGGCTTGCCCGGCTCGAGCCCGACCGTTTCGAGGCCGAGCTCGCCGGTCGCCGCCCGGCGGCCGACGCCGACGAGCAGCTCGTCGCCGGAGACGCGGTCGCCCGAGTCGAGCTCAACCGAGACGTCGCCCTTCCTGCCGGTGACCCGCACCGCCTTCGAGCCGGTGCGGACGTCGATGCCGCGCGCGACGAGCGCGTCGTGCACCTGTTGCGACGCGAACGGCTCCTCTCGGGCGATCAGGCGCGACAGCGCCTCGACGACCGACACCTGCGAGCCGAGCGACGACCACGCTTGCGCGAGCTCCACGCCGACGACGCCACCGCCGAGGACGACGAGCCGCTCGGGCGCCTGGTGTGCCGTCGTCGCCTCGCGGTTCGTCCAGGGCGACGCATCGGGCAGACCGGGAATCGGCGGCATCACCGGCGTGCTGCCGGTCGCGACGACGACGGCCTTCCGCGCCGTGAGCGTCCGGCCGTCGACCTCGATCCGGCGCTCGCCCGCGATCCTGGCGCTACCGCGGACGACCGTCACGCCGCGGTCCTCGAGCCACGGCAGCTGGGAGGAGTCGTCGAGGTTGTGGATCACCTCGTCGCGCCGCCGAAGCACGGCCTCCACATCGAGGTCGCCCGATGCGGCCTCGCGGGCACCGGGGATTCGCCGCGCCTCCGCGAGCGCCTCGTCGGGCCGCAGCAGCGACTTCGACGGCATGCACGCGTAGTAGGAGCACTCGCCGCCGATCAGGTGTTGCTCGACGATCGCGACCGAGAGCCCGCCCTGCCCGATCCGTCCGGCGCAGGCCTCGCCCGCGGGTCCCGCGCCGATCACGATCGCATCGAATTCGTCCACGTCAGAGGCTCTTGACGTCCTGGACGAGCCTCAGGATCGACTCCTTCGCGTCCCCGAAGAGCATCACGGTCTTCGGGTTCAGGAACAACGGATTGTCGATGCCGGCGAAGCCGGGGTTCATGCTCCGCTTCAGGACGACGACGGTCTGGGCGTCGTCCACGTTCAGGATCGGCATGCCGTAGATCGGGCTCCCGGTGTTGCTGCGCGCGTCCGGGTTGACGACGTCGTTCGCCCCGATCACGAGCGCGACGTCGGTGCGAGGGAACTCGGGGTTTGCCTCGTCCATCTCCTTCAGCTGCGGATACGGGACGTTCGCCTCGGCGAGCAGGACGTTCATGTGCCCGGGCATGCGGCCGGCGACGGGATGGATCGCGTACGAGACGTCGACGCCCTTGTCCTCGAGCAGATCGGCGAGCTGGCGGACGTCGTGCTGAGCCTGTGCGACCGCCATCCCGTAGCCCGGCACGATCACGACCTTGTGCGCGTAGGCGAGCATGACCGCGACGTCCTCGGCAGAGGCCGAGCGGACGGTGCCGCCGTCCGTCGCCGCCGCAGCGGCGGGGCCCGCCTGCACCTGGCCGAAGGCGCCGAAGAGGACGTTCGCGATCGAGCGGTTCATCGCCCGCCCCATCATCAACGTCAGCAGGGTTCCCGACGCGCCGACGAGCATCCCGCTCACGATCAGCACGTTGTTCTCGAGCTCGAAGCCGGTCGCAGCGGCAGCGAGACCGGTGAAGGCGTTCAGCAGCGAGATCACGACGGGCATGTCGGCGCCGCCGATCGGCAGGACGAAGAGGACGCCGAAGAAAAGCGCTCCGCCGAGGAGCGCCCACAGCAGCCACTGGCGCTCCGTGCCGGCGACGATCGCGACGCCGGCCGCGACGCAGGCGGCGAAGAGCAGTCCGTTCCCGAGCTTCTGCAACGGATACGTGATCGGCCGCCCCCGGATCAGCTCCTGCAGCTTGGCGAAGGCGACCATCGAGCCCGCGAAGGAGATCGAGCCGATCAGCGCCGAGAGGACGATCGTCGCGCTGATGTCGCCGTGCAGGTGGCCCGGCGCGGGGGCCTCGCGATGGAACTCGGCGAGTGAGATCAAAGCTGCCGCGCCGCCGCCGACGCCGTTGAACAGCGCCACCATCTGCGGCATCGCGGTCATCTTCACCTTGCGCGCGGCGACAGCGCCGAACGTGCCGCCGATCGCCATGCCGACGAGGATCTCCCAGTAGCTGACGACACTGTTCCGGGCGAACGTGACGGCGATCGCGATCAGCATCCCAACGGCGCCGACCTGGTTCCCGCGTCGCGCGTGCGCAGGGCTGGACAGGAACCGCAACGCGAGGATGAAGGTCACGATCGTGACCAGATAGAGCAGGTTGCTGAGGTTGCGGCCCAAACTGCCTTATCCCGTCGGGGGAGTCTTCCGGCTCGCGCGAGCCCCGTCGACCGGTCCGCCGTCGCGGACTGGCGGCTTCGCCGGCTCCCGCTTCTTGAACATCTCGAGCATCCGGTCGGTGACGACGAACCCGCCGACGACGTTCGCCGAGGCGAGCACCACCGCGATCAGGCCGATCACGGTCGTCAGCGTGTCCTTGTGACCGAGGCCCGCGACGAGCATCGCCCCGACGATCACGATCCCGTGGATCGCGTTCGTGCCCGACATCAACGGGGTGTGCAGCAGCGTCGGCACCTTCGAGATCACCTCGAACCCCAGGAAAATCGACAGCACGAGGATCGTGACCTCGAAGACGAGCAGCGTGCCGTGACTCACGAAGCCGCGGCCCCTCGAGACGTGTCCAGAATGCGGCGGGGGCCTGCAGCACGCCCCCCACCCAACAGGGTGGGGAGATTCCCGCCTCCCTCGCCCTCGAGGCTACCGCCGAAAACCGCGCGTGTCTGCGCCGATTGCGTGACGATTGTGTGGCGGCGACTCACGCTGCCACCTCTTCCTTCCGCGTCACGCATGCCCCGACGGTGATCTCGTCGTCCCAGTCGAGCCTCGCCTCGCCCTCGGGCGCGAGGTGCAGCAGCAGCGCGACGACGTTCCGCGCGTAGAGCTGGCTCGCGTGCGTCGGCATCGTGCTCGCGAGGTTCACGGGGCCGACGATCGTCACGCCGTCCCGTTCGACAACCTCGCCGGGCACCGTCAGCTCGCAGTTCCCGCCGGTGTCGGCGGCGACGTCCACGACGACCGAGCCGGGCCGCATCGAGGCGACCGCGGCGGCCGGAATCAGCTTCGGCGCGGGCCGGCCCGGCACGGCGGCCGTCGTGATCACGACGTCGAAATCGCCGATGCGCGCTTCGAGCGCCTCCTGTTGCGCGCGCTGCTCCTCGGCAGTCAGCTCGCGCGCGTAGCCGCCCTCCGCCTCGCCGCCGCCGACGTCGAGGTCGAGCCAGCCCGCGCCGAGGCTCTCGATCTGCTCACGCACGACCGGCCGCACGTCGAAGCCGGTGACGACGGCGCCGAGCCGCCGGGCGGTCGCGATCGCCTGCAGGCCCGCCACGCCCGCGCCGAGCACCAGCACCTTCGCAGGCGCGACGGTTCCGGCCGCGGTCATCAGCATCGGAAAGAAGCGCGGCAGCCGGTCGGCCGCGAGGAGCGCCGCCTTGTAGCCGGCGACTGTCGCCTGGGACGAGAGCGCGTCCATCGGCTGCGCGCGGGTGATGCGCGGGATCGACTCCATCGCAAACGCGACGACACCGCGGCGCGCGAGCCGCTCGATCCCCTCGTGGTCGGTCAGCGGCTGCAGGAACGCGACGAGCAGCGCGCCCTCGTGCAGCCGCTCGGCCTCCTCGGCCGAGGGCTTCTGCACCTTGACGACCGCGTCGGCGCCCCATGGATCGCCGAGCGACGCGCCGGCCTGGACGTAGGCATCGTCAGGGAAGGCCGCCGCTGCGCCCGCGCCCGGCTCGACCACGACCTCGAGGCCGACCCCGCCCAGCCGTCCCACCGCCTCGGGAACGAGGGCCACGCGGCGCTCGCCCGGCGCGGTCTCCCTTGGAACCCCGATTTGCACGGGCCGAACTCTATGTCAGTGCCCGCAGATGGATTGTGCGAACTCGGTCGTCGGGCAAGATGGCGTGCGCGTGACCCACTTCTTCACCCACCACGGGCTGCCGTTGCTGTTCGTGGTCGTCATGCTCGAGTCGTTCGGCATCCCTCTCCCCGGCGAGACGGCGCTGATCGCCTTCGGGATCCTCGCCGCGCAGGGCAACTACCAGATCGAGTGGGTGATCGTGCTCGCGGCGGCGGGCGCGATCGTCGGCGACAACCTCGGCTACTGGCTCATCGGGCGTCTCGGCGGCAGGGCCCTCTTCCGTCGCTGGAAGTGGCTCAACCGGTACGCCGACCGGGTGCTACCGCGCGCGGAGCGCTTGATGGAGCGGCACGGCGCCAAGACGGTCTTCTTCGGACGCTTCATCACAGTGCTGCGCTACACCGCCGCGTGGATCGCGGGGCTCGGCCACATGCCGTGGTGGCGGTTCCTCTTCTGGAACGCCGTCGGCGGGATCGTCTGGGCGACGAGCGTCGGACTCGTCGCGTACTACGCGGGGCACGCCGCCGCAGACGCGATCCAGCGCTACGGGCTGTACGCGGCGGGCGGGATCGTCGTCGTGCTCGTGCTCGGCTGGCTCGGCGTTCGTTTCGTCAGGCAGCGGCTGGAGCAGCGGCTCTGAGCGGGGGAGCCGGATGCGGAAGGTCGTGCCGGCTCCCAACCTGCTCTCGACCTCCACCTCTCCGCGCATCGCCTGAACGAGCTCGTGGACGATTGCGAGGCCGAGCCCCGTGCCGACCGGACGGTCGGTGCCGTGGCGCCGGTAGAGGAAGAAGCGCTCGAAGGCGCGCGGGAGGTCCTCGGCGGCGATCCCGGGGCCCGTGTCGGCGACGGCGATCTCGCCGGGGCCGGCCTCGACCGAGATCCGCCCGCCCGGCGGCGTGCAGCGCAGGGCGTTCTCGACCAGATTGGAGACGGCCTGGAGAACGCGGTCGGCGTCGGCCTCTGCGAACGCGTGCGGCAGCGTCCTACAGCCCAGCTCCACGCCGAGCTCGCGTGCGCGGCCGAGATGGCGCTCGACGGCATCGAGGGCGACGGCCGCGAGATCGACCGGCTCCCGCTCGACCGCGAAATGCTGCCGGTTGAGGCGGGCGAGCTCGAGCAGGTCCGCGACGAGACGCTCGAGGCGAACGGCCTCGATCTGGATCACGCCGCCCGCTCGTACGGCCGAGAGGACACCCTCCTCCAGCGCCTCGGCGTACCCCCGGATCGCGGTCAACGGCGTCTTCAGCTCATGACTCACCGACAGGAGGAACGCCCGCTCCGCGTCGCGGGCGCGGTCGAGCTGGCAGGCCATGTCGTTGAACGAGCTTGCGAGCGTGCGCAGCTCGTCCGAGCCGCGGATCGGCAGCGGCTCGGGCGACTCGCCCGCCGCGAGGCGCCGGCTCGCCGCCGCGACGCGACGGACGGGACCGGCCACGCCGCGGGCGAGTACGCCGGCGACGATCGCCGCCAGCAGCGCACCCAGCCCGGCGGCGGCGGCGAGCGCGAGCAGGAACGGCCGCCGGTCGGCCGCCACCGAGCTCTTCGTCCGCAGCAGGACGACCGTGTCGCCTCCGCTCGGGCGGGCCGCGTAGAGGTAGCGCCTGCCGCCGACGGTGACGGTGCCCTCACCGGCGCGTCCGGCGTCCGGCAGGAGCAGCTCGGCCTGACGCTGAGGTAGCACCGCGAGCCGTTCATCCTGCGTCGCGAGGAACAGGCCGAGCGGCCCCGCGGCCGGGCGAACGCCTCGCCGCGCGAGCAGGTCGGCCTGCCGTCCGAGACCGGCGAGCGCGGCGCGGTTGAGTGAGCCGTGGACGAGGTAGGCGCCCGCGAGCAGCGTCAGTGAAACCGTCGTCAGCAGCGCGGCTGCGATCGCCCAGAAGAGCCGCGAGCGCAGCGAGCTCACGCCGGCGCCGCCGTCCGTGGCTCGACCGCTCGGTAGCCGGCCCCGCGGACGGTCGTGATCAGCTCCGGCCGCCCGAGCTTCTTCCGCACCTGGGCGACGTGGACGTCGACTGTACGCGTGCCGCAGGGGAAGGCGAGCCCCCAGACGCGCTCGAGCAGCTCGTCCCTGCTCACCACCTCGCCGGCGCGCTCGACGAGGGCGGCGAGCAGGTCGAACTCGAGCGTCCGGAGCACCACCGGCGCGCCCGCGACCGCAACCACTCGACGGCGCCGGTCGACGACGACGTCGCCGAGCTCGAGCAGCTCCGTCGCCTCCGCGTCGGGCTCGGCGCGACGGAGGATCGCACGGATCCGCGCCACGAGCTCCCGCGGCGAGAACGGCTTCGTGACGTAGTCGTCGGCGCCAAGCTCGAGCCCGACGATGCGGTCGACCTCCTCGTCTCGCGCCGTCAGGATCAGGATCGGCGTCCGCGAATCCCGGCGGACGCGACGGCACACCTCGAAGCCGTCGAGGTCGGGGAGGCCGATGTCGAGCACGAGCATCCGCGCCTCACGCCGTCCGAGCAGGTCGAGGCCGTTCTCGGCGGTGCGTTCCCACGCGACCTCGAAGCCCTCACGCTCGAGGTACGTGCGCACGAGCGCGCCGATTGCCTCGTCATCCTCGATCACGACGGCGAGCCCGGTCATCGCGAGAACGCGCGGACGAGGACGGCAGGGCGCCGGCCGCGGTGGAAGACGATTGCGACGTCGCCGCGCTGCAGGTCGTGCAGCGACGCGGGGTGCCCGTCGAGCATGACCGCGGTCGCGCCGTCGACGCGGAGGAACGCGCGCGTGCCGTCGAGCTCCCGCAGGACGAGCACGTACGGGCGAACGCGGACGACGATGCCGCGATCGACCGCGCGCTCCGCCGCCGAGGCAGCCGGGGCGAGTACGAGTGCTGCGATGAGCACGAGCAGGAGCGAGCGCATGGTCTGATCGTTCCCACGACCGGTCAGCAGCTTGTGAACGCCGCGTAAACCGAACGTAAAGCGCGTTTCCGCCCCGAGACGGGCGATCTCATGGCATCACTCATCTGGCGGCCCGGTCCGCGGCGTCGATAGGCTCGACGCCAGGGGCGGGTCGGGACCCACAGGTACACGCGCGTGTACCTCTACAGCGCCGCCCAGACCTCCAGCTTGGAGCGGACGCGGCGGATCACCTCGTCGGTGAACTCGCTCGTTCCGGCGTCGCCGCCGAGGTCGGCCGTCCGCACGCCCTGGGCGACAGCCTCCAGGCTCGCCTCGCGAATCGCTCGGCCGACCTGCTGGGCCTGCTCGTCGGCGTTCGACAGCAGCGCGGCGCCCGCGAGGATCATGGCCATCGGGTTCGCGACGTTCTTGCCCTGGAGCGACGGGGCTGTGCCGTGTGCCGCCTCGGCCATCAGCGCCGTCGGCGCGTAGTCCTCGTCGAAGGCGACGAGCAGCGACTCCGACCCGGCGATCGAGCCGAAGAGCGGCAGCACGAGGTCGGAGAGGATGTCGCCGTCGCGGTTGAGCGCCGGAATCACGAGCGGGTCGCCGGCGGTCGAGAGCAGGAGCGCGAACGTCGCGTCGATCAGCTGCGGCTCGTACGGGACATCCGGGTGCCGCGCCGCGGCGGCGTCCATCTCCTCCTTGAGCATGCCCTCGTACGTCGGGCTGACGGTGTACTTCGGGCCGCCGAAGACTCTCGCGCCGGTGCGCTCGGCGAGTCGAAACGCGTACTCCGCCACCGACTTGCAGATCCGCCGCTCGATCCGCTCGGTGCGGAACGCGACCTCGTCGTCGCCGTCGCCCTCCCGCCATTCCTCGGCGCCGTACGCGTCGCCGACCGCCATCCGCACGATCGAGATCGGCGCATGGACGCCGCCGTGCGGCACGACGCCCGGGATCCGGCGGCCCGTACGCACGATCACGCGTCCGCCGATCTCCTCGCGCAGGATCCGGTTCGGCGAGCCGACGTCGCCACGTCCCTCGGGCGTGATCGTCGCGGCCTTCAGCCCGAGCCCCCGCTCGCGGATCGCGGCCGCCGCCTCGTAGACGACCTGGTTCTCCGTTGCGCGCCGGTGCTCGAGCGAGAGGTCGTAGCGCGGGAACTCGGAGTCGAGCCCGGTCACCTCCGGCGCGATGACACGCAGGGCCTCCTCCAGCAGCTCCTGCCCCGTCTCGTCGCCCTCGAGCACGACGATCACCCGTTCTTCCATCGGCGGGGATTATGGCCGTCGGGGCCGGGACACAAGCGCAAGATGGCTCCGAGGACGGGGTGGACCCGCAGGGGTGGCAAGGGTCGTTTCCGCTATTACGACCATCGCGGCAAGGAGATCACCGACCCGGCGAAGCTCGACCGGATCGAGAAGCTGGTCATCCCGCCCGCGTGGCGGAACGTCTCGATCTCGCCCCGCGCGACCGCCAAGCTCCAGGCCACCGGCTACGACAAGGCGGGCCGCAAACAGTATCTTTACCACTCCGACTTCCGCGCGGCGCAGGAGGCAGCGAAGTACGACAGGCTGATCCGCTTCGGTGAGAAGCTGCCAGAGGTGCGAGCGGCGATGGCCGCGCACATGGACAAGGACGGGCTCGATCGCGAGCGCGTCAGCGCCATCGCCCTGCGTCTGATCAATCTCGGCTGGTTTCGCGTCGGCTCAGACCGTTACGCGCTCGAATCGCGCACCTACGGGATCACGACCTTGACGAAGCGACACGTCACCGTGCGCGGCCACCGAATCACGCTCGCATTCCGCGGCAAGAACCGGATCCAGGTCCGGACGACCGTCGTCGACGACGAGCTCGCCGCGGCCATGCGCGAGCTGCTCGAGCTTCCGGGCGGGCGGCGCGTGTTCCGCTATTGCTGGGAGGACCAGATCTGGAACCTCACCTCGAAGCGCCTGAACGACTACGTGAAGATCTACATGGGCGAGGAGTTCTCGGCGAAGGATTTCCGCACCTGGGGCGGCACGCTGCTCGCGGCGATCGCGTTCGCCGAGCGGAGCCTGCCGGAGACGCAGACCGAGCAGAGACGCTCGGTGAGCGCAGTGATGCGGCGCGTGGCCGAGAGGCTCGGGAATACGCCGGCGGTGACGCGGGCCTCGTACGTCAGTCCGGCGGTCGTCGAGCAGTATCTCGACGGGAGAACGATCGAGGATTTCCGGCCGCGCCATTTGCGTGTCGTCGGCGCTCGCGATATTGGTTTGGACCCCGAAGAACAGGCGCTGCTCAGTTTGTTGCGTTCGTGGCGTATTCGCCGGGCGCTCGCTGCGGCCTAGATTCCGTGATCGTTTTGGCTAAGCTTGAGCGGTTCGTTCTTCTTGATAGGAGGAAAATCGTGGCGCGAAAGACCGTGCTCGTTTGCGACAGCTGTGGCCGCGAAGTCGACGAGTCGAAGGGCGCGACGCTGCGGATCACGTACGCCGACGCCCGCCGCGGCGCGAAGCAGGCCGATCTCTGCGACGACTGCGCCGGCGGGATGCCCGGCACGGCAGTGGCCAGGCGCGGACGCCGGCCGAAGTCGGCCGCAGCCGCGTAGAGGTTCGGAACGGGGCGCGACGCGCGCCCCGTTCTTTTTTCACGCTCGTTGCGAATGCGGCTCCGGGAGCCGTCCAGGGCCCGGAGTAGCATGGGTCGTGTGGGTCTGACCCTGATCACGGGCCCGGCAAACGCCGGGAAGGTCGCGCTGCTCCTGCGCCGGTACCTGGAGGCGCTCCCAAGCGAGCCTGTGCTGATCGTGCCGAACCGGTCGGACGTGGAACAGGCCGAGCGCGACCTC
>WNGD01006557.1_pt1 | contig 11777 bp, 15 predicted proteins | sample 5400671 | NCBI WGS metagenome assembly WNGD01 (sample SAMN13153369, study PRJNA577476) | soil metagenome | isolation source: 40 cm soil or saprolite under grassland replicate 2 | place: USA:California | collected 2016-06-15
TCCGGACAAGGGCATTGAAAACGTTTTGAGGGATCTGGCCAATCGACGCCCTGTCGCGAAGGAATTCATCAGGCGACCCGAGATGTTCCGCGACAACCGGCCATTGGAAAAAGCCCTTGCGCGACCATGACTCGCACTGTTCTTAGATTTTTGCTCGTGCGTGCTTGCGCGCTGATCCTCGGCGACCCGCGAGCGAATGCCGCGGAACTGAGACGCATTCTTTACGGCACCACGGCATCGCCTTCCAACTTGCCGATTTGGGTTGCCAAAGACGCCGGATATTTCGCCCAGCGCGGTCTCAACGTCGAGCCGGTGCAGATTCGCGGCGGTTCTTTAATAGCGTTGGCAATCATAACCAATGACCTGCCGTTTTCAGGCGTAGGCGCGGAGTCGGTCGTGGCCGCGCGCGCCGCGGGCGGCGACGTGGTTTTGCTCGCCTGTCCGGTGGACGCCGACCCGGTTTATTTGATCACGCGCCCCGAGATTAAATCCGCCGCGGACCTCAAAGGTCAGGCCAGCGCGGTTACGCGCTATGGATCGTCAACTCACTTTTATCTGAGAGCGGCGCTCAAACATGTCGGTCTCAATCCCGACAAAGATATGACGATTTTACAACTCGGCGCCGGCCCGGAGATGGTCGCGGCGTTGGAGACCGGGCGCATCGCCGCCGCGGCGCTCACCACTCGCTACGCTGCGCCTTTCCTGCAGCGCGGTTGGCCGGTGCTCGTCGACTTGAGCACGACCGATCTTGTCTATCCCTCTTCCTGCGTCACCAGCAGCCGCGCCTTTATCCGAGCGGAGCCAAAGATAACCGACGATTTTCTCAAAGCCTATGTCGCGGCCATCCATCTCATCAAGAAAGATCACAGGTTTGCGGAAAAATCATTCTCGAAGTGGATGCGCGAAAAAGATGCTGCGATTACTAAGAGGACGGTCGGGGCGTATGCTCGTCTCTTCAAGACCACGCCCGTCGTTCCCGACAAGGGAATCGAGAACGTGGTTCAAGATTTGATCAAGCAACGGCCTGACTTTAAGGAATATATAGGTTGGCCGGAGCCCTTCCGCGAGAATGGACCGTTGGAGCGGGCGCTCCGCGAGAAGTAACCAGGAAGAATGGAGTGTTGGAGCGATGGAGTGTTGGATGAGTGCGTTAACCCAATACTCCCTTACTCCATCAGTCCAGTAAGTTTCACTTCATTTCCAAAAACTCCAGCCTTACCCCTTCCGGCCCTTCGAAGAAACAGACCTTGCGGCCATCGGCTAGTACCCGCTCCTCGAGTATTTTGATACCGGCAGCCTTGATCTTTGCGACTTCCCCGGCAAAGTCATCGGTGTCGATGGCCACGTGTTCGAGACCGTAGAATTGTCCCAACTTCTGCTCTTCTAAAAATTCGGTCACGTTGAGCTCCACGCCGTGCAAGTTGAGCCGAAAGCTAACCCGGCCGTTGGGCGCCGTGCGCTCGGATGCGATCTTCGCTCCGACATACTTGACATACCAGTCCGCCGTCTTTTTCGGATCCGGCGTCTTCAGATGAAGATGATTGATCTTGAAAGCCATGGCAACCTCCTAACGAATTCACAGCAACTTTACTCTTGGTCAATGCGCTATTGCAAATGTGTTTGCTTCCCTGAATTAATTTCTGGTGCCCGGTTTGCTCATCCGACAATTTCGCTAAAGCTACTAATAATACCGTGGCCGTGCTTCTCCGGCTGAGGAAGATTACCTGGTCTCACACAGAGCAATGTCTGCATCCCTGCACCTTTGGCGGCATCGAGCTCCGCAGTCATATCGGAAATGAAAAGCACCTCTGAAGCCGGCAGCTGAAATTTTGCAGCAATTCGGCGATAGCTGTCTGGGTCGGTTTTCGACCCTATGTCGGTATCAAAATATCCGCACAGGAAACCGGTGAGATCCCCGACTTCCGTATTGGCAAAGAGAAGTTTTTGCGCCAGCGCGCTGCCGGATGAAAAAATTCGGACATCGAGATTTCTCTTCTTCCAGTCTTTGAGGGCGAGCGGTACATCATCGCATACCTGACCTTTCAGCTCGCCTCGCAAATACCCCTGTTGCCAGATTTTTCCCTGCAGAGACTTCAGCGCCGTAGATTTCCGGTCGCGGTCCATTAACCAGAAAACATAATGCGCAACGGATTCGATTTGCGCATCCAGAGGCTCGTCTACCCATTTGGGTGGCGCGAGTCCATTGGCCATGTCGTCTCGATGCTCTTCGCGCAGCATCAACAGATCGCGCCGGAGCTCTTCGGAGTCCGCATTGTCCCTGAGATAATCCTTCAGGTGAGCCCGCGCGAATGGAAAGAGCACGTGATAAACGAACTGGATCGGTGTAGTCGTCCCTTCGATGTCCAATAGGATTCCGTGCACCGAATGGGCGGAAAGGCTGAAAGTCACGGTCCGGCTTAAAGTTGAGGGGAAATGTACGACGGTCCAAAGCAAATTGGCTGGAAATTTCTATCAATCCCACTCTCGGTGTAATAGGGCGTCCAACCGGAGGGATTTTGGAATAGCCGGATGGCGCGAATCTGTCGATCGGCGCAGAGATCGAACCAGTGCCAGATCCCCTTCGGCAATAAAATTAAGTCGCCCGCTTCCACCTCGATGGGAACGACCTGCTCTTTCGTGGGCCGGACATGAAATAGGCCATGGCCTTGGACGATGAAACGCACTTCGTCCTCGTCGTGCCAGTGTTCGCGATTGAACTTTGCGAGCATCGAATCAAGTCCCGGGGTCTGAGCGTTGACGGCGATCACATCGGCAGTGACGTAGCCCCCCGACGCCTTCAGTTTTTCGATTTCCTTTGCGTAAGCCTTGAGAATTTCTTCCGCCGGGGCATTCGCCTCCACGGCATGCTCGGGCTTCCAGTATTCATACCGGATGCCGCAAGCCATGAGATAGTCGCGAATCAATCCTCTGTCAGTGAGTTTTCTGTTTTCATCGATGATTTTCAGGATTGCCATACTTCTCGATTTCTTTTTTGGACTTACCCTGCCCTCGTCAATGCCTTAGACATTGGGCTTCGTCGAGTGTAGCCGACCCACCGTCTCCAGCAGAAATTCTAAAATCTCGACATGCCGTTTCGCCTGAGCAAGATTTGCGCCCCACGTGTAGAGTCCGTGCCGTCTCAAGAGAAACCCGTGTGTATCTGGGTACTCTTTTAAAATCCGCGACACGCTTTGAGCCAGTACCGCCATGTCCTGGGAATTTTCGATGATTGGCAGCCATTCGCGATGTTCATGACTCTTCACCCCTTCGAGCCCTTTTAGCATTTCAAAGCCTTCAATCATGATTCCGCCGGCAGGAGCGTGAATATTTGAAACTATCGTGCTCCAGACGGAGTGTGTATGCAACACCGCCCCGGCGCCGCGCTCGAGAACCACGTTGATATGCAGTAATGCTTCCGCTGATGGTTTTCCCTTCAGATTGTCAGCATCATCCATTCCCCAACCGGTTTCAACGATTTGTTCTGCTGCCAATTCCCCCTTGTCGGCGCCGCTGGGAGTAATTGCCAGGCGCAAAGGTTCACGGCTCAGAACCGCGCTAAAATTTCCGCTGGTTCCGAGAGCCCAGCCTCGAGCGTAAAAGCTCCGGCTGATGGCCACAAGATCGCCGGCGATGTCACGAAAAGTCTGGTCCATCAACGTCCTCTTCCGCGCTCGAGAATTGCATCGACAGGACGGCTCACTATCGCACAGGCGATATTTTCTCGCATGGTTAGCCGCCTTCCTCCTTTGCTGGTCCCCACGCATTCAAAATCACAACGGCGATATTGCGGCCGCGGATAGCAACGATCTTCTGTCCGGTCTCTGCGCTTCCGGACTGCGGCGAGCCGAAATAGCCGCCGCCGCCCGTGAGACTCCAGTAATCCTTTGTTTCATCGCGAAATGCGTCCACGTCGTAATCGAAGTTCGGTTCGAGTTTCTCTATGATCTGTCGGTTAACCAATTCCGGGAAGCTATGCAGCGCCAATGAAGTCTCCCATTCGCCGCCGTGTCCTTCTCGATCAGGGCGGACGCTGCGCGATAATTCCTGAACCCCTTCACGGTAACAGGCGGCCGTTACTGCGCGATCACTGGTAAAACCAACGCAGAGAACCTGCGTGATTCCTTCGTTCATGAGCGTTTCGCGGGCGTCGTCCAACGCCTTCATATGGCTTAGATCCCGATGACCATTAAGAATGACCAGTCGATTGAGCCCGTGGCGCGCGAGCGAACGACCGATGTCAACCATCAAAGATTTGAGTGTCTCCGGTTCCAAGGATAGCGTTCCTGGAAAGTCGATTGCTGCGCGCGCCACTCCGTAAGAGATCGTCGGCGCTAGCACAACCGCGTAACCCTTCGCTTCGAGATGAGGCGCCGCCGCTTCCGCGTACGCTTCGGCAGCAAAAGAATCGAGCCCCAATGGCAAGGGCGCGCCGTGCTCTTCGACCACTCCTACCGGTAGAATAACCAGCGAACGGCCCGAGCCGGCCAAACGACTGACTTCAGGAAATGGAATCTCTGCCAGACGCTGCATGGCTATCACCTCTCGATCGGTTCGCAGCGAACTCCCATTTTCCGCCGCCTTTACGCCTCTCCGTATAGCCCGGGCAGCGCGATCCTTCAACCCTGCCACTTGCCTTTCCTTGGTATTTTCATTTTCTCGCCTTCTCCTCAATCTTTCTTCCACCGCTCCGGTTGACGTCGGGTACGACAATCCTATAGACGAAAATGTATGTTGCAAAGATTTTTACCGGGCGCCCCGTCTCTGGCGATCGCGATCCTATTCGTCACGGTCGTGCCGCCGATCGACGCCAAAGAATGGGCAAAGCCGGAGGCCCAGCTTGCGGCTGCATTTCAATTGCCTCAATTACCCCAGTTGCCTGGATTGGGCGGGCCGTCGGCGGATTGGCGTCAATGGGATTCATTTTTCACATTTATCGTAAAGCGCTTCGGTCAGGACGTGAGCGGAGAGCTGAGAGACACCTTGGGGGAAGCCTTTCTCGACCCGCGCTACGAGTTGACTGCTACCGTAGCGCGCTTAGGACCCGGACAGAATCCCGTGCCACAGCTCTTTTTGGACAGCTGGAGACGGCTGTCGCCGATCATGAACAAAGCGGTCTCGGCGCTGCCGAAGGAGACAGCCAGCCGGTATGCGAATTTCATCAGCGCCGCGGACAAGCTTGCGTTGGCGGGACAACCGGGGGCTCAGTTGGGGCTATTGCGGATATCGCCTGATGCTTTGAGAAGCATGGCGCGCAGCTGCAGCCGAGCGGGGCCGGCGATCCAATCGCTTACAACCTCAATGTCGATAACACTCTGCGCAATCTCCTCGGCCTGGGCGCTCCTATCGCCGTTCCCGCTTCCGGCACTCGACAAAGCCGGCTGCGCGGTTGGCCATTTTCTTTAAACCTGCAACCCGCCTCCTTCGGCGTCGCGCTGGCGGGCGAGCTTGATTTAAAAAAATTTGAATCAGTGGGTGCCGGAGGAGAATGAGCTCCAGTCCTATCTTTTGGAGGTGAGAACTCTGCTAGCCGGATTGAGCGACCAAGTGGCGGCTAAATCCAAGCTCGCGGAACAGTATAAGCCGCTTTACCGGGAGATCGTCTTTACCGCTGCGTGGCAGGAGAGCTGTTGGCGCCAGTTCATCAAAAAGGGAAAGAGCCTGACGGCCCTCACCTCCGCCACCGGAGATCTGGGATTGATGCAGGTGAACCGCAACACCTGGCGCAGCCTTTATGACTTAAAACAATTGGCAGGAGATATCGGATATAACAGCAACGCCGGCGGCGAGATCTTGTTTTACTATCTCAGCCGTTACGCGATCAAGAAAACGAAGATAAACAAGCGGGAGGGCACCTGGCCCGCGCGACCTACTCAGCCTACAACGGCGGCCCCAGCCAGCTGACGCGCTACCGGGCTGCTAAACAGAACCCGGAGCTCAAGAAAGTCGACGAAGCGTTCTGGGAGAAGTTTCAGGCCGTGAGTTCCGGTCGCGAGCTGGACGTCCAGCGTTGCTATCAAAAATAAACGGCCGGAGGCGGCTTCGTCCCATCATCGTCGTTAAACGAGGGAAGCCCTTCGCCGCAAATCATGAAATCATGGAGAGATATCCATCAGCTCGTCTTGATTCCCAGAACCTCGCATTACGAACTCACGGAAAAGTTTTAATTTTGCGAAAGAATTATTTGAATCGTGACCAGATTTGATAATCTGTATGCTAGAAGGCTAGATAAATTAACCCTACAAAATTGTCGTCCAAGTGTAGTAAGCGGGTAAAAGCGGGGAAAGTGCAAAGGTAAAAAGATTTGGCCCTGGAAGCTCTTTTCTTTCCGGATGCGGGCGGCTACGGCAGCTGACTGAACTCTGCGACACAAATCCATGAGATCGACTCGCGAGCGCCTCGCCGTTTTAGCCGTCGCCTTCGCCGTGGTTGCCACCGCGCGGGCGGCCAATCGCGTTGTCGTCGAGGACTGGAGCTCATATCCGCTCGGTACGCGGGGCATCCCCGGCGACTGGAAGGGGCAGAACTGGAGCCAACCCGCCTATGACCTGGAGATCGTCGCGGACAATGGTCAGCCGGTCCTGCGCCTCAGGAGCAAGGGTGAGACCTCGACGATCAGTCGCGACCTCAGAGGTTCGGTCGATCTCGACGAGACGCCAATCCTCGAGTGGAGCTGGAAGGTCATAACGCTTCCCTCCGGCGGCAATGCCTGCCAGAAGTCGACCGACGACGAGGCCGCCCAGGTTTACGTCGCCTGGCTGCGCGCGCCGGAGTCGGTGCGCTCGCGCATCATCGGCTACGTTTGGGATTCGACGGCACCGGCTGGCACGACCTGCAAGAGCCAGAAGGCCCCCACGGTGACTTATGTCGTCGTGCGCTCGGGCGCCGACGAGCTCGGCAAATGGATCACCGAGCGGCGCAATATCGTCGAAGACTTCCGGAGGATCTATGGCGAGGCGCCGGACAAACCTAACGCCCTCGCGCTCTCGATCGATTCGGACGATACGCGCTCCAGCGCCGAATCGTTCATCGGACCGATCGCCTTCACGCGGCCTTGACGAGCGGACTGAGGCGTTGCCAGCTGGTCGTAAATTGCGGATTCTCGCGAGTACGTTAAGAATGCGCGAGGTCCAACTGTCGCCTTCATCCTTTATTCGTGATCCTTTGCCCCCCGGTCCTTGCCCTGCCGCCCCAGCCTCGCGGAGAGTCCGCGGCCATCAGATCGCCCAGAAACAGAACCCCTTTGTCCTGAGCGAGTCGAAAGAGCGATCTTGGTTATTTCGATGTTTCGAGGATTCTCGAAACGTGGAAATTCCGGTTTTTGCTTGCTCCACGCACTTTGCTCTTTTTGCCTTGCTGTAATCCCTAACCCCGTAACCCGAGCACGTCACTTTTCCGAACCACGATCACGTCGCCCGTTGCCTCTCGGCAATGCATAGGCGAAGATATGTAGGTGTTCGAGATCCGATTTGCTGAGGGCGTTGAGGAAGATCTTAGAAGCATCCGAATTTATTACAGAAATCAGATCCTAGATCCGATTGAGGAACAGCTTGCTCATGAACCTGACACCAGCACCAGGAATCGCAAGCTTCTGGAGAATCTGATTCCGCCTTGGCAGACGGTGGCGCCGATCCGGGAGCTGCGTGTCGGTGAGTACCGGGTCTTTTATGACGTTTCACCTGCTGATGAGTCGGTTGTCTATGTGCGATCCGTTCGAAGAAAGCCACGAGGAACCAAGACGGAGGATATTTTGAAGACAGTAAAAGCTCGTGACCTTCAGAAAAAAATCAAGGAATGTGTGGATATGTCCCAACAGGGCCAGGTCGTCATCACGCGTCGTGGCAAGCCAGCCCCCGTGATGATTGGAGTTGAGGGAAAGGACTGGGAGCACGTAGTGCTGCAAACCTCTTCAACCTTTTGGAAGTTTATCGAGGAGAGGAGAAAGGAGCCGACGATGTCGATGAAGGAGTTACGGACCCGACTGAAGAAACGTAAGAAATAGATCTCATTTCGACGTTTCGAGAATTCTCGAAACGTGGAAGTTCTCAAAAAAGAATGAGGAGGCCTCCGCAAAGCTTCATTTTGACGTTTTGAGAATTATCAAAACATGCAAATATGGCTTGACACGAGGAGGCATGTCGTCTTACATGCGCCGGAATGGATGAGAAGCGCTATCGGGAGTCGCGGCTTTGTCGCCTGCTGGGTAATCCGATCGTTTACCAGTTGGTCGTCCTACTGGACGCCGGCGGACCGTTGACGCCAAGCAAACTGGCCAAACTGATCGGGCGCCAGGTTTCCACAATCAGTATTCATCTGGGAAAGTTGCGAGCGGCGGATGTAGTGCGATACGATACTTCTGGCAAAGAGACTCGGTATTGGCTCAAGCATAAGTCGGAAATGAAGGGACTTCTGAGGATGCTGGAAAAAGTGGTAGACGCCTCGGCGAAGCTAGAATGACCGTCATTTTGACGTCGAGAATTCTCAAAACGTGAAAGTTTGACAAGACACGTTCCCATCGGCCAATTTGCTGCCCGGTTAATCGGCGATGCCGATAAGTCAATTATTCAGGCCCGAACCCAAAGTTTTCCCACGCTGCCCTTTCACGCGATCAGCTCTTTTTTTCGCGATAATTCTTTTCAAAACTGTCCACTATTAGACAGCAATCCCTCCCGAGTCAGGCTACGTTCATCGCTAAAAGGATGACGAATCTATGTTATTGCATTTTCGAGAGCTGTAATGGCGCGCAAGAGGTAGAAGGCCAGGCCACACTCAAAGGTGGCATGGACTTCGGCTCCGGTTTCACAGCGAACGTATTCCCGGTTCTGACCCCCCTCCCTCTTCCAATATCCACAGGCTATCCAAGAGCCTGAAAAAGGAGAGTCTTATGAATCCTCTAATATTGATCGCTATACCCGTAGGGTTGGTGATCCTGGGCATGATATTGAATAGTTTTGGACTATCCTTCGCTTACCCTCCAAGTTCACAGGAACAAGATCCAGGGAAGAGGCTGGCGGCGGAAAAGGAATCTTACCGCAAGTTTTTTGAACTACAGAGAAGCCAATCTATGAAAAGGCAGAAAAGGGTGGGCGCGTATGGCTGGTTGTTGATCGTCGCCTTTATCGCCGCTTTTATCTGGCTGTATGCGGATACCGTGAATAAGACCAGCCTTTCGAGTCGAATTGCCGGGCTTCAAACATTGACAACGGAAGAAGGCAAACAGATGGTTCTCTCGGTGACTCTGAGCGACGGGAACAATGTCAGATACCTGATCAAATTGCCCCAAGCCGACAAGTTGGAGGCCGCCGCAAAAGAAGACGTTAAGATAGAAAAGGTCTCATCCTGGGAGCTGGAGAGATTGGGCACGGCTTTGAGTACCGGCGATAATCCATTGCCGCTTGGTGTCGCGCTAAAGATTTCCCAAGTAGCAGTCGAAGCCAGATAGACGCGGGATTTCTAGAGATCCAAATCCAGCTTGAGGTGCCGATTCGGCACCTCAAGCTGGTGGGTGTCGTCATTTTGACATTTCGAGAATTCTCGAAACAGGGAAGTTCCCCGCTCACTTCTTACGAATCACGATCACGCTCACTGTAGTTTTCCGACCACGGATTCCCTTGCCAGAGCGCTTTCGGACCTATATATAGTCATCGTAAATTCTTCCTTCGTCCTAATGGCGTGTAAGAGGTAGAAGGTCGGGCCACAACGCAACGGTGGCATGAAGTTCGGCGCCGGTTTCACGGCGACGTGCATTTTCGCTCCCGGATCCTCCCCTCTTCCAAAATCCAAAGGCTATCAAAAGCCTGATCAAGGAGAGAGTTATGCATCCTATGTTGATAGTTGCCATTCCCATAGTGTTGGTGATCGTGGGCATGGTATTGAACAGCATTGGGCTTTCCTTCGATCAGCCTCCCAGTTCAGCGGAGCAAGATCCTGCAAAGAGATCGGCGGCCGAAAGGGAAGATTACCGCCGTTTCTTTGATCTACAGAGAAGCCGAGCCGTGACAAGGCAGAAAAGGGTCGGCCAGTATGCCTGGTTGCTTATAGTTGCCATTATCGGTTCCTTCATCTGGCTGTATATGTATAGCGTGAAGAAAACCACCGTTGCGACTCAAATTGCCGCGCTTCAGACGCTGGCGACGGAAGAAGGAAAAGAGACGGTTCTCTCGGTCACGCTGAAGGATGGGAGCAATGTCAAATACCTGATCAAATCATCCAAAGCCGATACCGCGGATGCCGCCACGAAAGAAGGAATTTCAAAACAGAAGGTCTCATCTTACGACATGGAACAATCAGGTACGATCTTGAGTATCGGCGAGAGTCCCTTGCCTCTGGGCGTCGCACTGAAAGTGTCCAGCGATCCGACAGCAAAAAAAGACTGAAAGCCGGCAAAACCTTAGTGATGTGATCGAACGTCATTGAATATCCCCCGAAGCTGAGGAACATCTCCAGCGACTTACCGCTCGTCAGCAAAGAATTGTCGTAGATACGGTTGATCGGCAATGACTCAATCAGCCGAACATCGAGACGAAGAACAGAAAACCCATGCGCCCAAATCCGATCGCTCCGTGGGAGCTTCGCATTGAAGCCTGCGAGCGTATTATGACGTTGAGGGGCATCCTGAATCGAAGGTTATCGTCGTAGCAGTGGGAGTTAAAGAACGAAATCGAGTTCGAATCGGTGGAGAAATTATCGACCTATGACTAAAATCGAATTAAAGAAAGCGTCGGAACCGCTATCAAAATACGCCCAAAAAGCCAGGAAAGATCCGGTCATCGTGGTTAAGCGGGGGCGGCCCTTCGCGGCTGTGGTGCCGATCCGTAATGCCGATCATGAGACGGTATCTTTAAGTACGAACCGCGAGTTCCTGGCGATCATCGAGCGTTCTCGATCCCGCACGAAAAAGGAAGGCCGGGGTTCCTCCAAAGAACTCCGTCGCCGGCTTGGACTAAAAAAATAGCCCGATGTCATTTTGACGTTTTGAGAATTATCAAAACGTGAAAGTATGGCTTGACAAGAGAACACGGCTCGTCGTAGAGCGGCCGGGATGGAGGAAAAGCGCTATCGAGAGTCGCGGCTAAGTCGGCTGTTGGGCAATCCCATTGTGTATCAGTTGAATTATCTTTGTTTATCTGCGTTCCATTAATTCAGTGAACGAGATCGTTGCTAACGACCAGCTCGGAGCGTTTTGCCGCGATACCCAGGTCGAGATCGAGGGCGCGTCGCACGGGCCGCTCGTGGGGCTCACGTTCGCGGTCAAGGACATCTACGACGTCGCGGGCCACAGGACCGGCTTCGGCAGCCCCGACTGGCTGCGCACCCGCGGACCTGCGGCGCAGACGGCGCCGGTCGTTCAGCGGCTGCTCGACGCGGGCGCGCATCTCGTTGGCAAGACCAACACCGACGAATTGACCTGGAGCCTCACGGGCGAGAATGCGCACTACGGCGCGCCGGTGAACGTAAACGCGCCGGGGCGCATCACGGGCGGCTCGTCCAGCGGGTCGGCTTCTGCCGTCGCCGCCGGCGTGGTGGACTTTGCCGTCGGCAGCGACACCGGCGGCTCGGTGCGCCTGCCGGCGAGCTTCTGCGGGATCCTCGGCATGCGACCCACCCACGGGCGCATCCCCCTCGACGGCGTATTGCCGCTTGCGCCGAGCTTCGATACCTGCGGCTGGTTTGCGCGCGACGCGGGGGTCTTCGAACGCGTGGGACGCACGCTGCTCTGCGACGATGCGCCCGCGCCGACTCCTGCGCGATTGCTTATCGCGCAGGACGCGTTGAAAGTC
>WNGD01014828.1_pt1 | contig 11777 bp, 12 predicted proteins | sample 5400671 | NCBI WGS metagenome assembly WNGD01 (sample SAMN13153369, study PRJNA577476) | soil metagenome | isolation source: 40 cm soil or saprolite under grassland replicate 2 | place: USA:California | collected 2016-06-15
GCTGTCGTACTTTCCTTCCTGAGCATCTAGCAATCCAAGGGTGGAGAGCGACCAGGCAACACGCTCTTTGTCGCCCATTTCTCTGAAGAGCGCCAGAGCCTCTTGCGTCATAGAGCGCGCTGCGATACTATCTCCTTTCATCCAGGGGACGACACTCAACAAATAGAGCGAGAGTGCAGTGCCCTGCTGGTCCCCCAGCTCCCGGAACAAGGCCAGGCTTTGCCGGCAGTAGGTTTCGGTTCGATCGTAGTCATTCTGAGTGGAGGCCAGCGTCCCGGCCGCAATCAGCGCCTTTGCCCGCGCGCGCAACGATACTTCAACACCATCACTTGCCGCCAGCGCTCGTGCCAGGAAGATTTGCCCTTCATCCAGGTGGCCGTGCATCTGCCAGAACCGCCGTAATGCTCCACCCAGGCGCAGGGCTAGCTCCATGTGGCGCTCTGGCTCATTCCCGTCCTGCTTGAGCGCCCAGTTCATTGCCGCACGCAGGTTATCATGCTCGCCCTCCAATCGCTCCAACCATATGGCTTGTCGCGGGCCTCCAAGCTCTCTTTCCGATTCCTCTGCAAGGGCAACGTAATATGAGGCATGGGCCTGTCGTACCGACTGCTCTTCCCCGCTCGTGTCCAGCATTTCCACGGCATATTCGCGGATAGTTTCTAACATCATCAGTCGTGGTTCGTCGCCCTGCCCGGTTTGAAGCAGCAAGCTTTTGTCGATAAGTGAGGTCACTCCGTCCAGCACCAGCTCGCTTCTATCGGGATACGAGATGTAAAGCGCTTCAATCGCCTCCAAGGTACAACCACCGATAAAGACAGAGATGCGGCGAAAGAGTTGTTGCTCCACCGCATTTAACAGGTGATAGCTCCAGGCGATGGTGTTGCGCAACGTCAGCTGACGTTCAGGAGCGTTTTGCGTTCCGCCAGTTAATATCGCCAGCGGGTGGATCATGCGTTGAAGCAGTGCCTGCGGCGAGAACAGTTTAATGCGTGCGGCAGCCAACTCGATGGCGAGCGGCAAGCCGTCCAGCCGTCGGCAGATCGCCACAATTGTTTGCATCGTAGCAGTCTTGACGTCAAAATCAGGCTTGATGGCCAGCGCTCTTTGCAAGAAGAGCGCAATAGCGGGATAGTGCGCGAGTTCTTCGACAGGCAGCGGGGATGCTGCTTCGGGTAGCGCCAGGGGAGGGACCGGGAATTCATACTCACCCTGGATGTGAAGCACTGCACGGCTGGTGACCATTATTTTCAAATGCGGGCAGGCGGTAAGAAGTTCTGCGATAGTCAGCGCGGCCCTGACCACCTGCTCAAAGTTGTCGAGCAGCAGCAAGCAATGTTTCTCTCGCAGCAAGGTTTTCAAATAGTGCAGGTGTTCGGCAACCGGGTGCTGTCTTTCTGCGTATCCATGGTTCATGCCGAGTTCGTGAGCGATAGTAGAAATGACCATGCTGGGATCGATGATGGAGGCCAGGGGAATAAAAAACACGCCATCCCCGAAGGTAGGCTGTAATTTGAACGCGACCGCGAGACCCAGCCTGGTTTTACCGATGCCTCCTGTGCCGGTGAGCGTGACGAGGCGCACATCTGGGCGCTGCAGAAGAGCACATACCGCCAGCACCTCCAGATTGCGCCCGATCAAGGAGGTCAGTGGAGCAGGGAGATTGCTAAAGGAGGCATCATGAGTTTGCAGAGGAAGCGTCTGCTCGGGCGATCCTGCCCCGGCGGCTTCCTCCAGAGCCTGCGCAAAATCCTCGATACGCTCGTAGCGCTGATGGGGGTTCTTCGCCAACGCCTTCACGATAACTTGCTCAACAGCGGAGGAAAGTGTTGTAACCCGCTCACGTAATGAAGGGAGAGGAGCAAGCGTATGTTTGATGGCGATTTCCGGCAAGGTTCCGTTAAATGGACGCTCTCCACTCAGCCATTCGTAGGTCACGATGCCGAGCGAGTACTGATCGCTGGCCGGTACAGGATGCGCCCGCAGTTGCTCCGGCGACATGTAAGGAACGGTTCCGGCTGTATCTGGGGTCTGCCAGGAACTCGCGCCCCCATACATCACAGCGATGCCAAAGTCGCTCAGCAAGACTTCGCTGCTGCGACCCAAGAGCATGTTCTCTGGTTTGATATCGCGGTGAATCAATTGCCGGTCGTGCGCGTACTGCAAGGCATCGGCTACCTGGCGCACATACGTAAGCACCGTTTGGAGTGGGAGGCGCGATCCGTCCGGATGGCGCTGGCGCAAGTTGCCGTTGGGCGCAAAGTCCATCACCAGGAAAGGGGTTGCACCATCTACACCAAAGTCCATTACTTGCACAATATGAGGATGGCGTAAATGGGCAACGACCCGCGCTTCGTTACTGAAATTTACCAGGTCGTTGTCCGTCAGTCGTCCGTGCAGTACTTTAATAGCAGCCAGGGTTTGCAGGTGAACATGTTGTCCCAGGTAGACATCAGCGAAGTTGCCCCGCCCCAAGAGACGGATGAGTTGGTAATTGCCCAGTTGCTGTCCTTCGCGTTCTCCCTCAATCCTCATGATTGCACCTCCTCAAGGGTGCCCGCTTTGTTTTCTAGCCTCTTCTAGCTCCCCCATTATAGTTGAATTCCGTGGACACATCAATATTATTATGGCCCAGCTGTCTTGCGAAATTGGCAAGGATGCGGTAAACTCGACATTATTCTGAGAACTGAGAGGTGCTCTTGATCCAGTTTCATAGAATCAGGAAACTTGGAACATTTACCGAACGTCGCGCCTGAAAGCCCCTGCGCTTGAGACCTGATTCTTACCCACATCTTTTTGGGAAGGCCTGAGAAGCCAATCACCATGGATGTGTGTGTGAACCAGTCAATAGTGGCACCTGGCCTCTCTCGCTGTTTCATCAAACCCAATTGTAAAATGTGGGTAAAAGACAGCGCTTGAGACAAGGGGATGAAAGGCGCGTTCCTTTGGGCGAGGTTTCAAGTGCAAATTTTCGCATATTTGAGCAATGATTCAGAGCAAAATTTTTGACCTGAACCATTGCAAACATTCATTTATTCAACATCAGGTGGTAAGCATCTCACTTCGTAAAAACTCTCTTACATCAATGGCTCCGGTAATCTTGAGCCAAACCGGCCCCTGATCTGGCTCAATCTCCAGAGTGAAGCGAAAGAAAGGACAACAGAGGCGTTCGTAGCTGAGAAACGCCACCACCGTTTGCAAGAGGTCCGTCTCGTTGGGAAGTCGCCAGGCATAGCCTGTGGAAAGTTCTCGTACTTCTTGCGCTGAGGCAAAGACTCGTTCGGTGTTGGCTTGATGGACTGGTCGAAATTCTTTGGGAATGGCAGTGATGTTGCACGCCACAACCCGCTCAGACGGCTGAGATGACATCAATGAAACCTCCTTAGTTCGTGTTGCATTTTTCCTGCCACCAGCATACAATTTCAAGTACCCTTGAAGTCAAGAGGGAAAAGGAACAGGAAACTGATGGAAGAACTCTCCATTGGAGAAGTGGCGCGCCGGGCTGGATTGCGAACGTCCGCCTTGCGCTACTACGAAAGTAGAGGTCTCTTGCCAGCCCCTGGTACTCCTCGCTCAGCCTTGCACCTGGACCTGTTGCAGCGCTTCCTGTGTCCGAGGAAGAGGGGACTCGCTCCGTCTTACAAGTATAGGTTTTTTGGGCGGAGCCCGAACTCGCGTAGGGGCGGGGGTGGTATGGATGCGGGGTAGCCGCGTCTGGGGGACGATGAAGGCAGGGCCCTTGTGGCCGCCCGTTGTCGGAAGATACTTGCTCATCCGAGGAAAAAACTACCCATGTGAGCCAAGTAGAATACCATGTAGACCGTGTTCAAAAGCCAAGATGCGCCGCAACATACCCACTTACGACACGAACGAGCAGCACACCCATGAGCAGACCACTCCTGATAGAACCCACCACTCGCCCGCGCAGGTGTGGAGGCGCCAGACTCAATACATTTCAAATAGCCCATGCTCCTAGCGGAGCACCCTGAACGATGAAAGTGGTCACGCAATTCCAGGAGAAGAAGACATGTTGCCAGTCAAACGAAGCCGATGCAGCCGTGTCATCCTGAGCGCAGCGAAGGATCTCTCGCTGGACAGAGATCCTTCGCTCGCGCTCAGGATGGCAAAGCGAGAGGGTCTCGTCTTTGAAATGTCTTGGGCGCCAGGCTGGCAGCAAATGGAACCATATGGGAGTACCCTTCTCCTGGACGAAGCGTTTCTTTCACCAGCGTTGCCTCGATCTCTGCGCTCTCATGAGGCTCGCAACTCATTCATTCTCCCTAAGAGAACCAGCAGGCGATTTGCCAGCGGTCTGCAGACAACCCCCACAGCTTACCACATCAGTTCCATCTCAAGAGTGTGTCTCCGTTTCGCAACGAACCCTGCTTGTTCATAGATCGCTCGACCATCTCGCGTGGCATACATCCAGATCCGATGGGCCTGGCGCTGCTTTGCACACGCCATGAGGGTCTGCAAAAGCGTGGTGGCAATGCCCTGACGGCGCCAGACTGGCACGGTGTACATATTCAAGAGATAGGCTTCCAATCCCCTCAGATTGCGCTCAGAAGGTGGCTTCTGGAAAAAGATGAGCCCACTGGTTGCCACAATCGTGCCGTGTGCTTCGGCCACCCACACCACAATTGCTTCTGCTGGCAGTGCTTCAAGGAAATACTGACGAGTCGCTCGCCGCACCTCTGCCAGCATCGCCTCCTGCGTCAGGTGACCGCTCTCGCGTTCCAGAGCCAGGCGCAGATCCACTAACCTCTCCACATCTTCCAGAGACGCTCGACGAATCGAAACCACAGAGCTCATAGATATTCATACTCCTTCTTTTCCTATTCCTCCTCACTCCTTGTGGGAGCCGACGATCAAGGCAGGAGGCAATTTGCGGGCCAGCAGATAGACGCGCTGTATCTAAACTTCGACCTCCACAGAAGGTGCCCGCTGCATACTCACTTCAATGCCAAAGCCAGCCTCCCGCAAGTAGCCCCTCACAAGTAGGTTTTTTTGGAAAATGGCTTGCAAGGCTGGTCCGCGTAGGGGCGGGGGCGGCGTGGATGTGGGGGGAGGGCCCTTGTGGCCGCCCGTTGCTGAGGCATGCTTGTTCGCCCAAGGAAAAAACCTCCCCCTGAGAGCCGCAAGTAGCCCTCCATCACCTCGCGCTCAAAGAAGACTCCCTCCAGCGAGGTCGGCTTGCCCCACCATTCCTCCACACGCCTCACCTCCTGGCCCACATGCAAGGAAAGCAAGAGCACCCCATTTGGTCGGAGCACGCGGTAAAACCCGTCCAGGACTGGGACCACTTGTGGGCCCGAGAAATGGATAATGGAGTTGAAGCCCACGATGCCGACCCCCCCATAATCCATGATAGCTCTCATTGATGGCTTCAATCAAGAGAGCCATTCGCTGAATCTGATCATAGCTGTCCACGACAAAGCCCAACGGTAAGTCAGGGCTGGGAAGCATTGTGTTCCTGGGATGGTCATACGAGTATAGGTTGAGAGAGGAGAAAAGCCATGTTCATCGAGAAAGGCTCTGGTGTACGCCAGTACTGGGTAGCAGAAGCCTCAGGCGATTTACTTGCGGCAGTACCGAACCTGGCAGTCCCTCCCCCAAGAAAACAGATAGAGATGAGGATAGGTGCCTTACTAGATCACTATGCGGGCGGTAATATAAGTAAGCTGGCCCGATTATTGGGAGTCAATATCCAGGCCCTGTGGGGTTATCTTCATAAGGGTAAGGTCAGACATTTGGAGATAAGAAGCGCTAAGAGCACTTGTATGCTCAAAGAGGATACAAATATCAAATGGAACAGGTCCACAATCGAGTTTGAGAAGTGGCTCCTGAGCTTGTCTCACTTGATGCCTTGCTTTTCTCTAAACATCTGAACATTCAGTGAAGAAGTCTGAAAAGACTGTGCTGACCTCAATATAATTGAGTAGGAAAACTTGGAGCTGGTCGCTATTCTCTCTTAATCTTATCTACGCTTATAGCAGCTAAAGGCCATAAGCAGATATAATCAGAGTATGTGCGTGCTGAAACACATCCGCTAATCTTTAGCAACTCTATGCATTAGCATATCTGCTAACGCTGTTTCAGCACTTCGCTGAATCGAAATAAGCTCAAGATTTCCGTAACATGACGACACCCCTACCGATTCAGCGAATTGAGAAGTTCTTTTTAGGACAGTGCGTAAACCTATAAATGCAACTCGTTATTGAACTCGCATACGAAATTGCTTGTAGATGTTTTGTACATGCTTTGACGGACTCCTATTCTCTTGCTTGAGGCGGACCATCAATTTGAGATCCTCGTCCGACAAGATGAGGATAATCTTTCGAGGGGTGCTCGGCGTATCATTGAAAATTGAGTATGTTTTTCGAATAATGTTATCACCTGGCGATTTTCGGGTGACGATAAAGCCTAACATGCCTAGCCTGACTCCTAAGTAACTTGCTGTCTGATTTATGTGTTCTAGTTCTACTTTCTCTACATTCTTGTTTTCAAACATTACAAGTAAGCTATTATAGGTAGTTCTGACATATCCCCAAAAGGATGTTTCTGCCTCATTCGTATAGATAATATCTCTTCGCTCGGTCCCCTGATAAGTCTCAACCTCCATTTTCCCATCGGTCAATTCAGGTTCAAACAAATAATTGAAGATTTCGAAGACCAACCGTTGGTAATCACTTGCTGCAGTACGTCCAACGGGAAGACTATCCAATCGTGAAATGAATCTTTCGCCGAGCTGATTTTCGGAATCAAGAAATATCTGATCACTTCTAAGGAGCGGCTCTGCCTGAGTGCCTTCCCGCTCCTTACGCCCAATATATTGGTCTAAAAGTGTCAGGCGGTTACGCGTAATTTTGACAACCTCATCTTAAACTCGTGACCAACAAAGTCATCGTAATTGATCCAGGGTAGCAGCCGTACAATACGGCGGGGAACAAGTAAGATAGGACATCCAGTTACTGGATTTTTTGGAAGGTCGAAATAGCCATCTGACCATTCCCAGCTTTCGAAATCGAAGTAGTGTGCGATTGGCATGGCTGCGGTCAAAGGAATACCCCAAAGCCCAGCTTGTTTCTGAGTATAGTCAATCAAATAGACTTTAAGGACGTTCGCTGCTATATCACTAACTCGATCAGCACCTACCCCGATGGAGACAAGTTGCAGCTCCTCGACATGACGTAGCCCTCGTTCCTGAAGCGGTTCACTTGCTGCCAAGGTATCCGCGAGAAGCTGATTAAGCTGCTGTCCCAGTCCACTTCCCTTGATTCGTCCATCGCTATAGCCAAACCCAATTTCATCAACCTCGGGGAAATCAATGAGCTTGTCAAGGTCCTTCCTTCTGCCCTCTCGGTAGTATTGAATGCCCTGATTAAAGATTGAGAGCAAGCTCTGATGCAGATGGCGCAATGATGCGTCCTTACTTTTGTAGAGTAAAAACGGATCAATACATAATGGCAGGTCTGTTGTTAAGTTAGGTATGACGAAGTCTACTTCTGATTGTGTGAAAGATAACTTAAAACTTTCGGGCAGAAACTGTATCTTATTGGAGGCCATAGTAATCGTCTTGGCGATTTAGCTTACGCCACTCAGCCTCATATTTTCCCCCAAAGCGGTTCAGAGCTGCCTGCACTTGCCTTAAAATCAGAACAGTATCTCGAGTTTCTGGTAGGTCACCCGCTGGAACGATTATAGCGATATCCTCAGCAAAATCATCGCTCTCGTTTTTCAGTAGATCCTTGACTGCTGCGATTGCTCTGTTTGTCTTTTCTAAGGTCAACGGAGTTATTGGCATGGTAGGCCATTTACGAGATAGTTTGTCAACCTCATCGTAAAGAGCATGAACAACACTTACAAGCTGGTTATGTCTCTGCTTTGCTTCAGCTAACCAGAGATTGCGCTCATTAGCACGTTTCTGCTCTAATGCCCGCTCTTCAGCAATTCGCTGCTGTTCTGCTGCCCGTTCCTCGGCAGCTCGCTTTTTAGCTGCCAGTAATTCCTCAGAAGTAAGTTTCGCCAATATTTTATCCTCCGTACGTTCGACTGCTCAGTGCAAAGAGACAACCTCTGCAATACTATCGTTTCTTTTATCGCCTTATCAACATAGATCAGGGGAGTAGTAGTGCAATAACACGCTTTTAAAGCGCTGCAGTCTCTTATCCCCCTGCAACTTGCTCGATAACATTTTATCAACACCTTACTCGTTCTACCAACCTGATAGTACCTTATGTTAAGGTGCCTGTAGAAATTCTGGCCTTTCGTAAGATAACAAACCTAATCGATTGACGCGTTGCAGACAAGATGGATGTAGACTTGATCTGCTCCTAACTGATCTGAACTTATTCCATTTAGCAGCATAAGGCTGTGCCATGTGGTGGGGTTGGCTCGAGTATACGTGCCTGTTCGAGAAGATCGCGTACTCCCAGTGCTCGCCTCTCGCTATAAGCCAGTCGCAGTGCAGCAGGTAGTAGCCGATCCGTCAGATCAGAAGCTGTGAATGGCACGCCTTTGTTCTTCGGTTCATTTGGGCTTGTCAGTCTCACCAATTCAGCAACCTCCTCTTCCCTGAGCCGCAGTTCTGGTACAGATGTAAAGAGGATTTGCGCCCGTATCTCGTCTCCGGGACGCTCAAAATGTAAGTCGAGCGCAGCACGCCTGCGGATAGCGGGGTCCAATGCCTCGGGCCGATTCGTGATGAAGAGCGCGGCAATGGGTAGCCTGGTCAGGCGGAGTTTGTCGAGGCGCTGCAGCAGGGTGTTGAGCCCTGCCTTATCCTCATGATGCATTTGCTGCGTCTCCCGGCTTACAGCAAGCGCATCGGCCTCGTCTAGGAGCAGCAGCACCGGATCACCACCGAGTGCCTTCGCCCGTGCCTCAGCCTGGGCAAAAGCTTGGACGATCAAGTCGCTCATCTCACCCACCTGTCCCGTACCACGTACCTGCGTATTGATCTTGAGCATATGAACCTGCCTGCCCTCACCAACTTGCCGAGCGAGCGCATCGCCGATGGTCTCCGCTAATGCCGTTTTGCCGGTCCCAACATCGCCCTCGAGCAGGATCAGTGGTACCCGGTTGCGGTACAGGTCACAGATCCGCAATACCTGACCGCCATGATAACGCTTACTCCATTGTTCCAGTCTTTCTGGATAGAGAAGCATTTCCAGCTCGATCAATAGACGAGCTTTGTGCTCATCTAGCCCCACCAATCGTTCATACCACCGCTGCGCTGCGATATCCGGATAGATGCGCTCCGCTTCAAAGAACGCGATCATATTCGGGGAATCCAGGGTAGCTACCATACGATCACTCTTTCCTTCTATGTGATACTTGCCATTGCTATTAGCAAGGCCATTCTCCTGGCAATCGGTGCGGGAGCGGACCTGAATCTGGATAGCAGGCAATGCTTCTCCGCGACGCACCCTCTCGAGGGCGTCCACAGCCACGGCCAGTTCCGCCTCCCCAACTTCATACCCTGCGCTTTCCAGATAATCACGCAGTGTTAGAGGAATGGCCGTGCGCTTCGCTAGACGGCGGCTGCGGGCTATCTCTTCAGCCTCGGCGGTGAGCGCGAGAGCCCCTATACGTAGTGTGCCTATTGGTTGGCCTAAAGGGCTAACAAGTTGCAATGGAGTATCTGTCATGAGCGCTCAAACCTCTGACGGATGAGGCTGTAGCCGTCACGCGAGTAGGTGCGATCGGTTGTCCATTTCCCACCGCTGTAGTCAAGCTGCTCAGCAGGTCCCCATTTCAAGTTGAGGCTCTCGCGAATAGCGCTCTTCTCATACTCAGCCATATCTTTCCAGCGGCTATTATAGGTCACCTCCACGTGAAACGAGGCCTTTGCCAATGCAGATTGGTACCGGATGCCGCCAGAATGATCGTCAGGCAGCTCGATGCCGCCAGCTACTACGGTATACTTGAGCTCTTCGAGCACATACGAACTACCATTGCGAGTCCAGACAAACCGAATGTGGTCGATTACTTCTTCGTCGAGGAACACACGCACGTCGTGGATGAGGTGCTGTGCGTAGTCCTCCGGAAAATACCCGTAGGTTTCTAAAATGGCGAGAAAGTCTGCCTGCACCTTCCGCGTGACATAGACGATTTTGGTTACCGTATTCGTAGCAGTCGCAGTACGTGTGCTTGTTGCCGTTCCTGCTGGCATCTTCTATTCCTCCTCCTCACTCAGCGTCCGAAATTCTTCTCCAAAAACCTCGCACCAAGCATCCACTGCTGCTTCCTCATCGCCCTCTAATTCCCAGCTCCGGGCGTCCATCATAGCATCATATGCTAACTGCACGCGTTCCAGATAGCCCTGACGGGTAGTCTCCGTCCAATTGCGGGTGACGTTGTTCTCTAGGTTGACCGAATCCATCACGATCACCTGGTCTGCGGGTAGCTTTATCTTATTCGCGTCGTAGTAGTCGCTAAAGACAATTGGTTCAAGAAACTTGTACTTGCGGAGGAACGTGAAGACGTTGCGCAAGCTAGTTTGCCATTCATCCGTCACCCCGCTCTCCTCCAATGCGGCGGCGGTTATGAGGTCACAAAAATAGGACGGTTGCGCGAGATCGCCCTGTCGATTATTCCACCACTTCATCAGGCGAACCAGGCGGTTGAACTTGACCGGACCAGGTCGCTGCCTACTCCGCGCTGTGCGGCTGCGCACGAATTCGTTGTGGCAGGTCACCGAGGTTAATCGCCACGCATCGCTTCGTGGTATCCAACCACCGTTTTCGATACCGAGAGAGTTATCACGAATGATCGGCGTCACGTCAACGTTCAGTTTGATGCCACTGCTGAACTTCACGCGTACTGCGCTTTTGAGCACTTCAAAGTCCCGCGCACTCTTCGTGGGATAGATCTCGCGCAGCCTCTCCCTGGTGAAGGTCAAGAGCGTGCCGAGCCGCTCCCTGGTTGCGCCCTCACCGGAATAATACGCGCCGAGATCGACGTCGAATACGTTCTCTTCGGTTCGCCGAAGCGAGGTATGCTTCGCGTTCGAGCCGGCCTGTAGGACCTTTTCCAGCGTAAAGTGCTCATCCGCGGCTATAACGGCTTTGAGCTGTTTGACCATGTAGTCGGTTTGCCGGTTCGCTTCCTCGAAATGTTCTGCGGAAGGGCGAATACGCGTTGTGAAAAGCTCGAAGCGTGACTTAATGCTCAATGGTTCCCTCATTTCCTTTTTCGATATCTTGGGGGCGAACGACGCACGGCTCACCGAGCGAAGCTGCCGAGAGGTCGATCCCCCAACTATATTCCTGGCGGAAGTTCCACACGGTCACGGCCGGATGGATGTTCTCAGATATTTGCTGTCCCAGGTGAAATGCCAGGGCCACCGGCCCGGCGTAGAAAATATGGATGCGTTGCACGGCGGAATAGCGTTGTGCGATGAGATCGAGCACACGGCGGAACGTACGACCGTACTCGCGGACCTGCTCCTCGCTGCGCACTACGCCTCGTTCTGGTTCAGGGACGGAGAGGTCCACTTCAAGTGCCGCACGCGGGAGAACAGCGCGCGTCTGTTCAGCAGTGACTCTGTAACTGTAGAGATGCGCACCACAGCCACTCCTTTGCGCCGGGATGGCCGCTCAGGTGCACCGCCTACTTCCAGTGGGGGGGATGGTCCCCTCTCTCTCCCTGACACTTTTTTTTTGAAGGAAGTAACAAAAAGGAAGTATGGAGAAAAGACCAAGCCGAGTGTGCCACAGAGAAGCAAGAGGCTGTGGTGAAGTGAGGCTTGTCCTCTGGAAAGACGAGGAGCCCAAGCC
>WNGD01005924.1_pt1 | contig 11770 bp, 8 predicted proteins | sample 5400671 | NCBI WGS metagenome assembly WNGD01 (sample SAMN13153369, study PRJNA577476) | soil metagenome | isolation source: 40 cm soil or saprolite under grassland replicate 2 | place: USA:California | collected 2016-06-15
CTTGTCGATCTTGTGCGCGATCTGGTCGAAATTTTCCTGTCGAACGACGACGCGAATTAGTTCTTCGCCGCCAAGTCGGACGCCATCGCGCTCAATCGTTTCGCTGGCCCGTCGTTGATACGAAAACGGATCGAACGAGAGCTCAGCGTTGAGAGTTGGTCCGAGCCGGACTGGCGTTTGTTGAGGGTTGAGTGTTTTCGTTTCAACCATTGCGACCAATGCGCGGGCAACCGGGATTTCGTGCGGACTGTCTTCGGTCAACGAAACGCGGATGGTGTCGCCAATGCCATCGGCCAGGAGCGAACCGATTCCGATTGCGCTCTTGATTCGCGCGTCTTCGCCCTCGCCGGCTTCAGTCACGCCGAGATGGACGGGATAATTCCAATCGGGGCCAAGCTCATTCAATCGCGCCACCAGCAACCGATAAGCCGCGATCATGATTTTCGGGTTGCTCGCCTTCATCGAAAAAACGAACGCGTGATAATCCAGATCGCGCGCGATCCGGGCGAACTCGAGCGCGCTCTCCACCATTCCCAGGGGTGTGTCGCCGTATCTATTTAGAATGCGGTCGCTGAGCGAGCCGTGATTCGTCCCGATTCGCATGGCGATGCCGCGCTGCTTGCAAAGATCGACCAGGGGCGTGAATCGCTCGCGGATGCGATTCAATTCGCCGGCATATTGCTCGTCCGAGTACTCGCGGATGACGAATTTTTTCGAGTCGGCATAATTGCCGGGATTGATCCGGACTTTGTCGACCCATTTAGCCGCTTCCATCGCGGCTTCGGGTTTGAAATGGATATCGGCTACGATTGGCGCGTTGCAGCCGCGCTCGCGCAATCCCTTCACGATATTTTCTAGATTGCGCGCGTCCTTCACCGTCGGCGCGGTAATCCGGACGATCTCGCAACCGACGTTCGCCAGCTCAATCGTCTGCTGGATCGACATCTCCGTGTCCATCGTGTCGCACGTGATCATCGATTGGACGCGAATCGGATTGTTCCCGCCGATGCCGACGTTGCCCACCCGCACCTCCCGCGAGGCGCGGCGACGAAACGAGAATGGTGACGCGCAGTACTTCACGAGCGCAAATCTAAAGCGGCGCGCGAGCGGCGCAATCCGCTTAGGCGTTGGCACATTTCTTTCATTTTTCTGAAGAAGTGGAGTCCAATTCCTGGGAAAACCACAAAAGAAGTGTGCCAACTTTACGGCGGGAGCCACTGAGCGCAGCGAATGTGGCTAGGGAAGCCGGGCGCCTAGCGCAATAGCCGCCGTAAACAGCCCGCGCGCTTCGCCGCGTGCTGATGTAGCTTGAAATCCTCTCGTGCTGTCGCACTCAAACAAAGGATATTAAGCTAGGGCACGTCCCGATCTTTGGTCTGCGACTGCGGAGCGTATTTATCGAGGACGCGTTTCACGAACGGCAAATCCTGGACATCGAAAAAGCTGATATAAGCAATCGCGCCAATGATCAAAATCGTGCAGGCGCCTTGGACAACTTCGAGCACGCGGATGTTGAGAGGTTTGCGCCGGATCGACTCAATCAGCCCAAACAAGATGTGCCCGCCGTCCAGCACCGGAATTGGCAGCATGTTCAAGATCGCGAGATTGACGTTCAGGACTACGCTCAGCCAAAGGGCCAGCTGCCAGCCGCGCTCGCTCACGAAGAACAAATAATAAATTCGCCCAATCCCGATCGGGCCGCTCAGGTGCTGCAGTTTGATGTCGGACTTGGGCGAAGCGACCGCGCCAAGGGTGTTCAATGTGCTCGTCACGCTGTTATGAACTAGTTCCAACGGACTCGGGTGCGCGATCGACATTTGTCCGCTCGTGTCCCATTGAATTCCGATCCGGGGCTGCATTTTTCCGTCAGTTGGCAGCGGCACCGGTTTGACCGGCGCTTCGAATCTCGAACCGCTGCGCTCCACCTCGAGCGTCAATGTTTCGTCCGGATGTTTTTTAATGTACTCGAGCAGCGCGATCGGATTGTAGATCGGCGTGTGATTGAATCCGCGAATGACGTCGCGCGGGCGCAATCCAGCCGCTGCCGCCGGCGTGTTCGGTTCGACTTTATCGATGATCGCTGTTTCCGCGGGCAGGATGAGCAATTGGCGAACACTTTTTCTGCGCCAGCCGCGCGTCTCGGCTTTGTAGGGCTCTACGTTGACCATTTGCACTTGTCCGCCGCGCTCGAATTTCACCGGAACGGTCTCACCTTCACTGCGGACAACCGCCCAGCTCACGCTGTCATTCATTCCGAGAAAACGAGTCACTGGTTTTCCATCCACTTCTAAAATCTTGTCGCCCGGAAGCAGGCCCACTTTTTCCGCTGGCGAATCGGGCATGATGTAACCAATAACGGTGGTGGTGTCGGATTCGCTCACCGGATAGCCGACAACCCAAACGACGGCGGCAAAAACCACCGCCAACAGCAAACTGAAAAACGGACCGGCCACGGCCACGATGATTTTATCGAGCGCTGATACGGGCGGAAGCTGCGCGCGATCGACGTCCGCTTTTCCTTCGATGATGTCCATTGGCGCGAGCTGAGGCAGCGCCACGAAACCGCCGAACGGCAGCGAGCCTAACGAATATTGGACGCCGTTGATTTTCTTTTTCCAAAGCGGTTTGCCGAACCAGACGCCGAACTTCTCGACGTAAAGACCGCGCCAGCGCGCCGCCAGAAAATGCCCGATCTCGTGCACCACGATGAGGAGATTGAAAATGACCAGGACCTCGAAGATGACGAGGATGACGCGACCGATGTGAAGAATCATTGCGCTAGCTGATTATTTTCCCCCGATGGCGGCGGTCGCTTCCGCGCGCGCCCACTGATCGGCGGCCAATATCGCATCGAGATCGGGATGTGCAACGGCGCGATGTCGATCCATGACTTGCGCCACCGTTTCCCAGATTTGCGGAAAACGGAGACGTCGATTCAAAAACGCCGCCACCGCGAGTTCGTTGGCGGCGTTCATCACCGCGGGCAAAGTCCCGCCGGTCTCGCCCGCCCGACGAGCGAGATTGAGCGCCGGAAAATCTTCGTAACGCGGCGGAAAAAATTCCAATTTCGACAGGGTCGAGAAATCGAGCGGCGGCAGCGTGTTTGGAACGCGGTCCGGCCAGGTCACTGCGTATTGAATTGGAAAACACATGTTCGAGTAGCTCAACTGCGCCAGGGTCGAACCGTCCGCGAATTCCACCATCGAGTGCACGACGCTTTGCGGATGAATCACAACTTCGACGCGATTCATCTCCACCCCGAAAAGCCAGTGCGCCTCGATCATCTCGAGCCCTTTATTGAACAGCGTCGCCGAATCGATGGTGATCTTTGGGCCCATGTTCCAGGTCGGATGCTTGAGCGCTTCCTCGACCGTAACGTCGACAAGCTTATTCGCCGGCGTTTCCCGAAATGGCCCGCCGGACGCCGTCAAAATAATCCGGCGAGCTTCCGACGTGCGGCCGTCGAGACATTGAAAGATCGCGTTGTGCTCGGAATCGACCGGCAGAATTTTCACGCCGCGTTTCTGAGCCGCGTCCGTGACAGCCTCACCCGCCATCACCAGAATTTCCTTGCTCGCTACCGCCAGATCTTTGCCCGATTCAATCGCATCCAGCGCTGGATGCAGTCCGGCTGTGCCAACAATCGCGATCAGAACCATGTCCGCGTCATTAAGTCGCGCGATTTCGCGCAAGCCATTCTCGCCGACAAAAATTTTCGGCTGATATTGAAGTTTCGCTCGCAAGAGGTCGATCTTGCGGTCGTCCACCAGACAGACCGCTCCCGCGCGGGTCTTGTTCGCCGCGGTGGCCAGCTTTTCGGCATTGCTGTTCGCCGCCAACCCGACAATTTCCATCCGCTCCGGAATGTCATGCGCCACTTTCAGCGTGCTGTCGCCGATCGATCCGGTCGCGCCCAAAAGAACGACGCGTTTACGTTTCATGTTTTCGACAGAATGAACAGAATCTACAGAATCACTTTCGACTTGGAAGCAGCAGAGTTTGTCTTTGGTAAACGAAACTTTTTCTTAAATTCCAACCGATCTGCGCCAAAGTTTAGTAGCAACCCTTCGTTCAGCCCAGTTGCGGTGAGGTAATTTACCAGCTGAATTTCATGGGGTTTTGCCAAAGTTTGAATCGCTTTGACTTCAACGATCACTGAATCGTTGACCAATAGATCGGCCGCGAACGCGCCGACAATCTGCCCATCGTACGTCACACTGATTGGCTCTTGCGCTTCGGACCTGAGTCCACCCTTCCGCAATTCCCAAATGAGCGCATTTTGATAAACCGATTCAAGGAATCCTGGTCCGAGAGTCGAGTGTATTTTCATTGCGAGACCAATGATTTGGCCACACAAATCATAGGTTTCCGGTACCTCTTCGATTTTGTTCATTCTGTCAGAAATTTGTCATAACACCCGAAATCCAGGTCCGAGCGCGCCGAGTGAACTTTCATCGCAGCGCCAATGATCTCGCCGCAAAGATCGTATGTTTTTGGCTCCTCTTGCATTCGGATCATTCTGTCCATTCTGTCAGAAATTTTCACGACACCCGAATCACCAGGCGCAGATAAAAAAACAAAAGCGGCGCGGTGAAGAGTAGGCTGTCGATCAAATCGAGGGCGCCGCCAATTCCAGGCAGTAAATTTCCCGAATCTTTCACGCCGGTGCTGCGCTTGATGATCGATTCGGCGAGATCGCCAATCACGGCGGCAAAGCCGAGCAGCAGTCCAAGCACCGTGGCGTGTGTCCAACTCAACATCGACAAGTGCCCCGGCATCAATTTGAACAAGGCCAAACTGCAAGCCAGGGCAAAACCAAGCGCGCCGAAAAATCCTTCCCACGTTTTTTTGGCGCTGATTTGCGGAACCATCAGATGCCGTCCGATCGCGCTGCCGGTGAGATACGCTCCCATGTCGCTGAATTTGGTGACTGCGATTAGGTACAAAACGTAGAACTGTCCGGTGACCATGCCAACGCTGGCTCGCGGAGTCAGGTACACGATCTTGGTAATGAAATTGAACAGCCAAAGCACGTAAAGCAGACCAAACAGAGTGTACGCCATCGTCTGCAGCGGCTCATCGTGCCGCAATCGCGCAAACATTTGCCGGGCGAACATCGTCAGCAGAAAAAAGAACAACAGCGCCACTTCGAAGTCGTAGGAACCGGCCGGGCCGATGGTGGAAAAATAATGAAAACTTCCGGCCAGCATGATCGCTCCACAGAACAAGCCGATGATTTTGAAACTCGGCAGCTGCGCGTGGTCGAGCATCCGATAAAATTCGAGCAGCGCGATCAAACCAAAGACGCTAATCAACAACCAAAAGAAAATTTCGTACCCGGAAAACGCGATCAGGAGCGCGATCGACCACAGCACGACCGTGCTGACGAACCGCAGAATAAAAACGGAGCGCGGCTTTTCCGTCTCTGAGGCGGGTTGTTCAAGCGTCGCCGGCATTTGACGGGATTTTCCCGATCACCGCGAGGTTTGTCCACAGATTACGCAGATTTCCGCCGATTAATTTCACAAACTCTTTTCTGCTGAATCTGTGTGAATCTGCGAAATCTGCGGATAGACTTATTCCGTGCAGAAAACGATGCAGGCCGTGGTAAAGGCGAAAGCCGAGCCCGGTTTGTGGCTCGAGCAGGTGCCCGTTCCCGAGGTTGCGGGTGATGACGTCCTCATTCGAGTCCTCAAGACGTCAATCTGCGGCACCGACGTACATATATATAACTGGGACGCCTGGGCCCAGAAAACGATCCCCGTGCCGATGACAATCGGGCACGAGTTTGTCGGAGTGGTCGATCGCGTCGGCGACCACGTCAAAGGTTTTGCCAAAGGCGACCTCGTGGTCGGTGAAGGTCACATTACGTGCGGCCATTGCCGCAATTGTCTGGCCGGTCGCCGTCACCTTTGTCCGAACACGCAAGGCGTCGGCGTAAATCGAAACGGCGCCTGGGCCGAGTTCGTCGCCATCCCGCAATCGAATTGTTGGCACGCCGACCGGTCGATTCCGCTCGATGTTCTTTCGTGTTTCGATCCGTTAGGCAACGCCGTTCACACCGCCCTCTCGTTCGATCTCGTCGGTGAAGACGTGCTCATCACCGGCGCGGGTCCGATCGGTTGCATGGCGATTCCAATCTGCAAACACGCCGGCGCGCGTCACGTCGTGATTACTGACGTGAATCCATATCGAGTCGATCTCGCGCGCAAGATGGAGGCCGATCTTGCGATCGATGTGCGCACGGGAAAACTAGTCGACGCCATGCAAAAGCTCGGAATGAAAGAAGGCTTCGACGTCGCGCTGGAAATGTCGGGCAACCCGAAAGCATTCGACGACATTCTGCCGAACATGTTTCACGGCGGCAAAATCGCGTTGCTCGGTATTATGCCCGGCACGTCCGCGATCGACTGGAACGTCGTCGTCTTCAATCAGTTGACGATCAAAGGAATTTACGGCCGCGAAATGTACGAAACCTGGTACAAAATGACTGCGCTGATTCAATCCGGCCTCGACATTTCACCCGTCATCACCCACCGCTTCCCTTACCCCAAATTCAAGGAAGCGATCGAGCTGATGAAATCCGGCAACTCCGGCAAAATCGTGCTCGATTGGGAGGCTACTGGTCCTTAGGAGGGCTTCATAACTAGCCTCTGATGCCTCAAAATTAGGCCAAAAGAACCTCGACTTTCCGCGGCCCTTTAAGTAAGAAACCGGCTCGTGTCACAACCAGAAAGCCAGCCTGTTATGGATGAGGGCGGCGCCGTCTTCACCTGTGGGGACAATTTCTACACGGACCGCGATGTTATCGATGCCGCTCTTTTCCGGGGCGAACTACACTCAGTCCGGGCGGAATTGCTACGCTGCGTGGAGTGTGAAAACCAATCCGGCGACGCTGAGATGGACGATGCAACCATTGACGCGGCGGTGGAGAAATTTCGCTACGACCGTGATCTGATCACGGCCGAGGAAGTGGAGCAATGGCTCGAAGTGCGCAGCCTGACGATGGATGACTTCGGCGAATATTTCGCACGGCACTACTGGGGAGACAATTTGAAGGGCAACGTTGCGACGGAAACAACTGATTCCCTTTCGGCGCCGGAGGAAATGCGCGCGCTGCTCCGAGCAGAGCTTATTCTCTCCGGCGAATTCGACCGCATGGCGACGCGCTTGAGCTGGCGCGTAGCCGGTGGCCAGGAAGTGAAGGAAGATGTCGATCTTGCGAATGAAAGAACCGAGTTCTTCAAGGACGCGGGCATTAATGAAAAAACCTTGCCCACCTGGCTGAATGGAATCGGACGCGACCAGCAGTGGCTCAACGAGATGCTGCGACTGGAAGCGATCCATAACCGAATTCGCGCTCAGCTTCTCACGCCGAAGAACCGGCAGCGCGAACTGTCCGGCCTGCGCTTGTCCTTGACGCGACTGGAGGTAGAAATGCTGGAGGTCGAATCGAAGGACGCCGCGAGCGAAGCGTCGCTTTGCGTAAAGGTGGACGGACTTTCCATGGAAGAAGTTGCCAAGGAGGGGCGTTATCCGTATCGGCAGCAACAGCTTTTGGTCGAAGACGTGGAGCCCGAGCTCCAGCAAAAGTTTCTGAGTGTTCCCGCGGGAAGTGTGCTCGAGCCAATCGCGCGCGGAGATGGCTTTCAATTGTGCCGGATCGTGAAAAAAGTGGAACCTAACGCGGACGATCCGGTTGTGCAGGAGCGCGTGGACAAACGGCTCCTCGAGCTTCATTTCGCCGGGCTCGTCAGCAACCACGTCCAGTGGCAGAGGCCGATGACCAAATGAAAACGGAAGAAGATGCCGCCTTAAGACGTTCGTCGTTCTTTCAGTTCCTGCCGGACGACGTCTTCGAAAAAATCAGCTCATTGCTGAAAGAGGAACATTACGAGTTTGGCGACATCATCGTGCACGAAGGTGATCCGGCCGACGCGTTTTATGTGCTTACATCCGGGCGGGCGCGCGCGATTAAGATCATGCCGAACAGCGACGAAGTCGCGCTCGGGGCGCTGCGCCCGGGCGATGGTTTTGGCGAGGCTGCGCTGGCCGAAGGCGGAACGCGCAAGGCGACGGTGCGGTGCAGCACCGCGGTGGACGTCGTTCGACTCGATCGCGAAGATTTCTTGGAGCTGGTCAAGCGAGTTCCGGAACTGCGACACCACGTCGAGATGACGGGACGGCAACGCGCGCTGCAAGGTTTTCTCTATCAGTTCAGCAATTTTGGCCGCCTGCCCGTACCGGCTTTACGCAGCATGATGGAGAAGCTGACTCCGATAACCTGCGAAAAGGGCGGGCTCATCATTAAGGAAGGCGATCCGGCCGGACCCATGTTCATCCTGGAAAAGGGGCGGGCACGCGCTTTCCTTTCCAACAACGGAAAGGAACGCAATCTCGCATTTTACCGCGACGGCGATTACTTCGGCGAATTGTCGATCTTGAACGGTTCGCCGCGCGCGGCTTCGGTGGAAGCATTCACAGAGTGCCGGCTGCTCGCGCTCGAGCCGAAAACGGTCCGCGAATTAAAAAGGAAGTTTCCGGAATTCGAAAATCTGCTGACGGAACGGCTCGCGCAATATCAGGCGAAGACGGAAGCGCGCATCCCGCTTGATTTTACGGTCGAAAATCTTCCGGCCGAAACCGCGGTGCACGACAAGGTCGCGCTCGACGAACAACAACCCGAGGCGGAAAGCGAAGATGGCGCGGAACCATTTGCAGACGAAAAGGGACTCTTCCGCAAGAGCAAGAAACGGATCCGCCGCTTCGAGCACATTCAACAGATAGACGAGATGGATTGCGGCGCGGCGAGTCTGGGAATGATTTGCCGGCACTACGGGCGAAAGATCAGCCTGGCGCGCATCCGTCAGCTTTGTCACACCGCCACCGATGGCACCAGCTTGAAGGCGTTGTGTCGCGCGGCCATCGAGCTCGGTCTCGCTGCCCGTGCGCTCAAAGTTTCGTTGCGGAACCTTCCAAATCTTCCCTTGCCTTCAATCGTTCACTGGGAAGGCAACCACTGGATGGTGCTATACGATGTCGATGAAAAGTTTGTGCGGGTAGCCGATCCGGCGCTAGGAAACCGGCGCATTCCCCGCCACGAGTTCGAACAAAAGTGGTCTGGTTACGCCGCTCTTTTCGATTACACGATCGCTTTTGAGCAAGCCCCCGAATCAAAGGCAACCCTCTCATGGCTCTTGCCGTTCTTTGCGAAGTTTCGCCGAACATTGGTGCAAGTGGTGTTGCTGGCTGTGGCGGTCAGCATTCTTTCCCTGCTGTTTCCGGTTTTCACCGAAATGGTCGTCGACAAGGTCATCGTCGAAAGAGATCTCAGCTTGCTTAGCACTATCCTGGTGGGAATGGGAGCCGCGCTCTTTTTCGTGCAAGCTTCTTCGCTCGCGCAGGAATATTTGCTCTCGTTTGCGGCGGTGCGTCTCGACACCGCCATCCTCGATTTCTTAAGCCGTCAACTCCTGGCCCTGCCCATGACCTACTTCAGCAGTCGTCGCACGGGCGACATTCAACGGCGGCTCGAGGGTGCTCGCCAAGTCCGGCAGTTTGCAGTCGGAAGCGGCATCGGCGCGTTGCTTGCCTTGGTCCAGCTCACGGGCGCGCTCTGTCTAATGCTTATTTATAGCCCGTCGTTGACCCTGGCGTTTCTTGCCACCACGCCGCTCTACGGCGGTTTGATGTATTTTTCACTCAAGGTCCTTCGACCGTTGTTCGCCGACGTGGAGGAAAACCAGGGGAAATACAGTTCGCATCAAATCGACGCCATCAAGGGAATTGAAGCGGTCAAGGCGGCCGCGGCAGAATCGGTCTTTCGCGACACGATGCTGAACGAGTTCCTTTCCGTTTCGAAGAAAATATTCCGGAGCAGCTTCATCGTTATGTCCTACGACAGTGTGCTGCAAACAATCGGCATGCTTTCAACGGCAATCTTTCTCTGGGTCGGCGCGCATCAGGTCATAAATGGGAGTCTGAGCATTGGCGGTTTCGTCGCTTTCAGTTCGTTGACGGCGATGGCGATGAGCGGAATCATGCGAACCCTCGGCATTTGGGATAACATGCAACTTGCGTCCGTCCTCCTGAATCGACTGAACGACATTTTCGAACAGGAACCCGAACAAGGACGCGATCGTTCTCGCCTCAGCCCGGTTCACAGCCTGGAAGGCCGCATCGAACTGCGCAATGTCAGCTTCAAGTATGGCGGACCAGAATCTCCCAACATTCTAAATGGGATCACCATGCGAATGGCGCCGGGCCAAATGGTCGCGCTGGTGGGTCGCAGCGGCTGCGGCAAAACAACCCTGATCAAACTCATCGCGGGCCTGCTCGAGCCGACCGAAGGCACGATCCTGTTCGATAATGTCGATCTTAAGAATCTCAATTATCGCGACGTGCGCCGGCATATTGGGATGGTCTTGCAAGAGAACCATATTTTTAATGAAACCATCGCACGCAATATCTCTTTCGGTGACCCCGAGCCCGACCTGGACCGTGTTTTGTGGGCTGCGCAGGCAGCGGCCGCGCACGATTTCATCATGCGTTTGCCGCTCGGTTACGAAACAAAAATCGGCGAATCAGGGCTTTCCTTGTCTGGCGGCCAGAAGCAACGGGTTGCCATCGCGCGCGCCATTTACAACAATCCGCCGGTAATAATTTTCGATGAAGCGACCAGTGCGCTCGACACCGAATCCGAACGCGCCATTCAAGACAATCTTGGCCGATTAATGGCCGGCCGAACCACCATCGTGATCGCGCATCGGTTGAGCACTGTGCGCGAGGCGCACGCCATCGTTGTTCTGGAAAAGGGTAGCGTTGCTGAAATCGGAACCCACGATGAACTCATGGCCCAGCGCGGACTTTATTTTTATCTCTCCAGCCAGCAGATGGGAATTTGATGTGACGTTATGAGCACGATGCTAATGTCGCAACAAAAAGCAGACTCCGAATCGGAGATGCTGCCGCAGGATCCGCCGCCGCGAATCATCCGCGGAATCGCGTGGCTCCTGGTCGCGATCTTCTTTACGGGATTGATCGCTGCGATTACTTTTCATCTTCCAGAGACAGTCAGCGCCCCTTTTGTCTTGGTTCCGCAAAATGGCGCGGATCCGATCCAATCTTCCCGGCTTGCAGTCGTGAGCGCGGTGAAGGTTTCCGAAGGCGAAGCAGTTAAAGCTGGTCAGGAATTGTTCGTCTTGCGTTCCGACGAAATCCGCGGCCTGAGCACGCAATTGAACGGCCTGACTGAGGACCTGCGGACGAAAGAACAGGGGCTTGCTAAAGCCGACGCCGCTTATGCTTCGCAATTGGAGATCAAGCTCGCTGAAATCTCAAATTCTGAAAGCGAAGTGAAGTTCCGCGAAAAGCATGCGACCACCAGTCGGGAGTTGATCGGGCGAATGGAAACGCTTTCAGAAAGCGGTGGAGTTTCCAAGATGGAGCTCATTCGGCTCCGTCTCGAGGTCGCCGGTTCCGAGAAGGATCTGAGCGTTGCCCAACGAAATTTGCAGCAGGTCAACCTAGATCGGCAACGCATGGAGACCGAACATGCACGCCTGCGCGATGAACAAGTGGCCGAAATCGAGAAACTGAAGTTCCGCGTCACCGCGCTGAAAAGCGATCTGGAAAATTCCGAACTGAATATGCTGTCGGTGCGCGCTCCTTACGACGGCGTCGTCATCTCACTTGCGCAACGCAACGCTGGGAGCGTCGTCCAGAACGGCCAGGAGCTCTGTCAATTAGCACGCATCGATGCCAAGCCACA
>WNGD01017967.1_pt1 | contig 11769 bp, 7 predicted proteins | sample 5400671 | NCBI WGS metagenome assembly WNGD01 (sample SAMN13153369, study PRJNA577476) | soil metagenome | isolation source: 40 cm soil or saprolite under grassland replicate 2 | place: USA:California | collected 2016-06-15
CCAATGCGGAGGCTTTAGACGCCGAAACACGGGCAAAATACGAACACCTGCAGGACATTCTTCGCGAAATGGAATCGGTGTTGGTAGCTTATTCAGGCGGGGTCGATAGCGCGCTACTTCTCAAAGTCGCGCACGATGTCCTGGGTCAGCGAGCCATCGGCGCCATCGCCTCTTCTCCTGCTTATGCCCCTGAAGAGACAGAAGCTGCCATCGCCGTTGCTCGCCAGATGGGTACTCAGGTACTCACCCTCGAGACGAACGAACTGCAAGATGAACGCTACACGGCCAATGACCTCAATCGCTGCTACTTCTGTAAAAATGAACTCTTTAGCCAGCTGGAACCATTGGCCAGGCAGCATAATCTCCGCTATATCGCCTATGGTATCAACAAAGACGATGAAAGCGACTTCCGTCCTGGGCAGCGCGCCGCGCGTGAATTTCAGGTGCGTGGACCTCTCAAAGAAGCTGGTATGGGTAAGACTGAAATACGCGCGGTTGCCCGTTTACTCGAGGTGCCAGTCTGGAATAAACCGGCCATGGCCTGTTTCTCCTCCCGTATTGCCTATGGTATAAAGGTCGATCAAACCTCCCTACAAATGGTCTACCGGGCGGAAAAACTGCTGCACGATCTCGGTTTTCATCAGTTACGCGTGCGCCATCACGGCAAAATTGCCCGCATTGAGGTCGAACGTGCCGATATGTCTCGCCTGGTTGAAGAAGAGATGAGTCGGGCCGTTACCGATGGCCTTCGCAAAATAGGCTATACCTACGTCACCCTCGATCTTTTAGGTTATCGCAGTGGTAGCATGAACGAAGCATTCTTCAAGAAGCAAAAAGCTTGAATTATTCCATGTTTATCCGCGTTTGAAAGTTGGTGCATTCTAAATGAGCAAACAAGTCAGTCGTCGGCCTACAAAGCATGACCTGCGAAGAGAACGTCGCGAAGAACAAATACGCCGCGAAGCAGAACGTAAGCGCCGGGAGAGAACAAGACGCATTACGATCATCAGTGTTATTGCGGCAATTGTGGTGATCGCCGGCGCCCTTATTGCTTATGTCGTCTATGCTAATAATACGCAGAATCAGACTCAGACCCCACAAGTTGTCAACCCCCAGTATCCGCCCGTAGACAATATCTATTGTGATCAGCAGGAACAACTTGCCTTTCATATTCACGCGCATATCACCATGTATATTAATGGACAAGTATTGCCACTTCCTTCTCAAATCGGCATTGCCAAAGATCAATCGTGTCTCTACTGGCTTCATACTCACGACACATCCGGTGTCATCCATATGGAATCTCCGGTGAACCATTCCTTCGTGCTTGGGAACTTCCTCGACGAGTGGTCAACCGAGTTCGCCGCTCTTGGCTACCCTCCACAATTAGACCAGACCGGCTGGCAGGCCTATGTCAATGGCAAACCCTACAATGGGGATTTCCACAAGATCCCCCTGCAAGCCCATACACTCATTACATTAATGTATAACAGTCCCAACGCCGTCCCCGATACCACCTATAACTGGAACGGCCTCTAATCCCATCTTCCATAATGCCGGAGCGCATGTTATTGCGCCCCGGCATTATTAACCCATTTTTACCCCGTACCATCTCCTATCACCCCCCCTTATACCTCACTTCATTCCCACCCGTCCCACTCAACGGAAAAGCGTTCCACCCCTTTTCACTGCAATGTATACTAGTAGGGGCGACCCTCGGGTCGCCCTGGCGGGTGTGGCCTTATGACCATGTGACCGTGTGACCGTGTGACCGTGTGACCGTGTGACCGTGTGGCCTTGCGACCGTGTGGCCGCCCTGGTCCCTTCGCCCTGCCCCCTCTCGACTCTTAACCAGGTTTCTGGTACGATGTCCGCTAATAGTCCTGAGATAAACACGAACGAATATTTCACGGAGGAATTTCTTATGGACGGACTTCAACGCCGCATTCAGATCGCGCGTGGCCAACAGCCAGCCGACCTGGTGCTGCGCAATGCCAGGCTGGTAAATGTCTGTAGTGGTGAATGCTATCCCGCCGATGTCGCTCTCGCCGACGGCCTCGTCGTTGGTATCAGCGCTCCCGGTGATGTCTATCATGGCCGCCAGGAACGCGACCTGCAGGGGCGTTGGCTTGCCCCCGGTCTTATCGATGGCCATATGCATATCGAAAGTACCATGTTGCTCCTCTCGGAGTTTACCCGTATCGTCACTCCGCGCGGCGTCACCGCTGTCATGCTTGATCCGCACGAATTTGCTAACGTCATGGGTGTTGACGGCATTCGCTACGTCCTCGAATCCAGTCGCGGCCTTCCCCTCTCAGCCTACGTCATGCTCTCATCCTGCGTACCGGCTTCGTCATTTGAAAGTCCCTATCGCGTGCTCATGGCCGACGACCTCTTGCCCCTCCTGGCCGATGAGCGTGTACTGGGTCTCGCCGAGATGATGAATATGCCAGGAGTCCTGCAAGGCGATGAGCAAGTACTGGCGAAGATTGTCGCTACGCGGAAGCAAGGCCGAGTTGTAGATGGACACGCCCCCGGCCTCAGTGGCAGTGATCTCTGCGCCTACGCAACCGCCGGCGTTATGTCTGATCATGAATGCACCTCGCTTGAAGAGGCTCGCCAGCGCATTCGCCTGGGTATGTGGTTGATGATCCGCGAGGGTTCGGCCGCGCGTAACCTGGAAGCCTTACTCCCGCTGGTCAAAGAACTTCACCCTCCGCGTGTCTTCTTTGTTACCGACGACCGTGATCCGCAGGACCTGACCACGCGAGGCCACATCGACTCTATGGTGCGCCGCGCCATTGCCCTGGGGCTTGATGCCGTTGAGGCCATCCGTCTCGCCTCCTACAATACCGCCCAATATTTTCGCTTATATGATCGTGGGGCCATCGCTCCCGGTTTCGTAGCCGACCTTGTCGTCCTTGATGACCTGGGTACCTTCCAGGTAGAATCGGTCTACAAGGATGGCAAGTTGGTCGCTCAAGATGGAAGGCTGCTTGTTGATGTACCAACTCTCGCCTTTCCAGGTATTACCGGTACTGTACACCTTGGGCGCCTGCGCAAGTCTGATTTATGTATTCCTGGCAAACCCGGCCTTGTTGAAGTCGTCGGTATCCAGCCTGGACAGATCACTACAACCCATCTGCGCGAAGTGGCTCTCCTGCATGACGGCGAGATTGTCGCGGACCCGGCTCGTGACTTGCTCAAGCTGGTTGTCATTGAGCGACATCATGCCAGCGGGCGTGTTGGTTTAGGATTGGTCAAGGGTTTTGGTCTGCGCAAAGGCGCCATTGCCTCCAGCGTGGCACATGATGCCCATAACCTTGTCATCGCGGGCGCGAGCGACAGCGATATTCTCAAAGCTGCTCGTACCCTGGAGGAGATGGGAGGAGGCTTTGCCTGCGTCGTCGATGGTGAGGTGCGCGCCCGCGTACCACTTCCCTATGGAGGGCTTGTTTCACCGCTTCCTGTCAATGAACTGGTGCAACGATTGCGTGCACTCGACGCCGCGGCCGCTGAGCTTGGCTGTAAGCTGGAGCATCCGTATATGACGCTCAGTTTCCTCTCGCTCTCGGTCATCCCTTCGCTGAAACTGACCGACCAGGGTTTAATCGATGTTGAAACGTTCACTTTGTTGCCCCTACAGAGGTAATTCCTTGCAGCCCTGCTGACCGAAGGTAGAAGCGGTAGCTTCGTTGCAGGGCTGGATTTAGGGGTAATTCCTTGCAGCTGTCATTCTGAGCGATAGCGAAGAATCTCTGTCGGAGTTGCAGGGCTGGATTTAGGGGTAAATACCATGCTATTGAATCTCCTTGAATATCATTGGGCAGAGCATCTTGACGACGCTTTGATGTTGCTCTCTCGCAGCGATCTAAAAACTGTGCCTCTCGCGGGCGGTACCTATCTTCTTGGCCAGAAAGATGACAGTATCCAGGCTGTAGTAGACCTGCGTGATCTCGAACTGGCCTATATCTCTGAAGATGCGCGCAGCATCCATATCGGCGCGATGACTACCCTCCAGGACATGGTCGACTCCCCCGTGCTGAAGAGCCTTGCATCAGGTCTTCTCTCGCGCGCAGCCCTTGCTTCGTCGTTCTCCCGTTTAGTGCGCAACAGCGCTACCCTTGGCGGTACTCTCGGCGCGGGAGTTGCCTCTCAGGCCGATCTACTCACGACCCTTGTCGTTCTGGATGCCGAAGTAGTGCTTCGTTCCGGCTCCAAAACGCAGGTCAACCTCGGTGGGGGAACGCTCGAACGCCCAGGCCTGGCTCTTGCAGGCGTCACCTATAAAGGCAAGCAGGAGCGTCGCGTCTCCTATAATCCATCAGATTTTGAGCGCCGCCCGAATGAACTGATTCTTGAAATAGTCGTCCCTCGCCCGGCCTCCATTTGTGGCGCCTCCTTTTTGCGTATTGGGCGTACGCCCACCGATGTCGCTCTCTTGAATGCCGTCGCCCTTGTAGAAGTAGCTAATGGCCATTACCAACGGGTGCGCCTTGCGCTCGGTGGAGTAAACATGCCACCAGTGCGTCTATGGGCGATCGAAAAAAGGCTTGAAGGCCAGGCCGCAGTGAATGCTGATGCTTTGGTGCAAACTATCCTGCCCGTATTGCAAGCAGGTATGACAGACTTCAGTCCGCCTTCTGATTTCCGCGCCGGCAGCGATTACCGCCGTACCAGCGGCCAGAATCTCGCTTTCCGTGCGCTTGAAGAGGCGATCAATATTGCGCACCTGCCTGGTGCCGCTTCGTCCAAGGGGGGTATGTGAAAATGGAACTTGAACTGCGTATTAACGGCGTTATCAAAAGCCTGGACGTTGTTACCAACGAATCCTTGATGACTGTTCTGCGCCATGAGGGTTACTATAGCGTCAAACATGGCTGCGAGACTGGCGAATGCGGCGCCTGTACCGTGCTGGTCGATGGCGTGCCGCGCCCAAGCTGCGTTATGCTGGCCGCTCAGGCCGGCGGTTGTACGCTCACCACCGTTGAAAATTTGGGGACAGCGCGCAAACTGCATCCCATACAAGAGGCATTTATTGACACAGGCGCTATCCAGTGCGGATTTTGTACTCCGGGCATGGTGCTCTCCGCTCACGCACTCCTCAAAAGAAATCCTCGTCCAACGGAAGACGAGGTGCGTGATGCTCTCTCGGGCAACCTATGCCGCTGCACTGGCTATGTCAAACCCGTCCAGGCGGTCATGCGCGCCGCCGCCGTCTTGCGTGGCGAGACCGTGCCGCCCATTAGCGGCCCTGCTTCAACCGAGAACTTTCAACCCTGGGACCCTGGCCGCTCTCCCCTTGAACATGCCGAATACGGTGCAAACAATCCTGATGTAGGGGCCGCACCCGGTGCGCCCAACTCTCCGCCGCCTGACGAAACATCTGGTCAAGGAGGAACAGCAACCCTTGTTGGCACTCGTACCTCAACTGATCTGAGTATTGTAGGCAAACCCGAGCGCAAAGTCGATGCCGTCAAGCTGGTCACGGGCAAACCCGCTTTTGTCGATGACATCGATCTGCGTGATATGTTACATGCTCGGCTATTGACCAGCCCTCACGCGCACGCGATCATTCGCGATATCGATGCATCGAAGGCGCGAGCGCTCTCCGGCGTCCATGCCGTTTTGACCTATAAAGATGTGCCTCGTATTCCTTACACTACGGCTGGACAATCCTGGCCCGAACCAGGTCCCCACGACCAGTACTGTCTGGACAACAGGGTGCGCTTCGTCGGCGACCGCGTCGCGGCTGTCGCCGCTGAAACACCTGAGATCGCCGAGCAAGCCTTGAGCCTGATCCGTGTGGATTACGAGGTTCTACCCCCCCTGCTTGATCCCCGCCTGGCAACCGACCCGGATGCTCCGCGCATCCATCCCGAGCCGGAGTCGTACCGCATCCACGATGCATCGCGCAACATTGCTGCACACCTGCACGCTGAAATTGGGGACGTGGAGCGCGGCTTTGCTGAATCAGACCTGGTCGTTGAGGGCGATTACATCGTCCCGCAGGTGCAGCAGACCCCCATCGAAAATCATATCGTTATTACCTATTGGGATGAAAATGATCGCCTGGTAGTTCGCACCAGCACCCAGGTCCCGTATCACGTGCGCCGTATTATCGCCCCCATCATTGGGCTGCCGCGTCAAGCAGGAGGTCTTGCTCGAAGACATCTGCTCTCTGTTGACGATCGCCACCGATCGCCCCGTGAAGCTGGAATTTTCACGCGCTGAGGAGTTCCGCAGCAGCCGCTCGCGCCATCCACAGATTTTACGCATGAAAACTGGCGTCAAGCGCGATGGCACCATCATTGCCAATCAAATGACCCTGTTGGCCAACACTGGCGCGTATGGTACACACGCGCTCACCGTACAGAGCAATACCGGTTCGAAGTCCCTGCCGCTCTATCCCTGTGCAAATATCCGCTTTGTGGCCGATATCGTCTACACCAACCTGCCGCCTCCCGGAGCATTCCGCGGTTATGGTGTCCCTCAGGGTTTCTTCGCCCTGGAAAGCCATATCGATGAAATTGCCAGACAACTGGGTATGGATGCCCTGGAACTTCGCCGCAAGAACTGGCTCAAAGAGGGCGATGAAAATCCCCTCGCCAGGGCCCTTGGAGAAGGCAAAGAAGGCTATGCCCAGATCATCGAAAGCTGCGGTCTGCCACAATGCTTACAGATTGTTGAGGAGAAGCTCAACTGGAAAGAGAAGCGCGGCAAGAGCGGCACAGGTCGCTTCCGCCGTGGGGTTGGCGTCGCCCTTGCTATGCACGGAACCGCTATCGCCGGCCTCGATATGGGCGCAGCCAGCATTAAGCTCAATGACGATGGCTCCTTCAACGTCCTCGTCGGCGCGACCGATATCGGTACAGGCTCCGATACCGTCATCGCACAAATAGCCGCCGAGGTCCTGGGTGTGCGCATGGAGGATATCATTATGCACTCCTCCGACACCGATTTCACGCCTTTCGACACCGGCGCCTATGCCTCCTCAACCACTTATATTAGTGGAGGCGCCACCAAGAAGGCTGCCGAACAGGTGCGCACGCAGGTACTCAACGTAGCGGGCCGCATGCTCAATGCCAATCCTGAAACCTTAACCATCAATGATCGCGTCATCAACGCTCCCAATGGCCAGGCTGTCACTGTCTCGCAGGTGGCACTGCACTCACTCCATATTGAGAATCAGCAGCAGATCATGGCCACCGCTTCCTGGATGAGCTATAATTCGCCTCCGCCCTTCGCAGCTCAGGGCGTAGAAGTAGAGGTTGACACCGAAACTGGCATGGTCCGTGTCCTCAAGGCCGTCTCAGCTGTGGATGCAGGCCGCGTCGTGAACCCGCTGATGGCCGAAGGCCAGATCGAAGGAGGCGCTACCCAGGCTCTTGGCTATGGTGTCTGTGAAGAAATGGTCTACGACCAGCAGGGTGCCTTGCTCACCACCAACCTCAGCGATTATCGTATCTATAGCGCCGTTGATATGCCGCACATGGAATCGTACCTGGTTGAGACTCACGATCCCTTTGGTCCCTTCGGCGTCAAAGCCATCGCTGAAATACCCATCGATGGCATGGCGCCAGCCGTCGCCAACGCCGTCGCCGACGCCATCGGCATCCGTATCAATCAAATCCCGCTAACACCCGAACGTGTCCTGCGCGCCATCCATACCAACGCCCAGAACAAAACACAATAACCGCATGGACGACAATAACTGTAGGGGTGCAATTATGCAGATGAATACATTCAACCAGCCAACCGTAGGGGCCGATTTATCGTGCCCAGCGCCGATTTATCGGCCCTCCGCGCATATAGAGGTAAGGCTAGGATCACTGTAAAAATCTATCACAACGCACCTTTGTTCTAATTCCTGAGAGAGCGAGCACTCCCGCCAGAGTATCTGGCAGGAGTTTCCCATTCGGATAGCGCTTGTTCGTCTGGTATTCAGTTCTCTTGCTCTGCCTCAACCAGCTCTGTTGGTGCAGGTGGTTCCAGTTGAAAGATCAAATCATCCGCACTGAGTGCCAGAACTGCCGAGAAATCGATCTCATAATTGCCAAAACGCTTAATGTGTCGTGTCTGGTAGGGCGAGAGCGCTGCCAGTTCGTCGATGGAAGGGCGATAGCCTTCCCGAGCGAGAGCGTTGAGCGCAGCACTGATCTCCAGCGTGTTGTCCAAATGATACAGTTGGTCAGTAACCCCGTGTATTTGACCAACTTTTCCTGTTCCTCAAACGCCTGGGCATACATCTTGCCTCCTCCCGCAAATCTCACCCAATCCTCCAACGCGTTGTATTGCTCCACCTTGTTTGTGACCCGGTGAATCACCTCGCGGAGTTTCACATCGGCGATGACCGTCAGTAAAAAGACGGTCCGATCGACACAGCCCAGCGCATGAAATGCCTGATAGAGCCGATTTTTGCGGCTGTACGTCGTGAGCTTGCGCAGCAGCATCGAAGGCAAGACCTTGCCTTCTTGAATCGAGATGGCCACGCGCAGCAGGTCCTGCCAATGCGTTTGAATGAGGCCCCAGTCCACCACGTTGTCGTGGAAGAGGGCATCGATATGCTGGTAGACTGTCTCGCTCGACGGGCGATAGAACTTGAGCGCCTTCCAATGGCGGATGCGCGGCATCAGCTTGATCCCCAACAAGAACGACAGGCCAAACACTGGCAGGTTCTGCCCCTGGGTGTCCGCGTGGATCGTCGTCGGGGAGACCTCCGAGCGATTGCGCATCAGCCCATCGAGGATATGCACTGCTTCCCAGACCCCACAGGAGATGAATTGCGTAAACAGCATGATATACATGTCACTCACGTGATGGTAGGCAATCCCGCCGTAGCCTCCATAGCGAATATGCTGTTCTGCCAGCAGATTCTCTTCCGCTAACTCGTACTGCGTTCCATCGGCGGCTGCCCGTTTCGCCTCCCCCCAATAATGAGGGAGGGTATAGCGATTGAAGCAATTGATGACATCGCGCAAGGCGGCATCCAGCTTCTCCACTGTGAAATGTCGCCGGTTGATATGTGCGATCTGATCGGCAGAAAGCTGGCCTCGCAGATGCCTGGCCATCTGATGCGGACCTAAGTTGGTGCCATAGGCGAAAATCGCCAGGGCCTGCCGCTCCCAGGCATCGTCCGTTTTCGGCTCATTGCCCGAAAGCGGTCCGAAATGGCGGCCGAAGCCGGTCAGGCGCTCGATACGGACGATCACATCCAGCAGGTGCCGCTCCGGGATCGTGTCGTGCAAAGCTTGCTCTAAGTGAGGGAGCCCAGGAGGTTGCGGTCTGGCTTTCACTTTCTTGAGGGAGGGTTCGCCCTTCTCGTTAATGATCAAGGAGTGATTCTCCGGCCTGGTGCGATCCACTTCGGCGGCGACCTCCGTGAGCCAGGTACGCAGCTTGGTGACAAAGCCCTCGGCAGTGGCGGGCAGACCCAGTTGCTGACAATAGGCCGCCACTTTGGGTTCGCATTCCGTCCAGGAAAGCAGCTGGTCCCGATAATCGGCAAATTGCTCCGAGCCGGCCACACAGATGTCGCCCGATTTCAGTTCGTCAGCCAGGGCAGAGAAAACGCAGGTTTCCAGGTGGTGACGGATGAACCAGGTTTTCCCTTTGCGTCTCACCTGAACTGTGCGCTGCCATTTCTTGTTGGCAAAGGTAAGCTCGAAGGTGGCCTCCAGGTACTGTTTCGGACTGTGTTCGTGGGCCAAGATGAACTGCATCGCCTCGATCAGCGCGTGATCCGAACTCGTGGAGTGGAACTCCAGCGTTTTGATGACCCGGAAGAGCGCTTTGCGATGACTGCCATAAAATTTCTTGACGAAGGGTTGATAGCGGTCTCCATGATGAGCGCTCACCTGCTCGCACTGCTCCAGGAGCTTCGCCGCGCCGCCTTCCCGGTTGAGGACCTGGCGCACCTGTGCGCCGCCCTCCGCTTCGTCTTTCGCATCAGCACTGACTTGCACCACGTCTGCTAAGACCTCGACCAGATGCTCTGTGAGGGCCCGTTCCGCCTGGCGAAGCCGTTCCAGTTCCTGCTTCGCCTTCTCCGTCAGCTTGCTCATACGTTTGAGAAACATCTGGATGATCTCGTCACGGGTGGAGACGACCTCCTGAAAGAGGAGGCAGGCCAGCAGAGTGAAGCGTCTGGGATGTGCACAATCCAGCAGGTCCGACGGGTACAAACTCCGTGCCTCTTGTGCCAGGTGGGTGATTTTCGCCGGACGCACCCCTTCGAGCAGCGGCTCCACCTGACCGAATGACTGAAGCCAGACGAGGCGGCTGAGCCATTCATCCAGATGGGTCAGGGTGGCGCTCCTGGGGGCGTCTTTGACCCGGTCGAAGGCGGTTAACGGGGTCGACCCCTCCGGCTCGAGCAGGCGCGACCATGTCTCCTGCTCTGCGGCAGTCAAGCGAGCGAAGACCGTCTGGTAGATGCTGTGATTCACCAGGCGACGAATGCGCCCGGCCATGCGGTCCAGGGTACTAAACGCAGGCAGCTCACACCGCTGCAAGAGCAGCGTCTGGATGGCGGCGTTGATCAGGTCAGCCGGACTCTCCATCACCTGGGCCGCCGTATGCATGGCGCGAGCAGCGGTATGGCGGAGCGCTTTTCCCTGGCTCGTGATGTCCAGGTGTTCGCGGATGGCGGCGTAGTAGCGGTAGAGGGTGGCAGGGGCAATATCTGGCACCAGGTCTGGAGGGTACTTCATGACCGCACGCAGATGGCTGATGATGGCCCCCGGAATGCTCTGGGGGTCAGGAAAATAATGCAGGCGCTGGTAGACCTTCAGGAAGATCATGAGGGCGAACTTTTGGGCTGGCCCGCGCGCCCTGGTGGCCACAAACGCCACATCGGTCGGAGTCGGGGTAAAGAGCTCACGGAGTTCTTTGACGGAAGGAGCACGCGTAAAGCGGGGATAGGCTGTTCGTTCAATGGATGTCATGAACCAAGTTCTCCTTGCCCACAGAAAATGCTATGGCTGTCAGCGGGCCATAGAGGTGGGCCAAGACGCATCCTAAAGGGAACTATGGCTAAAGAGCAAGCAAAGAGCGTAGTGCTAGGAAAAGTGTCTTGCCCAGGCAACACCAATCCACACCGTGTGGGGTTGACGGAGAAAAATCCTTTGGGTCGACTGCGACTAATACTTGTTATTAGAAGTCTATCTATGATAAACTTCCACTAATGCGAAATGTGGCAAGTGATAAAGCGCTAAAGGTACTTCTACTAACAAGGAGTAATGATGACAGAGTCCCTGGATGTAAATTTCGAGATTACCCTGCTGAAATTTTTCCCTTTCTTCTGTTGAGAAACGGTTTTCGCAACAGCGGGAAGACTGACCAATTGAGGATATAGGAAATAGCTCATCCACAGAATAATCAGCAAAATTTCGCCAGGATAATCCCAAAATTTACACCGGGAATGGGTGATACCTGCATAAATGGGAGCTATGAGCAGCATGGTTTCCCCAGGAAAGACCTGCACTCGGGCTCAGCATACCTGTTCCATTAGTGAGTCTCCATGGCTGCTTTGGGGGGCTGTGGACTCACGCCAAATGTGGTTGTCTCTTCTTTCTTCTGAGTGCGACGCGGCGTCCTCAGGAAAAACGCGAGCACCAGGATTGGGAGCGTGAACAGAGCCGAAAGCAGATACACATCCTGATAGGCCAGAACTTGTGCCTGTTGGGCTACGGCCGCGCTCACTGGCCCGTTGTGTGCAAGTGCTGCCTGATGGACAAGACGTTGTGCTTGCACCAGATTGACCAATCC
>WNGD01028734.1_pt1 | contig 11764 bp, 12 predicted proteins | sample 5400671 | NCBI WGS metagenome assembly WNGD01 (sample SAMN13153369, study PRJNA577476) | soil metagenome | isolation source: 40 cm soil or saprolite under grassland replicate 2 | place: USA:California | collected 2016-06-15
TGCGTGAGCTGGGCCTGCTTGTCCTTCACTTTGCCGCTCGCGTTCAGGAAGAGGATCGAGAGCGCGCCGCTCAGGAGCACGGCTGCGATCACGGGAACGACGACGACCCACTGCGGCCGCTGCGGGCGGCGCCGGGCGTCGTCTCGCGGGAGGAGGTTGATCGCGCGCATCTGGGCTTAGTCCTCGATTCCCAGGCCGATCGCGACGCTGAGCGAGCCAACCTGCTCGGTGTCGCGAATCTTCTTTCCGAGCTTCACGCGCGAGAGCGGGTCGCCGACGGTGACCCGTACGCCGATCAGCTTCTGGAGCTCCTCGGCGAGGCCCGCGAGGTGGGCGGTGCCGCCCGTGATCACGATCTCGCCGATGCCCAGAGAGTCGGGCTGGTTCTGGTAGAACTGGAGCGAAGAGACGAGCTCCCGCGCGAAGGTCTGGAGCTGGCGGCGGACGGCCTCGCGAGCGGCCTCGGCCTGCTCCGGCGTGAGCCCCTCCGGGGCCGCCGTCGACGCAAGCGACAGTTCCTTCTTGACCGGCTCGGCCTCTGAAGGCGCGCAGTCGAGCTCGCGCGCGATCGCGACGTCCAGCGTCGTGCCGCCCCAGTCGAGCACCCGCGTGAACTCGCAGACGCGCCCGTCCGAGACGGCGAACGTCGAGCGGTCGTGACCGATCGAGACGACGACCACCGCTGCGTCCGCAGGCACGTCGTCATCGCTCCGGGGCTCGCCCAGAGCGCGGAGAAGCGCGAACGCCTCGAGATCGATTCCGGCGAGCCGGAGGCCGGCCTTCTTGCAGGCGGAGACGTAGCGGTCGATCAGCTCGCGGTAGGCGACCACGAGGAGGATCCGGCTGACGGGGTTGCCGTCCTCGTCAGTCCGCTGGCCGAGCACCTGGTAGTCGAGCACCGCCTCCTCGATCGGGATCGGCAGCACCTCCTGTGCACGGAAGCGGACTGCGTTCTCGAGCTGCTTCGAGTCGCCGATGCCGGCGATCTCGAAGATGCGGACGCCGATCCGGTTGTTGGCGATTCCGAGGCGGACGCCCTGGCGCGGAAGCCCGTTCTTGCGGAAGAACGAGCGGAGCGCGTCGGCCAGGAGCTCCGGCTCGCGGAGCTCTCCGCCGACCACGAGGCCGTGGTCGAGCTCCTCGCGCGCGACCTGGACGAGCTCGGGCACGCCGTTGTTCACCACGCGGGCGGCCGCGATCTGCGACGCGCCGATCTTCAGCCCGACGAGGCGCTTGGCGCGCTTCGGAGCGGAGCTGCCCTTGGTGCGGCTGCGGCGCTCGCGCTTCGGCTTCTTGGGAGCGTCCTCGGCGCTTGCCTTGGGCGGCTTCTCCTTCTTCGCCCTCGGCTTGCGCTTGAACGAGATCTCCTTCTTCAGGAACGACGACTTCTCGGCCTTGGGCGTGTCCGGCTCGGCGGGGTGCTCTTCGACCTCGGGCAGCGTGACGCTCGTCTCTTCCTCCGGCGGCGGCGTGTCGTTGTCCTTCTTCCGCCGCAGGTCGGAGAACTTGATCTCCTTGTTCCACTCGACCACGGGCTAGCCCTCCGCGACCCTGAGGCTCGGCATGTCCGGGTCCTGCTTGCGCTCGCCGACGTCGAAGCCGGCGCGCTCGAGGAGCCCGAAGAGCTGCTCGGGGCGGCTCGAGCGGCTGAGCGCGGTGTCGATCGTGATCACGCCGCGCTGTGTCAGCTCTGCGAGCGACTGCTCCATGGTCTGCATCCCGCGGCCGGTGCCGGTCTGCATCACCGAGTAGATCTGCTCGACCTTCGCCTGGCGGATCAGGTTCCTGACGGCGTCGTCGGGGAAGAGGATCTCGAGGGCGGCCACGCGGCCCTGGCCGTCGGCGGTCGGGAGGAGCGCCTGGGTGACGACCCCCTCGAGCGTGGCGGCAAGCTGGATCCGAATCTGGTCCTGCTGCGCCGCCGGGAAGGCGTCGATCACGCGGTCGATCGTGCCCGGCGCGCTCTGCGTGTGGAGCGTGGCGAAGACGAGGTGGCCGGTCTCGGCAGCGGTGAGCGCGGTCCCGATCGTCTCGAGGTCGCGCATCTCGCCGAGGAGGATCACGTCGGGGTCCTGGCGGAGCGCGGCCCGGAGCGCGTTGGCGAAGTCGGTTGCGTCGACGCCGATCTCGCGCTGGTTAACGATGCAGCGCTTGTGGCGGTGCACGAACTCGATCGGGTCCTCGATCGTGAGGATGTGCTCAGCGCGCTTGCGGTTGATCTCGTCGATCAGCGCCGCGAGGGTCGTCGACTTCCCGGAGCCGGTCGGGCCGGTGACGAGCACCAGGCCACGCGGGCGGTCGGTGAACGCGTGCAGGCTCGACGGGATGCCGAGCTCCTCGAGCGTCTTGATCTCGGTGGGAATCAGGCGGAACGCGGCGCCGAGGGCCTCGCGCTGCCAGTAGACGTTCACGCGGAAGCGCGCGAGGCCGGGGATCGAGTGTGCGAGGTCGATCTGGCGGTTGATCTCGAGCTGCTTCTGCTGCTCCGTGGAGAGGATGCGGTAGAGGAGCTGCTGCGTGGTGTCCGGGGTCAGCGGCGCGACGTCCTGCAACGGCTCGAGCCGGCCGCGCACGCGCACGGCCGGATGCGCACCCACGGTGAGGTGCAGGTCGGACGCGTTGAGCGCCACCATCTGCTCGAGCAGATCGTCGATCGAGTACAGGTTCTCCGCCATGGCCGCTACGGCGGGCTATCGGCAGCACATATCCCTTTCTTGAGGGGTCAGTTACATCGCACTACGACCACCCCATCGGGGGGTCGGCCTGCGGCGTCTCCGCATCCGATACGGGAGCAGGCCATCTGCGCAACCGCCTCAAGGAGGACTACGCATGCTTGCAAGGCTTTCGCACCGACTCGGCCAGGTGCGGCGCGAGGAGGGTTTCACCCTCATCGAGCTTCTGGTCGTGATCATCATCCTCGGGATCCTGTTGGCTATCGCGATCCCGTCGTACCTCAGCTTCCGCACGCGGGCGAACAAGTCCGCGGCGCAGGCGAACGTCCGCGCCGCTGTGCCGGGCATGGAGGCGTTCAACGCCGACCACGCCACCGGCTACGTGGGCGTGACGCTGACCAAGCTCCAGCAGTCGTATGACGCCGGGATCAAGAACATCAAGATCTCGGTCGCGACGCTCGGCGGCTACTGCATCCGGAACACCATCCCCGGCACCGCGACGTACCACAAGTCCGGCCCGTCGGGCGATATCAAGTCCGGCGGCTGCTAGCCAGACCGGCGAGAAGGTCCTGAAAGGGCGCGGGAGACCGCGCCCTTTCTGTTGGGCCGGCCCTCCCCCGTTTGGGGGTGTGGCGGCGAGCTATCGCAAGCCGATGTTCCTCGAGCCACCGCTGGTACTTCAAGCCGAAGGAGCAAAAAGAATGATCAACAGCTTGCGGCAGCGTCTGACGAGAGACGATCGCGGTTTCACGCTGATCGAGCTCCTCGTCGTCATCATCATCCTCGGGATCCTGCTTGCGATCGCGATCCCGTCGTACCTCAGCTTCCGCACGCGGGCGAACAAGTCCGCTGCGCAGGCGAACGTCCGCGCCGCAGTTCCGGGCATGGAGGCGTACAACGCCGACCACTCGACCGGTTACGTGGGCGTCACTCTGACCAAGCTCCAGCAGTCGTATGACGCCGGGATCAAGAACATCAAGATCTCCGTCGCGACGCTCGGCGGCTACTGCATCCGGAACACCATCCCCGGCACCGCGACGTACCACAAGTCCGGCCCGTCCGGCGACATCAGCGCCGGCGGCTGCTAGCCACGCTCGCCTGAAGGTCTGAAAGGGCGCGGGAAACCGCGCCCTTTCTCTTTGTTCAAGGAGGATGCCGCGACTGCCGATAGAGCAAGGGTGAGTCTGCGGACCCGGATCTCTGTTGCTGCCGGGATCACGGCGGTGATCGCCCTCGGCGCAGGGTTCCTGCTGCTCGGGCACAGCTCGAGCGCGCCCGCGGCCGTCCCCGTGATCAAGCCGCTGCACCCGGTCAAGAAGCACGTGCGCCCGGCGGCCAAGAGGCCTTCGAAGGCCGTCCCGGTAACGGCCAGGAAGAAGCGCTCGAGGCCGTCGGTGATCGACGGCATGCCGGCCTCGCTCGCGCTGGCGTTGCGGAAGAGCTCCGTTGTGATCGTCTCGCTCTACGCGCCGAAGTCGTCGGTCGACCAGGTCGCGCTCGACGAGGCCCGGCAGGGCGCAACCAGCGCCGGCGCCGGCTTCGTCGCGCTCAACGTTGCCGACGAGAAGGTCGCCGCGCCCCTGACGTCGCTCCTGACCGGCGGCGCGACTGCAGCCGACCGCGTGCTCGACGATCCCGCAGTGCTCGTCTTCCAGGCTCCGCGCACGCTGTTCGTGCGCCTCAACGGCTACAACGACCGCGAGACGATCGCCCAGGCCGCCACCAACGCCGGGGCCGTGAAGGTGACGATCGGGCCGTCGGGAGCGTGGGCGACCCAAGCGAACGCGATCTGCATGCAGATGACGACCGACCTGCTCGGGCTGAAGTTCCCGTCGAGCACCTCGGAGGCGCTCGACTGGGCGGACCAGATGACGAGCGTTCTCTCATCCGCCGTCCAGCGGCTGCACGCACTGAAGGCGCCGCGAGGACGCGAGGGAGAAGTGCACCAGTTGCTCGCGATCTACGACCAGGCGATCGCGGGCCTGCGGACCTTGCTTGCGCAGATCCACGACCGCCTGCGCAGGCACCAGCGCGAGCTTCGGCTCGTGAGCAAGTCCTCGGCAAAGGCTTCGGCCGGACGCGAACTGTTCGTGCGCCACGCGCGCAAGGACGGCCGCTCCGTCGCGATCATGCGGGCGATCGATCACGGGAATTCCTGCGTGGTCGAGGCTGAGGTCTTCCCGCTCGGCAATCCGAGCAGCGAGCCCGCCAGGCCCGGGCCCTACACGTTCGGCGACGCCCGCGAGGCAACCGCCTTCGTGACCGAAGCCGTCGAGGCGCTGATGTACCTCGGCTGCGACATCCAAGCCGCCTAGCGCGGCAACCGCCCAAACCGGTGTCGGACACCGGTTTTAGTCAAGCCTCACAGTGTGGCGGGAGTGTGACTCTTCGTCCGCGGAGGGCCTCATTCGAGCCGCTCGGCTCTACTCTCGTTGTCATGGCTCGGCCGCCGCGAGAATTGCACGAAGGGATTTACCACGTCACCGCCCACGGAAGCGACGCGCGGTACCTGTTCCTCGCCGACGAGGATCGGAAGGACTTTCTCGCCCGCCTGGCCGCCGTCTGCGAGGGATTCGAGCTCGCCCTGCTGTCGTGGGTCCTCCTCGGAAGCCACTACCACGCGCTTCTACGGATCCCCGATGCCCGCCTTTCCTGCGCCCTCCAGCGGCTTCACACTGGCTACTCGCGCCGCCTCAACAAGCGCAGCAACAGAACCGCACACCTCTTCCGCGCCCACCCGTCGACAACCCTCATCGAGAGCGACAGTCACCTCGTGGCCGCGGCCCGCTACCTCGCCCTCAACCCTGTAGAAGCCGGAATCGCGAAGAATGCATTCGACTGGCCTTGGAGCAGCGCCCGCGCCCACGCCGGCCTCGAGCGCCCGATGATCCCGCTGGCCGAGAACGATCTCAAGACGGCGTTCGCCAGTCGCACCGACTGGCGCCACGAGTACGTGACAGCTCTCGAAGCGCCTAGGTCGTAACCCGGGCGAGCTCTTCGATCGACGTCAGGCCCGCGGCGACCTTCGCCAGCCCGTCGTCCCAGAGGGTCCGCATTCCCTCCTCGATCGCGGCTCGCTCGAGCTCCTCGCGGCTCGCCCCCCGGGCGGCAAGACTCTCGAGCTGCTCGCTCATGATCAGCAGCTGGAACACGCCGATCCGGCCCTTGTAACCCGTCTGGCCGCACCGGGGGCAGCCCTTCTTCCGGTAGAAGACGACTCCGTCCGCCGCGGCCGCGACCTCCGGCGAGACGCGAGCCTTGATCAGGTCCTCCACCGACGGCGAGTACATCTCGGTGCAGTGCGTGCAGAGCTTCCGCGCGAGCCGCTGCGCCAGAACCGCCGAAACCGCCGACCCGGTCAAGAACGGCTCGACGCCCATCTCGTTGAGCCGCGACACCGCGCCCGGCGCGTCGTTCGTGTGCATCGTCGAGAGCACGAGGTGGCCGGTCAACGCAGCCTCGATCGAGATCTTCGCCGTCTCGCTGTCGCGGATCTCGCCGACCATCACGACATCGGGATCCGAACGCAGGATCGACCGCAGCGCAGCTGCGAATGTCAGGCCGGCGCGCTGGTTGATCTGCACCTGGTTGACGCCGCTCAGCCGGAACTCGACCGGATCCTCGACCGTGATGATGTTGATCGTGGGGTCGTTGATCTCGGTCAGCGCCGCGTAGAGCGTCGTCGACTTACCGGAGCCGGTAGGCCCGGTGACGAGGATCGCGCCGGTCGGCCGGCGGATGATCTCGGCGATCTTCCCGCGCATGTCCTCGGAGAGGCCGAGATCCGTGAGCGTCGGCGCCTGCTTCGACTTGTCGAGCAGACGCATGACGACCGACTCGCCCTCGACCGTCGGCAGCGTCGCAACGCGGATGTCGAGCATGCGCCCGGCGGCGGCCGCGTTGAGCGAGATGCGACCGTCCTGCGGCTTCCGCCGCTCGGCGATGTCCAGCTTGGCGAGCACCTTCAGACGCGTCGTGACGCCGGCCATCATCCGCTTCGGGATTCGCTGCACCTCGTGGAGCACGCCGTCGATCCGCAGCCGCACCGCCAGCGCGTCCTCCTGCGGCTCGAAGTGGATGTCGCTGGCCCCGTCCTCGGCGGCCTGGAAGATGATCGAGTTCACGAGCCGGACGAGGGGTACGTCCGAGATGCCGTCGTCGACCTCGAGATCGTCGACGTCCGCCTCTTCCTCGACGAAGTCGCCCTCGTCGTCGAGGACCGCGCGGGCGCCGAACGCCTCAGACGCGCGGATGAGGCGCCGTACTTCGGCCTGGATGTCCTCGCGGGAAGCGACGCCGATCTCGAGCGAATGCTTGGTCGCAAGCCGCAGCTCGTCCATCGACTGGACGTTGCCGGGGTCAGCGACGGCAACGCGCAGCACGTTGCCCTCGACCGCGTACGGGACAGCGTTGATGCGCTCCAGGACGTGCAGCGGGAACTCCGCCACCGCCTCGTCCTTCACGCCGACGAGCGGGAGATCGACGAAGGGAAGGTGGAAGCGGCTCGCAAGCGTGCGCGCGACCCCCTCGGACGACGCGACGCCTTCGTCGAGCACCGCCTGCGAGAACGCAGTGCCCTGCTTCGTGCGGCCGCGGACCTGGGAGAGCTTGTCGGCCGGGATCAAGCCGGTCGTCTCCACGAGGTCGGCGACGAGCTCAGCGACCTCGTTGACCGGAAACGGCGCAGGCAGCTGCTCGCCCTCGGCGCCTTTCTTCGCGCCGGAACGGCGGGATGTGCGCAGCTTTGGGGGACGGTTCAGGTCCACAGATCCCTCGAATGAGGTATCGGCAGAACCTGCCGGAAAGCTGAGCCGCTACTGAGTGGCTAGAAGGCGCTCAGATAGGCGCTGAGCAGCTCGTTGCCGGCGAACAGCGCCACCACCGCGCCCAGCGCCAGGAACGGCGCGAACGGGATGCCCATCTTCCGCGCAGCCGAGCCGTGCCGGGCGAGGAGCACGACGCTCGGGACGAGCGCGAACAGCATGCCGAGCATCAATCCGACGGCGACGAGCTTGCCGAGCATCGCGCCGAGCAGCAGCGCGAGCTTCACGTCCCCCATGCCCATCCCGGCCGGGTAGGCGAGGGCCGCGACGAACAGGAAACCCGAGGCGCCGAGCGCTCCGACCGCCCACGCCGGGCTCGGATCGAGTGCCGTGTGCGCGATGAGCACGATTGCTGCCGCGGGGATCACGATCCGGTTCGGGACGATCCGGTGCGTCAGGTCGGTCGACGTGATCGCGACCAGCACCGTGCAGAAGAAGGCGCTCAGCACGGCGATCCCGGTGAGGCCGAAGACCACGACGCAGGCCGCCACGAGGCCCGCCGTCGCGAGCTCGACGGCCGGGTACAACGGGCTGATCCGCGAGCCGCACGAGCGGCATTTCCCCCGAAGAACGAAGTACGAGAGGACGGGCACGTTGTCATACCAGGCCAGCTCGGTCCGGCAGCTCATGCAGGCCGAACGCGGCTGGACGACCGAGCGCCGGAGCGGCACACGGGTCGCGACAACGTTCACGAAGCTGCCGAGCGCAAGCGCAGGCCAGAATGCGAGCATGCCGAGAGCCAGGTCCACGTCCGGCTTATCGGCGGCGAGAGGTCAGAGGTTGAGGGCTAGCCCGTGAAGCCCTGCGGCGGGTTCGGCTGGGCGTAGACGTCCTTGTTCGAAGGCATCCCGACCGGGACGACCGAGATGGTCGGGAAGGCGTTCGTCGTCAGATTGTTCGAGAGCAGGATCTGGCTGCCGACGATCGGCCCGTCCACCTTCACGTTGTTGCCGAACTCGACCGCGTTCGTCCCGTACACGCCGCCCTGGAACGAGTAGTTGTTGTCGATCTGGATGCTGTCGCCGGTATTGACCTGGCCGCCGTTGCCGTTGGCGACGACCATGAACATGTCGGCGCGCCGTTCGAGATCTTCGCGCTTCCGTCGATGTAGATCGTCCCGCTGACCGTGAGGGTCTTCGTGGTCGCGTTCCAGCCGATCTCGCCGCTCGGTGGCGTGTCCCACTCGACGGTCTGGCTCGCGACGTGGCTCGCGCCGGGGGAGCCGCCCACGCCGCGCAAGACCGTCCAAGTCGTCGTGCCGAAGCCGCCCGTGACGGTCATGAATTCGTTGTCGATCCGGATGTTGAACTGGCTCGTGGGGAAGCCCGAAGCCGAGCTGACGTTGACCGTCGTAGAGGACGAGGTGATCGCGCTCGTCAGCGTCGTGTGCGCGCCGTTCCCGACGCGGCAGTAGTACGAGCTGGACGGCGTGAGGTCGTACACCGTCGAGACGCTGTTGTCGCGGCTCGGGTAGTTGCTGTCGAACGTCGGGATCGTCCCGCTCGAGGTCGTGCACGACTGCGAGGGCCCCGGGATCGCGTTCTCGTACCAGCTGGCGTAGTCCGCTGCCGGCGGCGCCACGACCGGCGCTACGTGGTTGACCGCGATCGTCGTCCCGTCGGAGAGCTTGCTGTAGATGTGCTTCGCATCCTGGTTGCCGGTGCAGGCGTCCCAGGTACCGCCGCCGTAGCGGCAGTTGCCGCCGACGTATGTCTCGACGCGGGTGCTCATGCTCGTGTTCGCGCCGACTGCGGCGTTGTTCGAGAGGTCGAGATTCCCGCCCACGATCACCGTCGACTGGTTCAGCTGCACGTTCGGGCTGAGGCAGAGGTTTCCGGCGATATACATACGCGAAGCGCCGGTGATGTTGTTGTTGAGTGACTGGTCGCAGGTGTTGCCGGTTCGGCCGGCGTAGAGGTAGTTCCAGACGGGGTTGTTGAGCGGCTGCGTGGTCGTCGGGGTCACGGTCACCGTCGCCTCGAGCGCCCTCGTGACCGTGCCGCTCGCCTTGTTCGGATTCTTGATGTTGCCGATCGCGGTCAGGTACCAGAGCGCGGTCTGCCTGATGAGCGTTCCGCAGTAATCGACCGTTCCGTCGCCGTAGGCCCCGTGGAGCCACGTCGACGTCGATGTGCGGGTCGCAGTCGGGTCGGAGTACTTGGTCCCGTTCGTCGTGCATTTCGGCAGCACGTCGGGATCGAGGGCGTTGTTCGTGGGCAGGTTCAGGATCGCCATGGAGTTGTTGATCCCCGACTCGGCCAGGTTGAAGGCCGTCGAGCGCGAGCTGGTCTGACTCGACTCGGTCGTGCTCGAAGTCGAGTAGACCGTCGCCGTCGTTCCCGCAATCGCGAGCACGGTCGTGATCCCAATTGCCATGACGAGCGCCATTCCGCGCTCGCAGGCAAGTCGCAGCCTTAGCCACCGCCGCATGGTCAGACCATCGGCATGCGAGCCAACCGCGGTGTCCCTCAAACGGTTATTCCTAGAGCAGCTGCTAGGAACGGGTGCTGTTTCTGAGGACGATGTCGTCCTGGAGCTCGTACATGTCGATGCTCTTCGACGGCTTGACGTTCACGGGGAAGTCCACGTGGAGCTTGGCCAGCGAGGTCGTCGACTGCGCGGTGTACGAGAAGATGCAGAGCGCACCGCTGCAGACCGGCGCCGAAGAGGTCGCGACGAGGTAATCGGCCCATTTCACACCGCCGGTGCACGTCGAGCCGACGATCCGGTACAGCGCGTAGCGGTTGGTGGCGATGTTCCGCGTGCACCACGTGATCGAGCCGCTGCCGGTCTTGCAGTACGACGGGAGCGTGACGGTCACCGAGGAAGAGGAGCCGGCCGGAGTGGCGACGCTCCCGCAGTGGACTTCGCGGCGCATCTTGTCGAGCGCGAGCCGAGCGCCGAGCTGGGCCTGAAAGCGGTTGTTCATGTCGAGCTCGGCGTTCGACGCGGTCACGAAGACCGTCGTGAGGCTGCCCATCACAACACCCATGATCGAGAGCACAATCAGCATCTCGATCAGCGAATAGCCGCCCTCCAGCCGCAGCCTTCGGCGTAGGCGGCCGGTCATCGGCTTGCGCGGCGAACTCGCGCGAGGGTGGCGCGGGCGACTTGCTCGCTGCGGTGCCCGATGCCCCAGATCTGCTCGACGCGCTGGTCGACGGCGATCAGCTTCACGACGGCCTGCTCGGCGTGCCACCAGCCGAACCGGGCGCCGGTGACGATCCACGAATGCTGGTAGAGCCAGCGGCGCGCGTTGGCGTTGGTGAGCTTCGGCTTCGTCGCGATCCAGGCGGCGAGCCGGTCGGCGCGGGCGGGGAGGGTCATCTCGTCGAGGGGCTCCTTGGGAGCGCCGGGCGCTCGGAAGGCCGGTGGGCGGCTCACGGGAACAGCGGGCCTGCGCTTCGGCTTCGCGGGCTTGCGCTTCGGCTTCGCGGCCTTGCGCGCCGGCTTGGCCTTCTTCGGCTTTGCGGCCGGCTTCGCGACGTGATGCGTTGGCGTGGTGGCAGGTGCGGTGGCGGTGGCGAGATCGGCGAGACGGATCGCGGTGCCCGTATAGCTCGAGGCGTCCTCGGGGGCGCCTTGCTGTGCGTACTGGCCGCGCACGAGGCGCAGCGTCACCGTCGGTGCGCCGGTGTCGACGACCCGTGTGCCTGCTGCGGGCGACTGTGCGAGCACCTTGTTCGCCGCGTAGCCGTGCACGGGCCCGGCGACACGCCACGCGAAGCCCGCATCCTCGAGGATGCCCTTCGCGAAGACGAATGCCTGGCTGTTGACCGCCGGAACGGTCAACTGGGGCGCCTGGGCAGGAGTCGACGACGAAGCTCGGGACGGGCCGAGGATCTGACGGTCGGCGGCAAGCGTGAACGCCGCAGTCGCCAGAACCCAGACGACGACGATCACGAGCGCACGGGGCAGGAGCGCGCCAAGCCGCATGGTCATCCCTTCGGCACCGTCCGGTGGCCTTGTCATCCCCCTACCGGGTGAATAGGACGACTGATCCATCGGCTGCGGGTTGTTGGGCGGGCACGACGGCGAAGACCGGGGCCGTCTGCTGGGGCTGGATCACGTTGAATCCCGGCGGCGCCGAGTCCTGCCAGCGGAAGGCGACATCCGCGAACCGCTGGAACCACGGCAGGCTCTGCGGGTACACGGTCTGGGGGTTGAGCTGCAGGTGCAGGTGCGGGCCGCTGGCGTCGCCGGTCATCCCGACGAGCCCGATCTGCTGTCCGGCGGCGAGCGAGACGCCGGCCCGGACTCCCGGGTCGA
>WNGD01010629.1_pt1 | contig 11763 bp, 13 predicted proteins | sample 5400671 | NCBI WGS metagenome assembly WNGD01 (sample SAMN13153369, study PRJNA577476) | soil metagenome | isolation source: 40 cm soil or saprolite under grassland replicate 2 | place: USA:California | collected 2016-06-15
GCCAATGGCTACCTGCTGGAGTCGTTAGTCGCGTGGGCAGGGGAGCGTGCGATTCAGTTGACGCCGTTCGGTGTTGACCAGAGTCCCGGCCTTATTGAACTGGCACGTCGACGCCTCCCCCAGTATGCGGATCACTTCTCCGTGGCCAATACGTGGGAATGGCAGCCACCTCGCCGCTACCGATATGTGTACTCAGTGCACGATTGTGTGCCCGAGCAGTTTCTCCAGGCTTATGTGGTGCGCCTACTTGGTCACGTAGTGGCGCCAGGCGGGTTGCTGATTCTCGGCGCCTACGGTAGCCGCTCCCGAGGAGTCGAGCCGCTTGCCCTGCGAGAACGGCTGACTGCCTATGGTTTGGTCCCGGGTGGCGGCATCACGGTGGGGCAGCCGCCGATCTCTAGATTCGTTTGGCTTGCTGCCTAACACGCGGCTGAAGCTGACGCCGCCCGTCGTCAGTGGTAGAATTGCATTTGTGAATGTTCACCTTCGGCGGCACACCTTAGCCGCACCCCGCTAGGCGGCGTCCGATACGATATGAGCGCGTCTCTTGCCCGAAGATGTGCGACTCCGCTCTCTGCTGCGGTCTGCGCATTAGCGCTGATAGCCGTTCGGGGATCGGGGCAGGCTCCGCCGTCTGCGCGGGCGCAAGACGTCTGGCATTGGTTCGGTGGCTGTGCGGGTACTGACTCTCTGGTTCTCGAGTTTCATGTCGATGGCACAACGGTCTACAGCGCGACGTTCCCAGTCTGCCAGATGCGTCGCGCCGACATCCGTCCGGAGCCCCAGCAGCGCGTGCTGACGTTCCACTTCGACGCGGCACCCCATCGGTTCGGGAGTCAGTATCGAGCGCTTGAGCCCGAGCCGATCACCGGCAATGTCTGGGAGGCGGGTCGGCGGCAGACGGCGGTGGTGTTGGGCGTGTCGTTCGCCACTGCGGAACGCGTGCTGTTGAACACGCGTCATGCGGCGCGTCCCGATCGCCCGGCTCGGTCGGAGTGGATTCGGGGGCTTGAGCTGATCACGCGACCCGTCCGGCGGAAATGAGCGGACGCCGCCTAACAAAGCTGTCGGGCGTCCTTTTTGGGGAATCGGCCGTTCCCTCGCCGGCGCGCCGCGCGCGGGCGGGCGGTCCCTTGCGCCGGCGCGCACACCGCCCGCAGCGTAAGCGCGATCCGTGAGGCCGCTTTCAGGATCAGCGTGACTGAGAGAGATCGCTTTCAGGGGTGCCTGCTCGGCTTGGCGACAGGTGATGCCGTCGGTGCGACCCTCGAGTTTCAGCGCCCCGGCACGTTCCAGCCAATTGCTGACATGGTCGGCGGTGGTCCGTTCAACCTCAGGCCCGGGGAGTGGACGGACGACACGTCGATGGCGTTGTGTTTGGCCTCGAGCCTTGTGGAGTGCAACGGGTTTGACCCACGCGACCAAGTCGAGCGCTATTGCCGTTGGGCCCGCGAGGGCTACATGAGTAGCACGGGTAATTGTTTTGACATCGGGAACACTGTACGGGCGGCGCTTGCAGGCTACGAAGCTACTGGCGATCCCTTCAGTGGCTTGCTGAGCGTCGCCAGTGCGGGCAATGGATCAATCATGCGGCTTGCCCCCGTCGCCATGTACTACTTTCCCGACCGGCACGCGATCGAGTATTACGCAGGCGAGAGCTCCCGGACTACCCATGGGACGCAGGAGTGCGTAGAGGCCTGTCGGTTGCTTGGTGGCGTACTGGGCCGCGCGCTTTCTGGGCAGTCTAAGGAAGAAGTCCTCGCAAGCGGAAACTCCACGTTCCAGGCCCCCCGCATTGGGGCCATCGCACGTGGGCAGTATCGGCACAAGAGCGCCACCGAGATCCGCGGTAGAGGCTATGTGGTGGCCTCCTTGGAGGCGGCGCTCTGGTGTTTCGATCGCACGGACAGTTTTGAGTCGGCAGTCTTGTCCGCGGCAAATCTCGGTGACGACGCCGACACAACGGCTGCGGTATGCGGCCAGGTCGCAGGGGCCTACTATGGAGCCTCAAGCATACCGTCACGCTGGCTTGCGCGCCTAGCTCAGGAGCCCTTCATCCGGGAACTCGCAAGTCGGCTCCACCGAGCCACGAAAGCGGCCTTAGATTCCACCACCCTCGGCTGCGCCAACGAACTCCGGGGTACGTCCCTTGGTTCGACGCGGGAGGCTAACATGCTTCGCGACGTCATCGTTGTTGCAACGTGTCTTGGAGTCGCTGGCTGCGTGTCTGTGCCAACCGCCGCACCGGAACTGCAAGCGGTCGCCCTCACATTCAAGCCCTCGCCTGGGATGGCCCGCATCTACGTGTACCGTGCGGGTGGTGCCTTCGGCGGCGCCTCCAAGCTGCGCGTCGCCATCGACAGCCAGATCGTCGGCCGAACCGCCGCGGGCACTTATCTGATGGTCGAGGTCGCGCCAGGTCCGCATCGCGTGAGCGCTCCCACAGGCGAAAATGACAGCGCCGTATCCCTCGATGCCGCGGCCGACAGCATCTACTTCGTCAAGCTATGGCCTAAAATGGGGTTCTTCAGCGCTCATTCGGGCATGGAACGGATGGATGCAGCCGAGGCGCGGGCGGGGATCGCCACCGCGCGGATGGTGCCGAGCACTTGGCCAGGAACGCCGATGCGTGAGCAACCGTAGAGAGCCGCCGCCTAACAAGCGCTCGAAGCTGGCGGCGCGCGTAGGCGCGCCGCAGCTTAAGCGCGATCCGTTAGGCCGCGCTACGAAGAGCGTCATGCGCAAGATCATCGTCTACATCGCGACCAGCGCAGACGGCTACATTGCTCGCCCCGATGGCAACGTCGACTGGCTGAACCGTCCGAGTACCGCCGGCGATTATCTCTGGGGACGCAAGACCTACGACGTCGCGCGCGAGTTTCAGAAACGAGGAATCAAGGGCGCCGCATTCGACCCAAAGGTCAAGAACTACATCTTCTCACATTATCCACCGTCATCGGCGGCGCCGCCCGTCGAGTTCGTCACAGAGGCGATTCCGGCATTTGCGAGGCGCCTGCGCGCGACGCCTGGGAAGGATATCTGGATGATGGGTGGGGCGGGGCTCATCGCATCCTTTCTCGATGAGAACGAGATCGACGATTTCATCATCCACCTGATACCAACCCTCATCGGCGAGGGCATCCCCCTGATCGCAGCGCGGCATCTCGACGTTTCCCTACAGTTACGTTCGTGTCGGCGCTATTCAGATGGGGTTGTGCGTCTCCATTATTCCGTTCTCAAGCCCAGACCAAGAAAAGGGCGGGGCGGCAACGCGCGACCTCACAAGCGCTTGAAGCTGACGGGCGCGCGCAAGTAGGGTAGAATTCCATTTGGGCGCCGGCGGCTTAAGCGCGATCCGAGGCATACTCTAATCGATGACGAAAGCAACAGGCCGGTTCTTCAAGTGAGAGCGCGCCGCGGCCTGTTGGCCATCGCCACGTGGGTCCTGTGGCCACTGTTCTTCGCGATCGGTGATTTCCTCAGCAGCGGCGCTTGTGTCGAAGGGTGCCGACTCTTTCGGGGGGGTATTGTCGATGTCATTTTGCTTCTGTTGCCACCTGTCCTGGTGACGGTCTGGTGGTGGCGTGGTCACATCAAGCGAGGCACCTAGGCTATTGCACACACGACACCCCAAGAGGGCCACATGAGACCTGCCGTCGCTCGATCGCTGCTTGGGACCCTCGTTCTCCTCCTCGCGAGCCATCGCCACGGAGGTGCGCAAGACGTGTCGCGCATGGACCGGATCATTCAATCGCACGTCGACAGCAAACAATTCATGGGATCGGTCCTCGTCGCCCAAGGTGGCAAGGTTCTCCTGAACAAGGGGTATGGATCAGCCAACCTTGAATGGGATATCCCTGATTCGCCGCAAACCAAATTCCGCTTGGGCTCGCTGACGAAGCAATTCACGGCGGCGGCCATCCTGCTGTTGGAAGAGCGAGGTAAACTGAGGACAGATGACTTGGTGGCGAAGTACCTGCCCGACGCCCCCGCGAGTTGGGCCAAGATCACGCTTGCCAACCTGCTGACCCATACGTCGGGAATCCCCAATTTCACGTCTTTCCCCGACTATTCCACGACCGAGGCGACGCCCACAACTCCCGAGCAGCTGGTCGCGCGCTTCCGCGACAAGCCGTTGAATTTCCAGCCCGGCGAGAAGTGGGAGTACAGCAACTCGGGATATGTGCTCCTGGGCTACCTCCTGGAGAAGATCAGCGGGCAACGCTACCAGGACTTCGTGCGCGACAACCTGTTCGCGCCGCTCGGAATGACCGAATCAGGATATGACTCGCGCGCGGTGATCATCCTGCACCGCGCTGCGGGCTACTCACCGGGCGCAAACGGCCCCGTGAATGCGGGCTACATCGACATGAGCATCCCCTTCTCGGCGGGTGCACTCTACTCCACCACGGAGGACCTGTGGCGGTGGGAGCAGGGGCTGTTTGGCGGCAAGGTCCTCACGACAGCCTCCTTGAAGAAAATGACCACGCCGTTCAAGAACGATTACGCCTACGGCCTCGCCGTGCGGACGGCGCACGGGTACACGGTCCTCGAGCACGGCGGTGGTATCGAGGGGTTCAACACCCAGTTGGCCTACGATCCTGATGGCAAGCTCGCCGTCATCGTGTTGGGCAATCTCAATGGAGCCGCACCAGGCGAGATTGCCGGGCAACTCATGTCGCTGCTGCACGGAGAAAAAGTCGTCCTGCCCTCCGAACGGAAGGAGATCACGGTCTCGACGGACGTTCTGCGGCAGTATGTCGGCACCTACCAGCTGGCGCCCACCTTCAGCATCGTCATCACGCTGGAGGGCAACCGGCTGATGTCCCAAGCAACGAACCAGCCCGCTCTGCCGCTGTTCCCAGAGTCGGAGACAAGCTTCTTCTTGAAAGCAGTGGACGCCCAAATCGAGTTTGCGAAGAACGATAAAGGGGAGGTGAGTTCCCTCACGCTGCGCCAAGGCGGCAACGAAATGAAGGCCTTGAAGCGGTAGCTGCTGATTGCCGCCTTGCGGCGGCCCGCGATGGCGCTTCTCTTCATGCAGGCGCGCAACCTCACGACACCGTTTCCGTCTGGAGCTTCCATGAGCAAGAGTCGCATCCGACCAATTCGTCGGCGCGGTATCAGCCGCATCGACCAACCATCCACCCGGACGCACGGCTGGTTCGTGCGGGCCGGCTTCTCCAAGCGCCCGGACGGCAGCTACGCGCCGCGGCACCGCAAGTTCTTCGGCGACGCGGGCCATGGCGGCAAGCGCCGGGCGCTGCGCGCGGCGCAGGAGTACTTGGCGATCGTGCAGGGCGGGCGCCGCAAGGCAAGGGCGCGCAAGGTGCGTCGCGCCGCCTAGCGACTACAGATGCTTCGGTCCCGTCGCTTGGGCCGTCGCGTCCTTCCAAACTGTGTGGAGAAACACCCGCAGCAACGCCAGCGATCATGCGTAAGGTCGTGGTCTGCACCAACCTCAGCCTGGACGGCGTGATGCAGGCGCCCGCGCGCCCCGACGAAGACCAGCGCGGTGGCTTCACGCGCGGCGGGTGGGCGGCGCCCTATGGCGCGATGGCGCACGCCGGGCAGGTATTCGCGGCGGCGGACGCTTTGCTCCTCGGTCGACGCACCTACGAGGAGTTCTACAACGTCTGGCCCAAGCGAACCGACAGCCCGTTCACTCCGTGGCTCAACAACGTCCGTAAGTACGTCGCCTCACGTACACTGCGGGAACCCCTCCCGTGGACGAACTCCGTGCTCCTCGCGGGCGACACGCGACAGGCCCTAGGCTCGGTCAAGCAAGAGCCCGGGAAGAACATCCTCGTCATGGGAAGCGGCGACCTGGTCCGGTCGCTCATGCCGACCGGTATTATCGATGAGTATGTGCTGCTCATACATCCCATCGTTCTGGGGTCGGGGCACCGGCTATTTCCTGACCGGGGGACGTTGACTCAACTCACGTTGGTAAGCAGCAATACGACGCCAAACGGCGTCGTCGTGAGTACATACAAGCCTGGCGTAGCTTCCGATCAATAATGTTCGATCGTCAGCCGATCCTCACTGGCGAGCTCCTCGAGCTGCGGCCGCTGCGTCAGGCCGATTGGGCGGCGCTGTTTGCCGTCGCGTCAGATCCGCTCATCTGGGAGCAGCATCCGGACTCCGACCGGCACAAAGAAGACGTCTTCCGCCAATTCTTTGTCGATGCCCTGAATTCTGGGGGCGCGCTGGTGGCCATCGACCGTGCGACCGGGGAGATCATCGGCTCGTCGCGTTACCACGGCATCGACGCCACCAATCGTCTCGTGGAGATTGGCTGGACGTTTCTCGCGCGGCGGTATTGGGGCGGCAAGTACAACGGTGAGATGAAGCGCCTGATGCTGGAACACGCCTTCAAGAGCGTCGATCAGGTCATTTTCATGATTGGGCCGAATAATCGGCGGTCGCGGCGTGCGGTGGAGAAGATCGGCGCCGTGTATCTCCACGTCGCCCCTGACGCGAAGGGTCGGGAGAGCGTGGTCTACGAGCTCACGAAGACGGCATTCGCTCGGGGCCCGCTTGCCGGCGCCGAGCGGCGGGACACCCAATGACGCTCCGATGGCTCTTGGCTGCCGTCCACGTCCTGGCCCTCGGCGTCGGACTGGGCGCGGTCTGGGCCCGTGGTCGCGCGCTCGCCGGCGAGCTCGATGCCGCGGGACTACGCCGGGCGTTCTACGCCGACACCTGGTGGGGCGTGGCGGCGATCCTGTGGATCGGGACCGGCCTGGCGCGCGCCTTCGGCGGATTCGAGAAGGGCAGCTTCTACTATCTCCATAATCACTTCTTCTGGGCAAAGATGGGTCTGCTCGCCGCGATCCTCATGCTCGAGGTGGGTCCGATGATCGCGCTGATCCAGTGGCGCCGCGTCGCGGCGCGCGGCGGTGTGCCGGACACTCGAGCGGCCAGCCGGTTCGCCCGGATCAGCTTCATACAGGCCGGGCTCGTGGTACTCATGGTACTGGCAGCCACCGGAATGGCCCGTGGCTACGGCGTGCCGGCCCCATGAACACCGGTCGTTCAATTCTCATCGTCATCTGCGTGACGGCGCCGGGAGCGGCGTGACCACGTGAGCTCGTGCTGCTCCACCTTCTGGGCCGCCAACCAGCGTCAGTTCAGTGATGCCACCGCCCGACGCGATCTCCAGCGCTACCGGACGCGAGGGCCTGATGCGACGACCCGCCGGCTGCGGGATGCCATTCTCAGGGCCGGGAACGGGAAGACCGTGCTCGACGTCGGCGCCGGCATCGGCGCGCTCGGCTTCGAGCTCTTGGCCGCGGGCGCCGAGCGCGTGACGGCCGTCGAGGCGGCACCGGCCTACCTGGCGGCGGCTCGCGCGGAGGCCGGTCGCCGCAACGTCTCCCAGCGGTTCGACCTCGTGCACGGCGACTTTGTCGCCGTCGCCGCAGACGTCATGGCCGCCGATGTCGTGACCATGGATCGCGTGGTGTGCTGCTACCCGGCCTACCGACCGTTGCTCGAGGCGGCACTGCAGCACTGTCGTCGCCTCCTCGCGTTCTCATATCCGCGCGACCGATGGTATGTGCGGGCGGCAGTTGGGATGCAGAATCGCGCGCGCGCTCTCTTCGGGAATCCCTTCCGGGGCTTCGTGCACTCGGCACGGGCGATGGACGCGTTGCTGGAAGAGCATGGGTTCTCGAGGACCGAGCGTCGCGAAACGCTCAAGTGGTCGGCGGATCTGTATGTTCGGGTGGGGGCTCCTTGAAGTCGAGCAACAAGGACGGGCGAGTGCACCTGGTCGAGCCATAATCAGCGCGGCCGGGTCGAGTCCTCGAACCCAAAGAAACGGTCCATCCGCCAGCTGCCATCCTGCTGCCGCAGCAGGAACGCGACGTACCTGCCGTACTCCGTTCTGCGCACGCCGCTCGAGTCGCGCCAGGACTGCTCGAACGCGCCGAACTCCGTCGCATGGTCGGGCGCGACGCGCCGGCTGGAGACGGTCAGACGGAGATCCATGTCCTTGAGAGAGGCCCAGTTTTCGCGCGCCATCGCCGCCAGCGCGCTCGGGCCCCGCACCGTGTTGAACGCGGGCCACTCGAACACCGCCGTGTCGGTGTACAGCGCCCCATACGCCTGCGGATCGTGATTGCGGTACGCCCGCACGATACGAGCATTCAACGAGTCGATCCCGACCGCCGCCTCGCGAGCGGACGGCCGAGCCGGCCACCCGCAGGCGAGACAGGCGATGCCAATGGATCCGATGGTCACCAGCGTAGCTGCGCTCATGTCCGGATATTACGACGCGTTCAACGCCCCTTCAATCGCGTCGGCGATGATCGCGAGGTCGGCGAGCAGGTGCGCGCGAGCCCCGGTCGTGAGGCCACGCACGTCCCGTACGCGATCGACGGCTGCCTCGATCACGGCGAGCGCGGCACACAGATAGACCGTCGCCTGGTCGGTGACGGTCCACAGCCGCTCGAGCGCGCCGAGTAACAGCCCGGCCAGCTCCAGCGTGAGTCGCTCCGGACTGCGGCGCTCGACGCCGGTGGGCGGCGGCGCGGGCAAGTCGCGCCGCACCGGGGCCACCTGCCAGTGCTCCGGTTCCAGGCGGCAGGCGACCCAGCGGGTCCCCTCGGATCCCGTAAGGCCCAGGAACCGCAGCGCGGCGGCTACGTCGAATTCGATCGCGTCGCGCGGCGGATTCGGCTGGCTCACCAGCTCGGCCACCGCGCCGCCGTTCGCCATACGCCACAGTGTAACCGGCCGGCCCCGCAGGGCGGCGCTCGCCTGGCGCAGAATTGCTTGGCGTCGTTCCGTCAGTCGATGAGGTGCGGAGTCGCGCATATGGAGGCGCCTCCGTTGGGGTGGTAGGGTGAAGATGCGCCCCACCCGCGGACGGGTAACGCCCGGCGTTCTAAATCAACGACTTAGCCCCGCTTTCGACATACAACCGCCGCCACCGCTCGCGGTGTTCCAAGTACCAGTCCCCGACCGCGAGCCCCGATTCGCCTAAGAACTCGCCCCTGTAACGCTGCAACGCGCGCTCGAGCGGCGCGGCATCCCCGGTCTTGGCCAGCGCGACCCGCGCCGACCGCACCTCGGCCTCGAACTGGCGTGCGTCGAACTCCACCGCAAATCTCGGGTTGACCCGGTAGCGCTCCTCCTCGAACACGATCCAGTCGGGCCGGCCGAGGGTGCGCCGCAGCTCGTGCAGCGTGACGTGCAGGTTGCTCTTGATCTGCGCGGGCGAGGCGTCGCGCCACAGCGCGTGCCCAATCTGCTCCCGCGTGCGCCCCGCCGGGTGGCACAACAGATAGAGCAGCAGCTCGCGCGATTGGGCACTCTTCCATGCCGCGGCGGGGAGCGGCTCGCCGTCGAGCACGATCTGGAGCGGCCCGAGGGCAGTCACCGATAGCAGCGGCGCGCCGGCCGCGCGCACCTCCTCCACCACCTCCGCCCCCTTCGGCGTCGCTTCACCGAGCAGCGTCGTGGCCAGATCCAGGGCCTCGGTGAAACTCAGTGCTCGCCCTGCTTCGAATGCGGTCGCGAAGGCCGCTTCGCCCAGTGTGACACGGAGCGATCCCGCGAGACGATCCATCGCCTCGCGCTCGACGGGCAGGGGAGCGGCCCCCGCTTCTTCGCGCAGGTTGGCCACCGAGCCGAGCGCGCGGGCGGCCCGCTCGGCATCGCCGCGCGCGGCCGCGATCCGTGCCAGGTCCTCCATCAGGATGATCGTCGACCAGTGGTTTTTGGTGACCTTGAGCCGCGAGAGCCCGAGGGCAAATGAAGGCAACGCGCCCTCGGTGTCTCCCTCGGCCAGGGCGAGCCGGCCCCGCAGCGTGGCGAGGTGCGCGATGGGCGCGTGGTAGCCATCCTCGAGCGCGAGGGCGACTCCTTCGTCCAGCGCTGCCAGCGCCGCCACGAGGTCGCCGCGGGCCTGCGCCACGTAGCCCTGCCAGTACAGCGCGTAGGTGATCCAGTAACGCGGCCGCACCGCCCGCGCCACCGCTGTGGCCTCGGACAGCACACGAGCCGCGCCTTCCAAGTCGGCTGCGAGCAAGCGTGCCTGCCCCAACGCCACGAGCGCGCACACGAGATCGAGCGATGGGCCGGCTGTTTCCCGCAAGGTAGCCACGCTCTCCTCGGCGACCGGACCGATCGCCAGCCGGTCGCCCTGCAACGCGAGGTACGTGGCGAGCGAGGCGAGCGCCCGTCCTCGGGCCCGGGTACGCGCGCCGCCACTCCGCTCCAGCGCCGTCTCGAGGCGCCGGCGGGCTTCCCGGTAGCGCCCCAGCGCGAACCAGAGCCAGTGCAGCGCGGCGGTAAACCGCAGGTTGTCTTCCACCGCCGTGGGATCCTGCTCGAACCAGTCGGCTGCGGCCCGCAGGTTCCCGACATCCGGCCCGAGCCGCTCCTGCCACCCCCCGGCGTGCACGGGGAGGAATGGGTCCGCGGCCTCGGCACGGGCGAGGAAAAACTGCGCGTGACGGCGCCCCAGCTCGGCCGCCTCACCCGCCTCCTCCAACCGCTCGCGCGCGAACTGCCGCATCGTCTCGAGCATCCGATACCGCGCCTCGACCGCCTCTGTCTCGAGCGAGATGAGCGATTTATCCGCGAGACCGCTGAGCAAGTCCAGCACCTCTGCCGCGGCGATCGCGCCGAAGGCAGCCACCGCCTCTGCCGCGTCGAGCGTGAACCCGCCGGTGAACACCGCCAGCCGGCGGAACAGGATCCGCTCGGGCTCGGTGAGCAGCGCGTGGCTCCACTCGATCGTGCCGCGCAGCGTGCGCTGGCGCGGTGCGGCCGTGCGGCTCCCCGTCGAAAGCAACCCGAACACGTCGTCGAGCCGGGCGGCGATCTGCTGGGGATCGAGCACCCGCGCCCGCGCGGCGGCCAGCTCGATGGCCAGGGGGAGCCCGTCGAGCCGCCGGCAGATGTGCGCGATCGCCGCGACGTTGTCGTCCCGCAGCTCGAATGACGGCCGCACCGCCTGGGTGCGCTCCACGAACAGCTGGATCGCCTCGCTCGCGGCCGCCACCGCCCGGGTGACACGAGCCAGGCCCGCTCGCCGCCGATTCCCAGCGCCTCGCGACTCGTCGCCAGGATGCGCAGGCGCGGGCAGCCGCGCAGTAGTGCTTCCGCCAAACGGGCGCACGCCTCCACCAGATGCTCGCAGTTGTCGAGCACGAGCAGCGCTTTCCAATCGCGCAGCGCCTCGAGCAGCGCATCCGCGGCCGCGCGAATGCCGTCGCGCCGCACGCCCAGCGCGTCCGCCACGTGTTGCGGCACCAGCTCCGGATTGGCCAGCGGCGCGAGCTCCACCCACGCGATACCGTCCGGATACTGGCCACCGGCTCCCAGACGGCTCGCCACCTCGAGGGCGAGACGGGTCTTGCCGCTGCCGCCCGCGCCGGTGAGCGTCAACAGCCGAGTGCCCTGGAGCAGTTCCTGTAGGGTCGCCGTCTCGCGCTCGCGACCGATGAACGACGTGAGTTGCGCGGGCGGCGGCGCCCCCACTGGCGCCTCGGGAGCCGTCAGGGCAGCGACGAATGCCGCCATGTTGCCGAACCGGTCGGCGGGCGCCTTGGCCAGCGCGCGGGCCAGCGCCGCGGCCACCGGCTTCGGGACACTGGGGGCGAGATCGGTGATGCGCGGCGCCTCGACGGTGAGGTGCCGCAGCAGCACCCCTTCGGCCGATGTGCCGGTGAAGGGCGGCCGCCCGGACAGCATTTCGTACAGCACGCAGGCGAGCGCGTATTGGTCGGACCGCCCGTCCAGCTCCCG